>Ga0187817_10000712_pt1 | contig 14956 bp, 14 predicted proteins | sample NC_wetland_sal_i_17_FD_132431 | JGI IMG/M metagenome (GOLD analysis project Ga0187817, IMG submission 132431) | Wetland sediment microbial communities from Neuse River Estuary, North Carolina, USA - SO4_2 | ecosystem: Environmental > Aquatic > Freshwater > Wetlands > Sediment | place: USA...
CCAGGGTCACCGTGCACGTGACCAGCGGCCTGCGGGCGGCGGGGCTGCCCGTGCCGACGGGCCTTAACGTCAGCATCCCAGATCTGCAGGCCCTCCCGCGGGTAGCCGCGGCCGCCTACGAGCGGGGCTACGCGCTGGCGTTTGCCGACACCTTCAGGGCCTTGATTCCCTTCATAGTGGTCCCCCTCCTGGCCGTACTGGCGATGCGGGATGTGCGCCTAGCCAATTCCGTCCGGACCGTCCGGCCCGGAGCGCCAGCACGCGAGCCCAGCGCGATTCCCGAGCAGTGAAGGCGCGACCGCATCCGGCGGTCGTCGGCTGATGGTGCGTTCGTAGCGTGTTCGTCGGGGTCGCGCGCACACGTTGGCGGCCCGGAGGCGGATACTTTTGGCGTGAGCCGACGTGCTGCTGCGCAGGGAGTTCTCGCGCTCGGTGCCCTCGGAGTGGTCTTCGGGGACATCGGGACGAGCCCGCTGTACACGGTACAGACCGTCTTCAGCCCGAGCGATCCGCACCCGGTCAGGGTGTCGCACGACAGCATCTTCGGGGTCACCTCGCTCATCTTCTGGTCGGTGATGATCATCGTCACCGTCACGTACGTCACGCTCGTGATGCGGGCCGACAACGACGGTGAAGGCGGGATCATGGCGCTGATTGCCTTGATCCGCCGTCGGGCCCTGCCCGGCGGAGCCCGGGCCAAGGCGGTGCTATCCGCGCTCGGCATCTTCGGGGCATCGCTGTTCTTCGGCGACAGCATGATCACGCCCGCCATCTCGGTGCTTTCGGCGGTCGAGGGCGTGCAGGTCGCGGCACCGTCGGTGTCCAGCCTGGTCATCCCCATCACGGTGGCGATCATCGTCATCCTGTTTTTGGTCCAGCGGCTGGGCACGGGCGCCGTGGGCCGGATGTTCGGGCCGGTCATGGGGATCTGGTTCACCGCCATCGCCCTGCTCGGGGTACGGGGCATCGCCGCCCACCCGGTGATCCTGGAGGCGCTGTCGCCCAGCTACGCGCTCGGCTTCCTGGCCGGCCACTTCGGCACCGCGTTCTTCGCCCTGACCGCCGTCGTCTTGGCCGTGACCGGAGCCGAGGCGCTGTACGCGGACATGGGGCACTTCGGCCGCGGGCCGGTCAGGCGCGCCTGGGTGCTGGTCGTCTTCCCCGCCTGCATCCTGAATTACTTCGGCCAGGGTGCCCTGATCCTGGGCCAGCCGGCCAGCATCAGCAACCCGTTCTTCCTGCTGGCCCCGGGGTGGGCCAGGCTCCCGATGGTGTTCCTCGCTACCGTGGCGACCGTCATCGCCTCGCAGGCGGTCATCAGCGGCGCCTTCTCGGTCGCGCACCAGGCCGGGCGGCTCGGCTACCTGCCGCGGATGCGCATCCAGTACACCTCGGAACAGATCATGGGCCAGATCTACGTCCCGTGGATCAACTGGCTGCTGCTGGTGGCCGTCCTCACCCTGGTGCTCGCGTTCCGGACCGCGGCCGCGCTGGCCTACGCCTACGGCACGGCCGTGACCGGCACGATCACGATCACCACCCTGCTGTTCTTCTACTACGCCCGTCATCAGTGGCGATGGCCGCTATGGGCCGTGCTGACGGGCGGTGGCGCCCTGCTCCTCATCGACCTGCTCTTCTTCGCCGCCAACCTGACCAAGCTGTTCCACGGAGCGTGGTTCCCGCTCCTGATCGGCGTTATCACCTTCACCGTCTTCACCACCTGGCAGCGAGGCCGCGAACTCGTCACGAAGCGGCGCATGCAGGCCGAAGGGCCGCTCCCGGAGTTCATCCGGCATCTGCACGCCATGCAGCCCCCGCTGCACCGGGTGCCCGGCACCGCCATCTTCCTCAACCGCGGCAAGGCCACCGCCCCGCTGGCGATGCGGGCCAACGTCGAACATAACGAGATCCTCCACGAGGAGGTCCTCATCCTCTCGGTCGAGACGATGCCCGCACCGCACATCCCCGAAGGGGAGCGCCTGCAGATCGACGACCTGGGGTACAGGGACGACGGGATCTTCCACGTCACCGCCCGCTTTGGCTATATGGACCAGACGAACGTCCCGGATCTCCTGCCTTTGATCCGCGCCGACACCGCAAGCCCCCTTCCCGACGACAACCTGTCGTACTTCGTGTCGCGCATCGAACTCGTCCCGGGCCATGCACCGGGCATGAGCCGCTGGCGCAAGCGCCTGTTCATCGCGACGTCACGGATCACCGCTGACGCCGCCGAATCCTTCGAGCTTCCCCGCGAGCGCACCGTCATCATGGGCTCGCGCATCGAACTCTGAAGGCACGCGAGTCGGCGATAAGTTACGGTGATCAACAGCATGCTCGGCAAAGGCGCCGTGGTCATGGGGAGGTTGCATGCACATCAACGCTGGTGACACCGCCTGGATGCTGACCTCGACGGCGCTGGTGTTCTTCATGATGCCCGGGCTCGCGCTGTTCTACGGCGGGCTGGTCGGCGCGAAGAACGTGGTCGCGACGATGGTCCAGTCCTTCGTAGCGATCGGCATCATCAGCCTGCTGTGGGTGATCGTCGGGTACTCGCTGGCGCTCGGCAGCAATCACTGGGGCGGGGTGATCGGCAGCCTGCAATGGGTGATGCTGCGAAACGTCAACGGCACGCCGAACAGCTACGCCCCCACGATCCCGTCGCTGGTGTACATGGCCTTCCAGATGAAGTTCGCCGTTATCACCCCGGCGCTCATCGCGGGCGCGTTCAGTGAGCGGATGCGCTTCCGCGGCTACCTGGTCTTTATCGGCCTGTGGTCGCTGCTGGTCTACAGCCCGTTCGCACACTGGGAGTGGGGTGGCGGGTTCCTCGGCTCAGGGGGACTGCACGCGATCGACTTCGCCGGCGGCTCGGTGGTCCACGAGCTAGCTGGTGCTGCGGCGCTGGCCACCGCGGTGTACCTGAAGCGGCGGCACCAGCTTGAGCGGCCGCATAGCGTGCCGCTGGTACTGCTGGGCGCGGGGATCTTGTGGTTCGGCTGGTTCGGATTCAACGCAGGCAGCGCCCTGTCCGCGGGGCAGGTCGCCGGCTACGCGCTGGTGAACACGCAACTGGGGGCGTGCACCGCGATGCTCGCCTGGATGGGCATCGAGTGGTGGCGCCGCCGCAAGCCATCAGGCGTCGGCCTCGCCGCCGGTGCCGTGGCCGGGCTGGCGGCGATCACGCCGGCGTCGGGTTACGTGCAGCCGTGGGCGGCGATCATCATCGGCGCCGCGGCAGGATTGGTGTGCTACGGCGCCGTTCACCTGAAGGACATTTTCCATTACGACGACTCCCTTGACGTGGTCGGCGTGCACATGGTGGGCGGCGCGATCGGGGTTCTGCTCACCGGCGTCTTCGCCAGCCTCGCGGTGAACGCCTCTGGCGAGGCCGGCGGCTGGACTCAGCTTGGCCGCCAGGCGGTGCTGGCTATCACGGGAATCGTCTACCCGTTCATCATGACCTGGATCGTCCTGTGGGTCACCGATCGCCTGGTGGGCCTGCAGGTGAGCGCGGAGGAAGAAGAAGCCGGCCTCGATCTCGGCGAGCACTCCGAGCTCGGCTACCAGCCAGCGGCTGCGGAGTCGACGTGACCAGCAACAGCATGGAGCTGGTCCCTCGCCGGCCGGGCAAAGTGGAACGCAAGGCAGGCGTCAGCAACCTGACAGGCGGGCTGTCAGCTGGGTGACTGGCCAGCGGGGCGCCGCGCAGACGCCCAGGCGGCCGCCGTGGTCGGTGCCGAGCACCACGGCCAGGCCGGTGGCGCAGCCGGCCGCCCAGCGGCGGCCAGCGAGTCCTCCGGCCCGTGGAAGTGCAGGTGCCAGGGCTGGCCGTCGTGCCGGTCCAGCCGGGGACGCGCCCCGCCTTGAACCAGTTATAGGAGAATCGGCATGCCGCAGAGTCCGGCGTCCGCGCGCCCGGCGGCACCGCCAACCCGGGCAGGCGGTCGGCGCCCGGGCTGGCTCCGCGTCGGCCCGCAGGACCTGGAGATTCTCCGGCTGGCCGGCCCGGCGTTCGGAGCTCTGGTCGCCGAGCCGCTTTTCCTGCTGGCGGACTCGGCGATCGTGGGCCGGATCGGGACCGTGCCGCTCGGCGGCCTGGGCGTGGCCAGCCAGGCGCTGACCACGCTGGTCAACATCTCGATCTTCCTGGCCTACGGCACCACCGCGGCGGTGGCCCGCCAGCTCGGCGCGGGCCTGCGCAGGGCGGCGATCCGGCAGGGCATCGACGGGCTCTGGCTGGCCGCCGGGATCGGCCTGGGCGTGCTGGCCCTGGCCTGGCCGCTGGCTCCGGAGATCGTCCGGGTCTTCGGCGCCACCGCGGGCGTCAGCCGCGGCGCCGTCATCTACCTGCGCATCAGCCTGCTCGGGGCGCCGTCCATGCTCGTGATGCTGGCCGCCACCGGGGTGCTGCGGGGACTGCAGGACACCGTGACGCCGCTGGCCACCGCGGTCGCCGCGAACGCCGTTAACATCGCGCTGAACGCGACGTTCGTGCTCGGCCTGCGTATGGGCCTGGCCGGCTCGGCGTGGGGCACGGTTATCGCCCAGACCGCGGGAGCATGCGCCTACCTGGTGGTTGTCGCGCGGGGGGCGCGCCGGGAGGGCGTCGGGTTGGGCCTGGACCGGTCCGGGCTGCGTGCGGCCGCGACCGCGGCCACAGGGCTGATCCTTCGCACGCTCGCGCTCCAGGCGGTGCTCGTGGCGACCACCGCGGTGGCGGCGCGGCAGTCAAACGACGCGATCGCGGCCCACCAGATCGCCTTCCGGCTCTGGATCCTGCTGGCCCTGGCGCTGGACGCGATCGCGATCGCTGGCCAGGCCATCACCGGCCGCTACCTGGGTGCCGGAGACGCCGCCGGGGCCCGGGCGGCCACCCGGCGCATGGTGGGCTGGGGAGCGCTGTACGGTACCGGCTGCGGGCTGCTCACGCTGCTGCTGCGGCCGGTGCTGCCGGGCCTGTTCGCGGCCGCTCCGGGGGTGCGGTCGCTACTGCTGGCCGTGCTGCTGGTGGTGGCGGCGCAGCAACCGGTGGCGGGCGTGGTCTTCGTGCTGGACGGGGTGCTCATCGGCGCGGGCGACCAGAACTACCTGGCCGCCGCCGGAGTGATGACGCTGGCCGTGTTCCTGCCGGCCGCCGCGCTGGTACTGGTCCTGCACGGTGGCCTGGTGGCGCTCTGGCTCGCCTACAGCCTCTGGCTGCTAGCCCGGTTCGTGACCTTGGTACTGCGGGCCCGGGGCCGCAAGTGGCTGGTGACCGGGCCAGGGTGAGCGACGTGTATTGCCACTGTCCGCGATACGCCCTGGCCGCGCCACGCGCGCCGGATCGGTGACCGTGGCCTGGTGATCGGCGGCCTCGCCGGCGACCGGTGTGATCGTCACCACCGTGGCGCCGGCCGGGATGGCCTCCGCGGACGGCCTGGCCGGCAGCCACACCACGTAGGCATCGACCCGTATCGCGGTCGAGCCCGGCCCGTCGGCCGCGACCGACGCAACCAGCTCCCGGCCCACCAGGACGCCCGGCACGGAGGGCCAGGTGAACTCGGTGAACCACATCACGCCGACGCCGCCGTGGGTGATGCCGCCAGTACCGTTGCCGCCGCCGAAGAAGGCAGAGCCGGGGGGCCTGCGGTCCTGGATCCACCCGAGGACGGCTGGTGGCAGGCTAGCCACCCGCCACCAGCCGGTGCGGGTCACCAGGTTAGTGATCAGCGGTTCGCTCACCGGCTGGGCCAGCCAGGACACCGGCAACCGCCCGGTCCGCACCGCGTCCGGAGGCGGGATGAACGCGGCGAGCATGGCCGCCGCGTCAGCGGCGGCCTGCTGCTGCGGCGGGTGGCCCGCCGCGATATCCGCCACGGTTGGGGCGCGATATCTGCCGGGTAAACGCCGCGTGTAGCGATCCTCGAGTGGATCAATTGGGTAGCCTGGCCGGCAATGGTGACAGGAAAGCCGGAGAAGAGACACTGCTCGGCTTGCCCGGCGGGTTGACCTTGGCCAGGAACAACGGCGCGGCCTGAGGCGCGTGTGTGCTGACCACCGGAAGGGACGGCCATGTCCACGTCGCGCCGGATCGCGGCCAAGGTTGGGTACGGGCTGGCCTGCCTCGCGGCCGGGGTGACGCTCGTGGCCGCGGGCTACCTCAACCGGGTGACCGGCCTGCTGGACGCGACCGAGAAGGGGGTCGCGATCAGCGGCAGTTCCGGGCCGACGACGAGCGCGATGAACATCCTGGTTATGGGCCTGGAGAGCCGGACCAACTTCTACGGGCAGCCGCTGTCGGTCGAGCAACTCGTGGAGACGCACTCGGGCAACGAGCGGTCCGTCGCGGACGGTCAGGTCGGCGCTCAGGACACTGACACGCTGATCCTGGTCCATATATTCGCGGGCGGTAAGAGCGCGGTCGGTTTCTCGATCCCGCGCGATGACCTCGTCACCTACCCGTCTCCGACCTACCTCGGGATCACCGAGGGCAAGATCGATCAGGCCTACGATTTCGCCTACAACCAGTCCCTGGGCCAGACCTACGGCTCGTCCATGAGCACGAAGGAGCGTTACCTCAAGGCCAACCAGGCGGGCCAGGGGTTCGAGATCGCGACGGTGGAGGCGGTCACCGGGGTGCACATCGACCACTTCGTCGAGGCGAACCTGATCGGCTTCTACAACCTGGCCCAGGCGTTCGGCGGCATCGAGGTCTGCGTGAAGCCGTGGAGCGGGAACAACGGCGCGAACCTGCGCGATGTGGCCTCCGGCTGGGATGCGCTCAATGACGGGTACAACCTGAGCAAGGGGGGTGCGCAGTACCTGCATCTGGCGGCACCCCAGGCGCTCGCGTACGTCCGGGCCCGCGACACGCTGCCCGGGACCGACTTGGGCCGCACGAAACGGCAGCAGGCGGTTGTCGACTACGTCATATGGAAGGTCAAGCACGAAGGCGCGTTCAGCGATTTCGGCGTGCTTAACAGCCTGCTCGACAGCGCGAGCCAGTACCTGATCACAGATCCGACGCTCAACCTGCTTGATTTCGCCACCAGCGTGCGCGCGCTCAGTGCCAGCCACCTGAAGTTCCAGACCCTGCCGATCTCCGGACAAGTGAACGAGATGCCGCTCAACGGCTCGAAGCAGGACGTCAACCTCATCGACGTGCCCTACCTCCAGCAGTACCTGAAGAGCGCATTCAGCGCACCATCGGGCCGGAAGGGCAGGAAGGGCAAGGGGGAAAAGGAGGCCCACCCGGCCCCGCCGCCTTCGACGGTCACGGTGGACGTCTATAACGGCAGCGGCGTGAACGGGCTGGCGGGCGACGTCTCCAAGGCGCTCACCGCGTTGGGCTACCAGGCCGGCACCGTCGCCAACGCGTCCGTGCAGTCGCAGACCGTGCAGTCGGGCACCCAGGTGTTCTACGGCGCTGGAGCGTCGGCGAACGCCGCGCTGATCGCGGCCAAGTTCGGCGCGACGGCAGCCGCGCTGACCTCGTTGCCCGCTGGTCACGTAGAGGTGCTGCTTGGTTCGACCGCGACCGCGGTGCCCTCAAGCCTGACGACGACCCAGACCTCGGGGGCCGGCACCGCTACGCCTTCGCCCACGTCGACGTCGGCCGGGAACGACGGCGAGACCGGCGGCGCTCTCACCGTCGCGGCGAACGCGAAGTACGGCGTCCCCTGCGTGTACTGACATCCACTGACGGGCCGCAGGCGGGTTACCCGCCGTCCAGCCCTGTCAAGAACCCGAGGATCGCCTCGTTCACCTCGTCCGGGTTGGTCACGTTCGAGGCGTGCGCCGCGCCCTCGACGGGCACGAGGGTCACCGGGCCGCCCAGGCCGTCCCGGACCGCTTCGGCCCGCGTCAGCGGGATGGCGGCGTCCGCCGTCCCGTGCACGATCAGCGTGGGGCAGGTGATGTCGGCGAGCCGACCGGTTATGTCATCCCTGTCCATCAGGCACCGGAACGGCCAGCTGAGCTGGCCCAGATCGTCCGGATACCACTCGGCGTACTGCTCGTTCCACTTGGCGTACCAGTCGTCCCACTGACCCGGGCCCAGGATGATGGAGGCGACCACCTCCTGCACCGGCCCGGGTCCCTGGTCCAGCCAGACCTGGTGCAGCTGCTCGTACCCCGGCGCCACGGCCGGGTCCTCCTGGCCAGCCTGGGTGTCGATGAGCACCAGCGCCCGCACCCGATCCGGTGCGGTCAGCGCAGCGCGCAGCGACAAGAAGCCGCCCTGGGACATGCCGGCCAGCACGGCGCGCTCGACACCCAGCCGGTCGAGCAGCGCGAGCACGTCGGCCGCCGAATCCCAGTAGGTGAACTCTCCGGTCGCGCGCGTGTCGCCGTGCCCCCGCTCGTCCCAGGTGATCACCCGGTACTGCGGCGCAAGGGCGGTGACCTGCCGGTCGAACATCGTGTGGTCCATCAGGAACCCGTGGCTGAACACCACGGCCGGCCCCTGGCCCCCCGAGTCGGTGTAGTTGATTTCGATCCCGTTTGCTGCGGCGACTGGCATAGCCCGGACGCTAGCGCACCTGGGCATCGGCCGCCAGGGGTGGCCTCAAGCGCGAGATTGAATGCTGCAGGTTAAGCGAGCGAGCGGGCTCTGCGCCGGTCAGTCACCGGTGACGGCCACCCCGGCTTGCTCAATCATCAGCACCTGCGTCGGCTCCAGCGCCACCGGACGGTGCTGCATCCCGCGCGGCACCGAGAAGGCCATACCTGGAGCCAGTTCCGCCTGGCCGCCGTCCTCGAGTTCAATGCGCAGGCGGCCGCCGATGACGTAGAAGAACTCGTCTTGCTCCTGGTGCTTGTGCCAGTGGTATTCGCCGCCCGCGAAGACGCCCAGGCGCAGCAGAACGCCGCCGACCTCGATCAGGGTCTGGTTGTACCAGGGGTGGTCCGCTCGCTTGATCGCTTCACCTACGTCGATGAGCTGGAGCGGTCCGAACAGCGGCTCGTAGTTGATCCGGTAGTTTCCCTGTTCCGTCATGTGGTCACCCTATGGGGGATCTTCACTGCCTTCGATAGCCTGCGCCGCCGCGCGCCCTGGTGTCACCAGGCCGACCCCGGCGGGGTCAGCGCGGTGACTGACGCCTGCGCGACCAGATGACCCGGCGAGACGCGGCGAACTCAGGCACCCCGCGTTGCCGTCCGGCTGGCCCGCCGGCTGAGATGGGACCATGCCACACGCCCCGGACAACGTCGCTTTGCTCAGGCTCGGCCGGCTGGAGCTGGATCCTGGGCTCCGTGCCCTTCAGCCGGGCTCGGCCGCATCCGACCTGGTGGTAACGGCCACGGTCGAGGTACCGGAATCAGGGTCCGAACCGGGGTACGCCTGGGACGTGGCCTGGGCCGACGCCATGCGGGAGGCCAGCGAGCTCGGTGCCGACGAGCGGACCGCCCGGGCGCTGGCCGCCGGGGCCGGGAATGCGGTCGCCGGCGGCACCTGGGTGGTGGTCGCGGCGCACGGACAGGTGCTGCTCGCGCGATGGGTGCCGCACGGGTCCGCGGCGGCTTCGGTCCGGGTCGGGCCGTTGCCGCACCTGCGGGAGCTGGCCTCCTTCGCCGCGCGGCGCCCGGCCCACGTGGTCGTGCTGGCCGATCGTGACGGCACCGCCGTCATCGCCCACGCGGCCGGTGATCAGCATCCCGCCCGGCGGTTCCGGGTCGACGCGCAGGCCGATCCGCACCCGGGCCGGCCGCCCGCGCAGCACCACGGGGAACGGCACCTGACCGGCCCAGAGCCGGAGAGCGGCGGCGAGCGGAACGCCGAGGCCATCGCCGCGCGAGTGTCCCAGGCCGCGGCCAGCGTGGGCGCGCACTTGGTGCTCGCGGCAGGCGAGGAGCACATCATCGATGCCGTCGCGGGCCATCTGCCTGCGTCACTGCGCCCGGTTACCACCATCGCCTACGGCCAGGTGTCCACGGTAAGCGACGATCAGCTCAGCGCCCGGATCGGCGCCGCTCTGGACGGGATCACCGGCGAGGCCATCGGCGCCGTCGAGGGCCTGGTGGCCTCCTCCGCCGCAACGGCACAGGATCCGGACCCCGCCGCGGTTCGCGGGATCGATGCCGTCGCCCGGCAACTCGCCGAGGAGCAAGTAGCCGTCTTGCTGCTGGCGGCCGATATCGCACGAGATGGCGAGGGCGTGAGCTACCGGATCGGGCTGCGCCCGACCGAGTTCCTCATCGGCGACTCGGACGCCGGCACCGAGGTTCCCCTCGATGACGGGCTGGTCTGGGCCGCGCTGCACCAGGACTCGATCATCGTGCAGCTTCGTGACCGCTCCGGCCCGCTCGCCGACCAGCCCGCCGCTGCGCTGCTGCACCGCGGCCGAACTTACGGCGAGGCCTACCCCAGCTGATTCTGAGGGAGGACAATCGGCGCATGCCGGAACGACTTGAGGTGCAGCGGGCGGTGGCCGCCTCGCCGGGCGAGATCTTCGCCGTACTCACCGATCCCCGGGGGCACGTGGCCATCGACAGTTCCGGCATGCTGATGGACGCCAGCGGCGACGTCGTCACCGCGGTGGGAGACACCTTCGTCGTCCACATGGACCGGGAAGCGCTCAACGACTATCCCCTCGGGCTGTACGACGTCACCGTCGAGATCGTCACGTTCGTGCCGGACCGGGAGATCGCCTGGACCGTCCGCGGCAATTTCAACCTCGGCCACGTATACGGCTACCGGCTCGAGCCCATCGAGGCCGGCACGCTCGTGACGTCCTACTACGACTGGTCGGCCACCGAGCAGAGCTGGAAGGACGCCGCCATCTTCCCGGTGATCCCGGAAAGCGCGCTGCGGGCGACGCTCGGGATCCTGGCCCGCACCGTCGCCCCCGGTAAGCCGCGCCCCGCGTACCCAGCCCCCTGACCGGCCACGGTCATGGCTGACTACTACGACACGCTCGCGGCCGATTACGACTGGCTATTCGACGATGACACGCTGGCTCACGGTGCCGCCATCAACCATCCCGCGACGGCGCGCCTGCTGGAGCGGACCCCTCACGCCAGCCTCGTGCTGGACGCGGCCTGCGGCACGGGCGTTAACGCGGCGGCCCTGGCCCTCCGCGGTTACCGCGTCTGGGCCGCCGACGGGAGCAGCGCGATGGCCGCCGTGGCGGCGGCCCGGTTCCGCAGCGAGCACCTGGACATCCCGGTGGTGCGCAGCCTGTGGGCGGACCTGCCGGCCGTCGTCGGCGAACGGTTTGACGTCGTGCTCTGCATCGGGAACTCACTCGTGCACGCGGCCGGCCGGGACGCCATGATCGGTGCGCTCACCGGGCTCCGGGAGATGGTCCGCCCCGGCGGCCACCTGGTGGTCGATTCGCGTAACTGGGAAAAGCTTCATGCCGAACGGCGCATAGTCCAGGTCGCCGACAGTGCGGTGACCCGGGATGGCCGCCGCTGTGTCGTCCTGTACGCCTGGGAGATACCGGACCGCCTGGACGCAGAGCACGTCGCCCATATCGTGTTCATCTTCGAGGACGGCAGCCGGATCGACCCGCACGAATACCGGATCGGCTTTTATCCCATCACGGTCGGCGAACTGCGCGGCCGGCTCGAGGGGGCGGGGTTCCGGGAGGTCGACACCGACTACGACGAGGCCCGCGGCCGCTACGCCATAACCGCCGTACCGGCCTAAACGGGCGTGGCCCAGGCGTCCCGCGGGAATGGTGATGCGGGTGTGCCTGCCTGCGCACTTGCGACGAGCGGGCGCTGTGCTTCGGCCTGGGGCGCAGCTACCGGGCGCTGGCGCAGCTCACGCCGGACCGCAGCCGCCGGATCGAGCTGGTCGACCTGGCCAATGCCATACGCCCGCTGACCTGGACCTAGTCCGCCCGCCGCTCGCTGGCCAGCCGGACGAGACGCTCGATGGCGGCGACGGCTGCGTCGGCATCCTGGGAGAAGTTGATCCGGAAGAAGTCATCGAACCCGCGGCCGAACTCACTTCCCGGGGTGACCACGACCGCCTCGCTGTCGGCCAGTTCCCCGATGAAGTCCGCCGCGGCGGTCTTGAGCTCGGGCAGCCGGACGAACAGGTAGCTTCCGGCGTCGGGCGTCGTGACCTGGCAGCCGTCGAGCTTGCTCAGGATCCCCACGATCCGGTCGCGGACGGCGCGGTGCGCGTTGACCCGGTCGGCCAGCCAGCCGGGCTCCTCCGCCAGCCAGGTGTCGAGCACCCGCTGGCTGTACCCGGGAGCGCGCAGGCTGGTGATGGACAGCACGGCCTCCATCCGGTCGATGAGCCAGCCCGGTCCGATCGCGGTGCCGATGCGATAACCGCTCAGGGACTCGGTCTTGGAGGGCCCCATCAGCGTCACGCATCGCGCGCGCATGCCGGGCAGTGCTCGCAGGTGCGTGAAGGCCGCGCTGGTGAAGAGCTGGCGGCAATACAGCTGGTCCATGACCACGAACACGTCGTCCTCGGCGCACGTCTGCGCCAGCGCGGCCAGCGTCGTCTCGGGCAGCACCGCGCCGGTGGGGTTGTTCGGGTTGGACAGGCACAGCACGTGCGCGCCTGCGGCCCGCAGCGCGGCCCGCAACGTCCCGGTGTCGAGCACGGCTGGCGACCGGCCGAACAGGTCCAAGCGGACCGGGACCGGTCGCCCGCCCAGGAAGCCGACGATGCGCCGGTTGGCGAAGTAGTCCGGCTCGATGATGCCGACCGGGTCGCCCTGCTCGACCAGCGAGGCGAGCGCCAGGAACAAAGCGCCCTGGGTACCGGGCGTGATGATGAGCTCGTGCTGCGGATCGACCGGCGCGCCGGTCAGCGCCGCCAGCCGTCCGGCCAGCCGCTGGCGCACCCCGGCGTTGCCCCGGTACTGGGTGTAAGCGGCCTGCCCGCCTTCACCCAGGGCGGCCACGAAGGCCGCCTCGGCCGCGGGATGAGGGGGGAAGGCGTCGACGTCCCCGTGGGAGAAGTCCACCGCGACCGCATCGGCGGTCAGGTGATCCGACCTGGCGGACAATCGCCGCTGGCCCGGGGATGACCCGATCTGGATCTCGCTGAGCCGTCGCGGCATGGGCCTCATTCGGGTGATCCTAGCCTTCGAGCAGACTTCCGGCTGACGGTCAGGTTCCGCTCACATCCTGTGGCTATGGAAGCCGCGCGCTAGGCCCGCGCCCGGGGATCGCAGGAGCGGATGCAGCGTTTCATCGCCGACGCGAGCCACGAACTGCGCACGCCGCTGACCTCGGTGCGCGGGCTCGCCGAGCACGGCCTCCAGCAGGGCCAGACGGCTAGCGGAGCGGAACTGCTGCGGCTGATGAGCCTGATCGCCCGCGAGGCCGGCCGGATGGGCCATCTGGTGGACGATCTCGTGCTGCTGGCCAAGTTCGACGCGGGGCGCCCCCTGGACCTCCGGCCCGTCGACCTGGCCAGCATCGCGGCCGAGGCCGTCCAGCAGGCCCGCATCGTCGCTGCCGGGCGGCCGATCACGCTCGACGCGGCCGAACCGGTGATCGTGGACGCCGACGCGGAACGGCTGCGCCAGATCATCGACAACCTGATCGGCAACGCCATCCAGCACACTCCGCCCGGATCGCCGGTCACGGTCACCGTGATGAGCGAACCCGGCCGCGTCCGGCTCACCGTCGCCGACCGCGGGCCGGGCCTGACGCCGGAACAAGCGTCGCGCGCGTTCGAGCGGTTCTACCGGACCGACGGTGCCCGGACCCGAGCCAGCGGCGGGGCCGGGCTCGGCCTGGCGATCGCGGCGTCGCTGGCCGCCGCCCACGGCGGCGAACTCACCATTGACACCCGGGCCGGCTACGGAACGGCGTTCCACCTCCGCCTCCCGCGGCCAGAGACCTTTCAGGTAACCGCAACGGAATCGCAAGGCCTGCCGCTATAACGGCCCGGTACTACAGTCCGGGTTTGTTACTTATCGGCTTGGCGGTCAACCCCGTAACCCGCAGACGGGCCAGCAGGACGCCATATGGCCGGCGCTATCTGCGGGCTGCTCGTCAGCGGAGGCAGCTGGAAAGTACTTGCCTCGTGAGAAAGCTCATGATACTTTCTAATCAGGAAAGTAGTTTCTCACCCTGGGAGACGACCATGAGTGACACGCAGCAACCCCGGCCAGCCGGAACCGGGACGACCCGCGCCGAGGCGGCAGCCGAGCTGGCCGAGATCCAGCGGCGGCGCGAACAGGTCATCAAGGCCGTGCTCGTCCCGGTCTGGTACTGGTGGGTGATCGCGGCCGCGATCGTCGCCATCGGGGTCGCCCGGGACAGCGGGGACCTGGCCGTGCAGGCCACCGTGATCCCGCTCGCCGCGCTCGTCATAGCCGTGCTGACCGGCGCGATGATCCCTGAGCTGCGCCGCCGCGTCAAGGCGTACACCCCGCCGGCCAGCGCCCGCGCCCCGCAGACCAGCGCCCGCGTCGCCGCCGCGATAATCGGCATGATCGTGCTGGTCGACGGGGTGATCCTGGGCACCGCGGCCAGCCTGCACGCGGCCCACCTCCGTTATCCCGGCACCATCGGCTGCGCTGCCGGAGCCGCCGCGATCGTGATCGCCGGGCCGCTGGTCAACCGGTACCTGCGCAAGCTCATGCTCAGCCAGGCCCGGCAGCAGACCAGCGGCGCGCCGCAGGCCGCAGGCACCCCATGAGCACAGCCCGGTTCGATGAGCTGATCCACGCGCCGACCCGGCTGGCGATCGTCTCGCTGCTCGCGGCGGCGCAATGGGCCGACTTCAAGTACATCCGCGACGAGCTCGGCCTGTCCGACTCGGCGCTCTCCAAACAGCTGTCCACCCTGGAGTCGGCCGGCTACGTCGAGATCCGCAAGCAATTCGTAGGCAAGTTCCCGCGCACCTCAGCCAGCCTCAGCCCAGCCGGCCGCCAGGCATTCGAGCAGCACGTGGCGGCCCTCCGGCAAATCATCGCCCGGTCACAGCAGGATTGCGACGCCCAGCCGGCCGCCGAGGCCGCCCACGGAATCCCACGCCGCTAAGCCGCCA
>Ga0187817_10000713_pt1 | contig 14939 bp, 12 predicted proteins | sample NC_wetland_sal_i_17_FD_132431 | JGI IMG/M metagenome (GOLD analysis project Ga0187817, IMG submission 132431) | Wetland sediment microbial communities from Neuse River Estuary, North Carolina, USA - SO4_2 | ecosystem: Environmental > Aquatic > Freshwater > Wetlands > Sediment | place: USA...
CGATGAAGTCCACGGCGTCGCGCGCCGCTACCGCCAGCGAGAGCGCGTTGGGATCCGCCAGACCGACGTCCTCTACCGCCATGCGCACCAGCCGCCGCGCGATGTAGAGCGGGTCTTCGCCGGCCTCAATCATGCGCGCCAGCCAGTAGAGCGAAGCGTCGGCATCGCTGTTGCGGACCGATTTGTGCAGCGCAGAGATCAGGTTGTAGTGCTCCTCGCCGGCTTTGTCGTAGAGGAGGATGCGCTTCTGCAAAGCGTCCTGGGCAACCTGGTCGGTGATCTCGCCGTTCGCGCCGACAGTCCCGGCAGCGACTTCCAGCACGTTGTAGGCGGAGCGGGCGTCGCCACTCGAATAGGCGGCGATCTTCGCTAGCACCTCATCGTTTACGCGCAGGTTCATCTCGCCCAGCCCGCGCTCCCGGTCGGCTAGCGCGCGCTTCAGCAGGGTAATGATCTGCTCCTCGGTGAGTGGGTTCAGGACGTACACGCGACAGCGCGACAGCAGCGCGGAGATGATTTCGAATGATGGGTTTTCCGTGGTTGCGCCGATCAGCCGGATCGAGCCCTTCTCGACATAGGGCAGGAAGGCGTCCTGCTGCGCTTTGTTGAAGCGGTGGACTTCGTCCACGAACAGAATGGTGCGCGTGCCGTACTGGCGAGCGCGCTCGGCGTCCGCCATCACCTGCTTGATCTCCTTGATGCCGCTGAGCACGGCGGAGAACTGGATGAAGTCGGCGCGGGTCATGCCGGCGATGATCTTGGCCAGCGTGGTCTTGCCGACTCCGGGCGGCCCCCAGAAGATCAGCGAGCCGGGATCGTCGCGCTCGATCTGCAGCCGCAGCGGCTTACCCGTCCCCAGGATGTGCTCCTGCCCGACAAACTCATCGAGCGTGCGCGGACGCATGCGGTCGGCCAGCGGCCGCGAGCGGTCGCTGGGTTCATCGCCGGTCGGGATGGGCTGAAAGAGGGACATGGGGACAGGTAATTTGCAATTTGTAATTTGTAAAGTTCTGCTAATTTCGCGCGCAGCAATGCTTGCGCCCCATTTCTTAACTTTACAAATTACAAATTTTAGATTCTGCGCTAGATCCCCGCCCTCCTTTGCCTCGCCGCTTCATACAGCATGATAGACGCGGCCACCGCTGCGTTCAGTGACTCCACCTGCCCGGAATGCGGTACCAGCACCGTCTCATGCATTTGCGACATCACTTCCCGTGACAGCCCCGAGCCCTCGCTGCCGATGAAAAAGGCCAGAGGACCTGCCAAGTTGGCTTGGTCCGCGGGCGTGCAGCCATGCGACGACGTGGCCACCAGCCGCAACCCGGCCTGGCGCAAGCGTGCGATCGCTTCCTCCACCTTGACCGCGACCACCGGCACTCGGAAGCCGGATCCTGCCGATGCCCGTACCGCCTTGGAGTTGAACTGGCTGACGGTGCCTTCGCCCAGCAGCACGCCGCTGGCGCCGAAAGCCTCGGCGGAGCGCAGGATGGTGCCCAGGTTACCCGGGTCTTGGATGCCGCTCAGCACCAATAGCAGCGGATGGGAGGGGCGCAGCACGTCGTCCAGCGTAAAGTTCCTGGCCTTAACCAACGCCGCCACGCCCTGCGGCGTTTCCGTGGCTACGGCACTATCGAAAATTTGGTTCGGCAGCAGGACGGTTTCAACCTGGGCAGCGATTTGCGGCAGCAGGCGATCGGCCAGGGCCAGCGACGACTGCCGCAAGAACACCGCGCGAAACTGCAGCCCGCTGCGAATGGCTTCCTCCACCAGCCGCACGCCCTCTATGGCGCAACAGCCGTTGGTGGTGGTGTCACCGCGGGCGAAGGCGCGCCGAAGCTCCTTGACCAGAGGATTCTGCCGGCTGGCCACCCGCCGCAGCCGCTGCCGGATGTCTTTATTCATGGAGCGGCAACATCATACGCCTGCAGTTTGCTATCCTTGCAGCGTACGATACGATGTGTTTGGCTCCATCGCTCTGAGCAGGTACTATCTATGCGCAGTAATCTGGCAAAGGAAGCACGAGTGGCCGCGGAGATTGTCAGGATCAACAGCGAGGCGCCGGAGAGTTCGCTGATCGCCTATGTGGCCGAGCAGATCGGGGCGGGTTACGTGTTGGGCATGCCCACCGACACCTTCTACGGTCTGGCCGCCGATCCCTTCAACCTGCGCGCGGTGGAGAAGATTTACGACGTCAAATCGCGATCCCGGCACAAGCCGCTCTCGCTGATGATTGAGAACGTGGATCAGGCGGAGGACCTCACCCGCCCATTACCCGAAGAGTTCTACAAGCTGGCGCGCAAGTACTGGCCCGGGCCGCTGACCCTGATCGTACGCGCCGCCTCGCGGCTGCCGCTGAAGGTGACGGCCAACACCGGCAACGTGGCCTTGCGCGTGCCCGCCGCCAAGATCCCGGTGGCGGTGGTCCGCGCCGCCGGTGTACCCCTGACCGCAACCTCCGCCAACATCAGCGGCGCCGCCGAGTGCACTACGGCCGACGGCGTGCGCCAGCAACTGGGGGACTTCATCCCGGTGATTGTGGACGGAGGGCCTTCTCCCCGCAGTGTGGCTTCCACCATCGTGGATCTTACCGACCCGTCGGGCTGGCGGGTGCTGCGCGAGGGCGCTATCCCGGCGCAGGAGATTTCCGACTTCCTGGCCCAGCCTTGAGGTCCCGCAACCGGCGGCACAGGCCCTTGCTGTGAATGAGCGACGGCACTGGCTGCGTACCATTTTGGCCGGGGTGGCGCTCTGCGCGCTCGCCTTCGCGGCGGTAACTTTTTTCAGGATCGAGCGCCAGTCCTGGCGCGAGGAAGCCCGTCCGGCAGATTGCATCGTGGTCTTCGGGGCGGCCGAGTATTCCGGCCATCCTTCGCCGGTGTTACGCGCCCGGCTCGACCATGCCTACAGCCTCTTCCAGCGCGGGCTGGCGCCCATCGTGATTACCACCGGCGGTTATGGCGGCGATCCCCGCTTCAGCGAGGGCGGAGTGGGGCGCGTTTATCTGATGGGCCGCGGCATCCCGGAGAACGACATCATCGCCGAAACCCAGGCCGACAGCACCGACGAGTCGGTGGAGCGCGTGGCCAACATCATGCACACCAACGGCATGCATACCTGCATCGCCGTCAGCGACGGCTACCACATCTTTCGCATCAAGAAAATGCTGGAACGCCAGGGCTTCACCGTGTACGGAGCGCCGCGGCCGCAGACGCGTCCCCCGTCGAGGTGGCACGAGCTGGTTCTTATTCTGCGCGAGGTGGTGAGCTATGGCTTGTGGCGGATTGAGTCATTGATCGATTGAGGCATTGGTCCACTTGGTCCAACGGCTCAGTGGGGCAATGAATCAATAACTCAATTCACTGCTTGAGCAGCGCAAAGATCCTCACCGGCCCGCCCGAGCCGCCTTCCAGTTTGGCGGGCGCCACCACCACGACGGCTCCGGCTTCCGGCGCCTGCCCCAGGTTGGCAACGTTCTCCAGGTGGTAAACATTGTTCTTCGCCGTAAAATGGTGGACGGGGAAATCCTTGGAGGGGCCGTAATCCACGCTTAGCGTATCGATGCCTATCCCATAGATTTTCCGCGACTGCACGAGAAACTTCACGGTGTCGAGCCCGAGCCCAGGGAAATGCATCGTGCCTTTGTCGTCGGCGTTGCGGTAGTCCTTCATCGAATCCCAGCGCGCAGCCCAGCCGGTGCGCGCTATCAGCACCGCCCCGGGCGGGACGTCGCCGTTGTCGTGTTCCCATACCGCGATGTCATCCAAGGAGACCAGGTAGTCAGGATTGTTGGCTACCTTACCGCGGACGTCGATCACCACGAGCGGCGCCACCAGGCGCTGCGGCGGAATCTGGTCCACCGTCCATGCCCCGGGGGCGAAGTGCGCGGGCGCGTCGATATGAGTGCCGAAGTGCTCGGGGAGCGAGATGGAGCGCGCGAAGTATCCGTCTTTCTCAAAGCTGGCGACCTGCTTGGCCTTGTAGGGCGACTCCGCCGTGCCTTCCCAGTTGGGAGTTTTTTCACTGACTGTGTGCGTCAGGTCTACGATCCCACCGAAGAGCTGCAGCGGCACAGGCGGAGTGCGCCGCTGTGCGAACAGGAACAGCGCCAGCACGCAAGCGCAAGCGATGGTGAAGGTCCTGAACTTCATATCTCTGTAGAGATTCTACAGCCGGTCTCGGAGAAGCGGTTACGATTGTAAATGGCGCTTCGGCCGCGTGGAGAGAGCAAAGCCCTCACTTTCGATAGTGCACCTTGGTGTTGCAGTCCGTTCCGTGAGGCTCAGCGCGGCAGAAACTCTCCATGACGCGACCAATACAGAAAGAGGGCAAACAGGGCTGCGGCTAGCGTGCTCAGCAAGTTCACAGCGTCATTGTTGAGCACGCGCCGGCGCTCGAGCGTGGCCCCGAGAAAACTGTCCACGAACATTCCGAGGGCCCCGGCAGCGGCCAGCGGCAGCAGCCAATGCCAAGCGATCATACGGGTTGCTGCGCACACGGCCGCCACCGCCACCGCCGCGGCGATGCCGGCCAGCGTACCCGCCGTGCTGATGCCCCCATTCGTACCCACGGGCACAGGACGGAAATCGATGATTAGATAAGCGGAGTCGCTGACCGCCTGGCCCACTTCGCTGGAAGTGGTGTCGGCGGCGGCCTCAGCGAGCGCAGCAGCAGATGCCGCCAGCCATCCGGCCGAATGCCGGCCGGCCAGCGCCACCATGGCAGCGGCGGCGGCAATCCCAAGATTGGCGAGCACCTGCGAGGCCGACCGGCCGCTGCTCTGTTCGGCTGTGCCTAGTTGCCGCTTTCGCCGGTGCCCAAAGCGGGTGGTGGCCCAGGTCAGCAGGAAGACGGTAATCAGGGCGGCGAAGGCGCCCGGTCCTCCGCCCAGAAGCAGCAAGAAGGCTAGAACGCCCCCGGCTGCGGCTCCCGAGACGGTAACTGCCCGCAGCAGCCGTGCCGAGACAGCAAACGCGACGGTGAACCCCAGGGCCCACAACACTCGCGCCGTAGGCACCAGCGAATGTACCTGCGCTGCGAGCGCGGGCCAAGGTATGATAGCGGCCGCCCAGCCCGCGCGGCAGTTCCGCAGTCCCGCCAGTTTTTCCCGGGCGCGGCGGATTGGAGCGCGGCTTCTGTGCATGACATCCATCGCCAGGGAAGTCCCCGCCCACTAGAGCAGGAAGCCTGAAAGTGGCTGCCGTTCCGGTCGAGCGCATCCTACCAGAGGCGGGGTGGACTTGTTAGAACCGCCGCTCTGAAGGGCGGCTGGCGATTGTGGGGGGAAGGTTCATGGCAGCATCAGTTTGGTCGGGATATCTGACCTTCGGTCTTATCTCCATGCCGGTGCGGCTGTTCTCGGCGGCGCGCGGCAGCCGTGTCGAGTTCCATATGCTGCACCGTGATGACCACGTGCGCATTAAGCAGCAACTCTATTGCCCGCAGGACGAGCGTGTGGTCAGCCGCGACGAGATCGTCAAGGGCTATGAGTACGAGAAGGGCGAGTACGTAGTCATCGAGCCTGCGGACATCAAGAAGATCGAACCCAAGACCAGCAAGGCCATGGAGATCCTGGAGTTCGTCAAGTCGTCGGAGATCGACCCGGTGTACTTCGAGTCTTCCTACTACCTGGTGCCGGAGGAGGCGGGCGAGCGCCCCTACGCGCTGCTCACGCGCGCGCTGGAAGCGAGCGAGTATGTCGCGATCGCCAAGCTCTCCATGCACAACCGCGAGTACACCGTCTTCCTGCGCCCCATGAACAACGGACTCATGCTGCACACCATGTATTACGAAAACGAAGTCCGGCAGGTGGAGCAGTTCGGCAAGACCGGCGGCATCGAACTGAAAGACGCCGAGGTCAAGGTGGCACACCAGCTCGTCGAGGCGCTGGCCGCCGACTTCGATCCCAAGAAATATCGCGACACCTTCGAAGAGAACGTGAGGAAGCTGATCCAGGCGCGCCTGGAGGGTAAGGAGGTGGCTGCGGTGGAGAAGCCACGCAAGCTGGCTCCGGTGGTGGACTTGATGGCGGCGCTGAAAGAGAGTCTGGCGCAGGTTCCCAAGAAGCCGGCGCAGCGAGTGGTGGAAGCCGAGCGCATGCCCCAAGTGGCCGCCCCACACCGCAGGTCTGGACGCCGGTAACTTCCTCGCTCGCTCGGGATTTCGGCAGTGGTCTCCCGCTCCTCTTCGCTGCGCTCGGAGTTGCTCACGCCCGCTAATCGCCTCGACCTTTTGCACGGACCCACCCTTCCCGCTAGAATGAGGGTTTCGTTTGAGAACCCGGTCTGTGGGAGCAGGGATGAGTCTTAAGGGGAATTGCCGCGCTACGGGCATCGCACTGGCAGCCGTCTTTGGTCTGGGATTGTTTGGCAGCGGGTGTGGCGAGTATTTTCGTCCGGTCGCCAACCCGATTCCGCAACCCGGAGGCGATCCGCAGCACACCCGCCATGCCCTGGTGGTGAGCCGGAACGGTGCCTGCGTTACAGGTACGTCGGCGGATTGCAGTACAGGTACGGCGGTGGTCATCGACGTCTCCGGCGACAACGCCGCCGCGGTCTTTACTGGCGTCGACGGGATAGGCAGGGACCCAGTGTACGCTGTCGCGCCTACGGGGACTGACTATGTCGTCAACGAGGTGGATAATTCCGTCAGTCCTGTGATCTTAGGGGGTCAGGGCGGCGGGCCAAATGTTATCAGTCTGCCCGCTCCAACGCCGGCAGATCCCGGCATCATTCCCGCGGTTCCGGTTTTCGCCGCCTCGGCCCGGGGCAAACTTTTCGTGGCCGAGAGCGGCCGCAACATGGTGGCTGTTATCGACACTTCCGCGAACATCCTGACGACCGAGATCCCGGTAGGCCCAACCCCCCGTGCCCTTGTGGCGACGCCCGACGGCACTCAGCTTTACTGCCTGAACCAGGGCGACAATACCGTCACCGTCATTCTTCCCGCTAACAACACTGTTCTCACAACCATTCCTCTGACAGGCACGAGTCCGGTGTGGGGAACGGTGAGCAGCGATGGCACGCGCGTATTCGTGGCCAACCAGGGGACGAACAGTGTTTCGGTGATCAACACTATTACGGACACCGTGATTCCAGGCACGGCGCCGTGTACGGACACCTTCTGTGTCGGCACCGGACCTAACTATATCGTGTACGACCCGACCCTGAACCGGGCCTACGTTACCAGCCCGGCGGGCGATAGCCTATCCATCATCGAGAATGCCACCGGCGCCGTACCAACCGTGACGACAGTTTCCGCGGCTCCAGCGCCCTGCAATGGGACAACCCCCACCTCAGTCACCGCGCTGGCAGACGGCACGCGCGCCTATGTGGCGGATAGCAGTGGCAATAGTGTCTGCATCCTCAACACGACCTCAAACACATTCACCAAGCGCATCTGCCTGGTGCAGGAACCCGCGACTGGCGCGCCCCCGACCGCGCCATGCGTGGGCAATGCCACTCCTGTATTTATCGCCTCGGACTCCGATTCCTTCCGCGTGTACACCGCAAACCAGTTTCAGACCGCGGCGGTTGGCATCTCGACCATTTCCCGTCAGAACATCACCAACCCGGCCACCGGAGTGGTCACGGGGTTAGTCACGGTCACCACGACCAGCAGCGTTCCCTTTGTGGTTGGCCAGGCGGTAACTATCTCGGGAGTGAGCGACTCCAGCTTCGATGGCGTATTCGGGATCACCTCCGTTACCGGAGCCCAAACCAGTTTCACGTTCGTTCAAAATGGTATCGTCAATTCCGCCTTCCCCTGTCCCCCCAACACCTGTACTGCCGTTGTGTTGCCTTCCGTTTCCCTGATCCAGACCTCCAGCGACAGCCTGGTCCTTAACGACAACGAGGTGACTGACAACTCTAGTCTGGATCTGATCACACCGCCGCTGACCATCCCCGCCGGCGGCACGCCCACGTTTATCACTATGACGCCGTAGGTTGCCTGGCCTGGGGCGCCTTGAGGCCGCATTTCAAATTGAGACCGCGCAGCCCGTTCCCCCTACCCCTTTGTGACCTGGGCACATGTCCTTCTATTCCCTTGACTCAAATTGAGATTCGCGATTAGCTTCCGCTTTGGAAGTGCTTCCACCGTCGCGTTCTTCCGGGCAGACATTGGCGGCTGCCCCACGGCCCATGCAGGCATCTCACTTGGAAACTCGCGTTGCCCCGGACGTGGCCGATCCTCTGGAGCGGCCAACCCTGGACCTTCCGGCGCCTGCGAACCTGAGCTGGGCAGAGATCTTCGATTTCATCTCCGACCTCATCGTGGTGCACGACCAGGAGAACCGGGTGTTGCGCGTAAACCGTTCGTTGGCAGAGCTCATCAGCGTGGCCCCGGCGGAGCTGATCGGGGTGGAGATGAGGGCCTTGCTCTCGTTCCCCGGCGACGCCGGCAGCGGACCCTGCCCCATCTGCCGACTGGCCCTGGAAGGCGCCGAGGAATTCGCGCACCCGTCGCTGGAGCGCACTTATCTGGTTTCCACCTCGTGCCTGCATGCCTCCGGCCGCGGCTGGCAGACTCTCCATGTGCTCAAAGACATCACCGACCGGCGCGCGGCCGAGCGTCGCTACCGCGAACTGTTCGACAACATCCAGGAAGGCGTTTTTTTTTCTACCCCCGAGGGCCGGTTCGTCGAAGTCAATGATGCGTTGGTGCGCATGCTCGGCTACGACAGCCGGGAAGAATTGCTGCAGGCGGACATCCCCAACCAGCTCTACCTGTCGCCCGCTCGCCGCCGACCCTTTCTGGAGGCCATTGAAGCCGATGGGGTGGTGCGCAACTTTGACCAGGTCTTGCGGCGCAAGGACGGCTCCTTCGTGCACGCGCTGGAGAATGCATTCGCCGTTCGCGATGCCCAGGGCAAGGTGGTGCAGTACCGCGGCGTGATGCTCGACATCACCGAACTGAAGACCTCGCAGGCGCAGTTGCAGCGGGAGCGGGACTTCACCACCAAGATCCTGAACGGCACCCAGAGCCTGATCCTGGTGGCTGACCGCAGCGGGCTGATCACCTATGCCAACCGCCGCTGGTTCACCGCCGGCTACAGCCGGGAACGCCTGCTGAGCCAGCCACTGCTTGATCTGGTGGCTCCGGCGGCGCGGGAAACGATGGCGTGCGCTCTGGAATCCACGCTCGCCGGCCAGAACGTAGATAACCTTGAGCTTGCGCTGATGCGCGGCGATGGCCGCCACGGCCGGTTTTCCATCAATCTCAGTCCCATGCGCGACGAGCAAGGCGACGTCGCCAGCATCATCGCGGTCATGACGGACATCACCGACACCGCGATGCTGAAAGCCAACCTGATGCACGCTGAGAAGATGGCCGCGGTCGGACAACTGGTTTCCGGGGTGGCCCACGAGGTCAACAACCCCCTGACCGCCATTCTCGGTTTCGCCGACCTGCTGTTGCAGCGAGACCTCGGCGAGAGCGCCCGCAAGGAGCTGCAGGTCATTGTGCACGAGGCGCAGCGCACCAAGCAGATCGTTCAAAACCTGTTGAGCTTCGCCCGTCAGACCGCGCCGCAGCGGCAGTCCGTGAACCTGAATTCTATTGTGCGGCGTACCCTGGAACTGCGGTCCTACGACCTGACCAGCCGCGGGCTGGAGGTGGTGGAACGGCTCGATGACACCCTGCCCGAGGTAATCGGCGATCCTCACCGGTTGCAGCAGGTGTTCCTTAACATTCTCAACAACGCCTGCGACGCCGTGAGCGAGGCTGGCCGCAAAGGTCACATCGAAGTGGAGACTGCGGTTGCCGGCAGCTCGGTCGAAGTCCTGTTCCGCGATAACGGTCCTGGCATCTCGCACCCCGACCGCATCTTTGATCCATTTTTCACTACGAAAGGAGTCGGCAAAGGAACAGGCCTGGGCCTGAGCATCTGCTACGGCATCGTCCACGAGCACAGCGGAGAGATTGTCGGTTACAACAATCCCGGCCAGCCCGGTGCCACCTTCATCGTCCGCCTGCCCCGGCAGGCGAGCCTGGCCGCTGCAGGAGCCGGAGCATGAGCTCGACTTCACCAGTGCCCACGCCTTTGCCCATCCTCGTAGTCGAGGACGAGCCCGCGGTCCTGGAATTCATGCGCACGGCACTCGAGCGCAGCGGCTATCCCACGGTGGCGGCGGCTTCCGGCGCGGAAGCTCTGAAGTTGCTGGCCGGCGGCGAGTATCTGGGGGTGATCACCGATATGCGCACTCCCGGCGGCGTCAGCGGCGCCGGTGTCCATGCCTGGATCGAGGCCCACCGCCGCGACCTGCTCTCGCGCGTGATTTTTGTCACCGGCGACACCGTCAACGAGGACACGGCTGCCGTGCTGCGGCATACCGGCGCTCCCTGCGTGGAGAAGCCCTTCCGCGTGCAGCAACTCCTCGCCATGGTGGAAAAGACCTTCGGAAAACCTCAATGAGCGACGATTTCCGCATCCGCTTCCTGATCGTGGATGATGAGCCGACCATCCGCAAGCTGTGCCTGCGCATCGGGGAGTCGCTGGGCTTCGTTTGCCTGGAAGCCGAAAGCACGGAGGCCGCGCTCACGCTGCTCGAAACCGAGGCTCCGGACGTGGTGGTCTCCGATCTCCGCTTGCCGCAGCAGTCCGGGGTGGAACTGCTGCAACGGATCAAGAGCCAATGGCCGCGCACCGAGGTTGCCATCATGACCGGCCACGGCTCCATCGGCAGCGCCGTCGAGGCCATGAAGCACGGCGCCTATCACTACATCACCAAGCCCTTCGCGGTCGAGGAGATGAAGCTCATCCTCCAGCGCATGGCGGAGAAGGTGCGCCTGGTGGCCGAGCGCGACTTTCTTCGCGACCGCGTGCAGGCGGAGACGGAACTGAACGCCATCACCGGCTCATCGCCCAGGATCCAGGAGGTGTTGCGGCTGGTGGGGCGACTGAAGGACACGCGGACTCCGGTGCTGATCACGGGCGAGAGCGGTACCGGCAAAGAGCTGGTGGCCCGGGCGATCCACTTCCGGGGCCCCTTCGCCAAGCGGCCCTTCGTCGCCGTGGACTGCGGGGCGCTGGTGCCCACATTAATCGAGAGCGAGTTGTTCGGTTACGAAAAGGGGGCGTTCACCGGCGCGCTCAAGTCTCGTGCCGGGCTATTTCAGGCCGCCCATGGCGGGACCATCCTCCTCGACGAAGTCGGCGAGCTGTCCCCGGAAATGCAGGCCAAGCTGCTGCGCGTTCTGCAGGAAAAGGAGCTGCGTCCGGTGGGCAGCAACGAAAGCGTCAAGGTGGATGTGCGTGTCATCGCCGCCACCAATCGCGACCTCGAGGCTGCCTGCCGCGACGGCACTTTTCGCAAGGACCTTTATTTCCGCCTGAACGTTGTGACCGTACACGTGCCGCCGCTGCGCGAGCGCAAGTCGGATATCCCGGTCCTGGTCCGCAGCTTCCTGGAACGTTACGCACCGGGGCCACCGCTGACGATCACGCCTGCAGCCATGAACGCGCTGTTGCAGTACGACTGGCCAGGCAACGTCCGTGAGCTGGAGAACTGCATCGAACGTGCCGTGGCCTTGCGCAACCACGAGCGCATCGATGTTGCCGATCTGCCTTCAGCGCTTGGCGACGCCCCCGCTTTGCCTGGGGCCTCCGAGCCCCCTGTTTTCGAAGCTCCCACCGACTTGGAGCACCTGGAGAGAATCACTATCGAGCGAGTATTCGAGCAGGTGCACGGGGACAAGATGCTGGCCGGCAAGATGTTGGGGATCAGCCGCGCCACGCTCTACCGCAAGCTCAAGCGCTACAACATCGGCGCGGGCACTAGCGCCGTTACCACCACCCCCTAACCCGTCTCAAACTGGGACGCGGGCGTTCCGTTTTTTTTGGTTCCAGATTGCAAGCCATTTCAAAACAATAACTTCTGTCATCGCGACCGCCCTCCGACCTGTGGCTGCTATCGTGCACTGGGCATAGCCGCCTTCACTCCCTCCAAGGTTCCCGGTCGAACCTGGCTGGGAGCCGGAGTGAAGCGCTCGTCAGAGGCTTCCAGGTAGTTGCGGGCCAGCTTTGCGGGAGCCGCGCCCAACCGGATTGTTGCACTGTGACGTTGCCAAGTAAGTCCAAGCCGCCAGAGGTTCCGCCGCGGCCCAGCGGCGCGGAACTCGGCTACTTCGGAGACATCTCCATGAGCCAACCACAAAATGTAGTCGTCATCTCCGACTCCGCCTCCGCCGAGTTTGCGCGCACCTTGATGGCCCGCTGGCAGCTCGAGCGCGAGGTTCCGACCTTCACTCTGCTCAACGCTGAGTTATGGGGTCACGACCGCGTAGTGAGCGGCGATGTGGCCGTTATCGCGCCCATGCCCCGGGCCCGACTGGAGCCCGTGTTGCGCTCGCTGGCGGCTTCCGCCATCGCAGCGGTCTGTGCTTCGAACGACCCGGGGACCTTGGCTTGGGCGCGCTCTCTGCATCCGCGGGTGCGGGTGATCCCGCACCAGGACGCCTGGTCGGATGTGCTGGTGGAGTTCGGTGGGGAGGTGCTGGCCGAGCGCCTGGCGGCCCAGAACCAGCACTTCGCCACCTTGGGGCGCTACATGGTGGAAATGCGGCACGCCTTCAATAACGCTATGACCTCGCTCCTGGGCAACGCGGAATTGCTGCTGCAGGAACCCGGCGCCTTCTCGGCCCGGGTGCGGGAGCAGCTTAAAACCATCCGGGCGATGGCCCTGCGCCTGCACCAGATGATGCAACGCTTCAGCTCGCTCGAAGCCGAGATGCAGATCGCCGAGGAAGAGTCTCAGACGGAGAAGCCGCCCCTCAGAAAGAGCCGGGCGGTTTGAAGGGGCGCTGACGGTCATCCATTCCTCGCGGCGTGAAGAGTGGGGACGTGGGTTTATGCAAACAGGAACTCCTTCGTCCGCAACTCTTTGATGGCGTCGCGCAACCTGGCCGCCTGCTCGAACTCGAAGCGCTTGGCCGCCTCGCGCATGTCGTTCTCGAGCTTTGCGACGTAGGCGTCGAGTTCCTCCTGCGACTTGAATTCCGGCGTGCCTTCCACAGTCTCGGCCACATCCACGTAATCGGCCTCGACGATCTGCGCCAGCGACATCTCCAACGGGCGGACGATCGACTGCGGCGTGATGCCGTTCGCTTCGTTGTAGGCCTGCTGGATGGCGCGCCGGCGGCTGGTTTCGCCCAGGGCGCGCTGCATGGAATCCGTCACGGTGTCAGCGTAGAGGATGGCCCTGCCGTTCAGATTGCGCGCGCAGCGGCCCATGGTTTGGATGAGCGAACCGCTGGAGCGCAGGAAGCCTTCCTTGTCAGCGTCCAGGATGGCCACCAGCGAGACCTCCGGCAGGTCCAGCCCTTCCCGCAGGAGGTTGATGCCGATCAGGACGTCGAACTCGCCCTTGCGCAGATCGCGCAGGATCTTGATGCGCTCCAGCGTTTCGATTTCCGAGTGCATGTAGCGGCAGCGCACGCCCACCTCGCTGTAGTACTCGGCCAGGTCTTCGGCCATGCGCTTGGTCAAGGTGGTCACCAGCACACGTTCACCCTTGGTGGCGCGCTCGCGGATCTCGTGCAAGAGATCGTCGATCTGCCCTTTCACCGGACGCACTTCCGCCTCAGGATCCACGAGTCCTGTGGGGCGGATGATTTGTTCGACAACAACTCCGGCTGATTTCGTCAGCTCATAAGGGCCGGGCGTGGCGGAAACGTAGATGGCCTGGTTCACGCGGTGCTCGAATTCTTCGAAGGTCAGCGGCCGGTTATCAAGCGCCGAGGGCAGGCGGAAGCCGTACTCCACCAGCGTCTCCTTGCGCGAGCGGTCGCCGTGGTACATGCCGTGGAGCTGCGGGACGGTCTGGTGCGACTCGTCGATGAAGAGCATGTAGTCGCGCGGGACGTAATCCAGCAGCGTAGGCGGCGCCTCGCCTGGCAGGCGTCCGGAGAAGTGCCGAGAGTAGTTCTCGATGCCGTGGCAGTAGCCGACCGACTTGATCATCTCCAGGTCGAACATGGTGCGCTGATGTACGCGCTGCGCCTCGACCACGCGTCCTTGCTTTTCCAGTTCCGCTTCCCACCAGCGCAGCTCTTCCTTGATGGACTCGACGGCGCGCGCCTTGGTCTCCTGCGACATCACGTAGTGGGTCTTAGGATAGATAGGCAGGCGCACGTACTTCTGCTTGATGGTGCCGAACAGGGGATCAATCTGCGCCAGCGATTCCACCTGGTCGCCCCACAGCTCGATGCGGTAAGCCATGTCTTCGTAGGTGGGAAAGACCTCGATGATGTCGCCGCGCACGCGGAACGTGCCGCGGCGGAAGTCTGTGTCCGAGCGCTCGTACAGGATCTCGACCAGCCGCCGGGTGATGTCCTCACGCCGAATCTTCTGGCCCTTCTCCACGAACATCATCATGCCGTAGTAAGCGTCCGGCGAACCCAAGCCGTAGATGCAGCTCACCGAAGCCACGATCACGCAGTCGCGCCGCTCGAACAGCGACTTGGTGGCCGAAAGCCGCAGCTTGTCCAGTTCGTCGTTGACGGTGGCTTCTTTCTCGATGTACACGTCCCCCGCGGGAATGTAGGCCTCGGGCTGGTAGTAGTCGTAATAGGAGACGAAATATTCGACCGCGTTGTGTGGGAAAAAAGTTTTGAACTCGTGGTAGAGCTGCGCCGCCAGCGTCTTGTTGTGGGCCAGCACCAGGGTCGGACGGTTCGCCTGTTCGATGACTTTGGCCATCGTATACGTCTTACCTGAGCCGGTGACGCCGAGCAGCACCTGGTGCTTCTCCGCGTCGCGCACACCATGCGTGAGCTGCTCGATGGCCTTGCCCTGATCGCCCCGGGGCTTGTAGTCGGAAGTGAGCTTGAAGTCCATTTCGGCGGGTAAATATCTACAGCTTGTTTCAAAAATAGGTTCGGCCTCGCATCAGGTACTTATGTGCGCGGCAGGTAAACTGGTGAGCTTCTGCCATGAAGAAGCG
>Ga0187817_10000714_pt1 | contig 14939 bp, 12 predicted proteins | sample NC_wetland_sal_i_17_FD_132431 | JGI IMG/M metagenome (GOLD analysis project Ga0187817, IMG submission 132431) | Wetland sediment microbial communities from Neuse River Estuary, North Carolina, USA - SO4_2 | ecosystem: Environmental > Aquatic > Freshwater > Wetlands > Sediment | place: USA...
ATGGTGGAGCTAGTCGGGCTCGAACCGACGACCTCATCGTTGCGAACGATGCGCTCTCCCAGCTGAGCTATAGCCCCGCACGGTGGCGAGTTTACGTCTTGATTTTACCAGTCGTTCCTCGATTCCGCCTAGACGCGTGATCCTGCAAGTAGGTGGGGGCGCGCTGTAGAACCCGCGAAGTGATGAGAACATGAAATCGAAGGCTATAATTTAATTGTGAGTTCTTCCAAAGTAAAACAGGTGGCGTCAGCGGACTTCCCGACGCGCTGGGGGCATTTCCTGATTCACGGGTTTGCGACCAAGGCGTCTGCCTCGGTCGACGGCGCCAAGACTGAAGAGGCGGTGGCGCTGGTGATGGGCGAGGTGCATTCCGAATCGCCGCTGGTGCGCATTCACTCCCAGTGTCTGACCGGCGACGTATTTGGCTCGCTGCGCTGCGATTGCCGCCAGCAACTGGAGATGTCGCTTTCGATGATCGCGGGTGCGGGAGCGGGCGTCCTTATCTACGAACAGCAGGAGGGGCGTGGCATTGGGCTGATGGCGAAACTTCAGGCCTACGCACTCCAGGACAGCGGACTCGACACGGTGGAGGCAAATGAGCGCCTCGGCTTCAAGGCCGACCAGCGGGCGTTCCTTATGCCAGTCGAGATCTTGAAGGCGTTGGACATTAAGCGAGTGCGCCTACTCTCGAACAATCCTGACAAAGTCGCCGCGCTCGAACGTGCCGGAATCGAGGTGACCGAGCGCGTGCCCTGCGAAGTCGCACCCACCGAACATACGGAAGAATATCTGAAGACGAAGCAAGAGAAGCTTGGGCATTTGTTCAGCGGCCGGCGCCGGCAGCATTAGAAGGAGACGATCAACGAGGCGAGCTTAGCTCGACTAGACAGCCGTGGGCGGGTGTCCCTACTGAGTCGCGGAAGGATCTGCAGCCCTCAGTTCAGCAGCAACCTCCTTAACTCATTCCGATTCTTCACCGGCAGGCCGCGCAGGGCGGCTCGCGCCAGCGCCACATAGACCTCGCGCGCTCTGGGATGTTTCTTCAGCACCGCCAGGTGCTTCGCCACTGTATCCGCGTCTCCGCGAAGCAGCGGGCCACTAAAAGACTGCGCTGGACCGAAGCACCAGTAGTTTGCCAGAGTCTGCCGAATGATAGGGAGGCTCTTGCGGCGGGCATCCTGGCGACTAAGTCCGGCGGCACGAGCGGCTTCTTCGAGCGTCACCAGGAAAGCCACCAGCAGCGGCGAAGTCAGAGTGGCCCAAGCGTGGTAGGCCGGCTTAAGCGCGGCGGGTAACGAAAAACTCTCGCCTCCTAACTTGCGGACGATTCGCTGTGCGACTCGCTTCGCCGCATCATCGCCTTCGATCGCGAAAGGCACACCCCGTAAAGAAGGATGCGCTCCGGCAACGAACGTCATCAGCGGATGCACCGAGGCTACCGCCGCTCCTGCCCTACGCAGAGGCTCGAGTTCGCGGCTGAGCAGAGCTCCACTGGAGTGAAAGACGAATCGGAGTTTGTGCTTTTCATGAGTGCTACTGTGCGCCGCCACTTGATCCGCCAGTGCCGAAGCCGCGCTGCGAATCTCACGGTCAGGAACGCAGAACCACAGTAGCTTGCCATCCAACCTGGCGGAACTTGCCGTGACCGTGTGGGCGCCCACCTTCACCGCGAGTTTGCGGGCCTTCCGTCGCGACTGCTGCGAATCGCGGGCGACGATTTCGGTGATCGTGAAGCCGGCGGCGTCGAGCGCCACTGCCAGAAAAGTTGCCAGGCTTCCGGCTCCAATGATCGCCACGGTGGGCTTTTTGGCCGTCGACATTTCAGTCGTTTTTTCGGACCTCGGTTTTAGGCTAATCCGTTTTCGGCTCAACCGCGCAGCATACCTTATATTGTTGTCATGGCGAAAGCAGCAGGGACGAAATCGAGACCCAGGAAATTAGCGCCAGCCCGCGTGCTCTCTTCCCGCATCAGCTACCGAGGCCCGGTGTTCAGCGTGACCACGGATGAAGTGGAAGAGCCTGGTGGCGTGCGCGCCCGTCGCGATGTGGTTAGGCATTCCGGTTCTGTCGTCGTTCTGGCTGTCGATCACACGGCGAAAACTGCTCGCAAAACCGAGCCGCGCATCCTGCTCGAGCGCCAGTATCGCCACGCCGCGCAGTCGATGATGTGGGAGTTGCCTGCCGGACGCATCGACGATGGTGAAACGGCACTCACCGCGGCCAAACGCGAATTGCTCGAAGAAACCGGTTTCAGCGCCCGCCAATGGAAGCGTCTCCTTCATTTCTACGTAAGTCCCGGTTTCCTCGACGAAACCATGACCATCTACCTGGCCCGCGGCCTCCGGGCTGGCACAGCCCAGCCCGAGGCGGACGAGAAGATCGCAATCAGGTTTTTCCCTTTGTCGGAGGCGAAACGGATGGCACTCCAGGGGCGCATCCGCGATGCCAAAACGATTTCCGGTATCCTGTGGCTGGCTCAGATGCCGCGCCGGGCGCAGTAGAAACTAGGATGCGCACGGCGTTGGAGTCCGCACCAGAATTGCGGTCGTCTCTCCCACTTTTCCGAGCGCTAAAGCGCTTGGCTGAGCTGGCTTGTCCCTCCGGGACTGGGGATCCCCCTATTGCCCCCCGTCGCAGTATGTGATTGCGAGCCTTGACAGCCCCCCCGGTGAGCAGCACAATGCGTACACGTTCTTGCGGACCCTTGGAAATCGCGCCTTCTCTGGGAATCCGCAAGCAGGAGGGGACGCACGTGGAACGTCTGAAAGGCACCGTGAAGTGGTTCAACAACGCCAAGGGATACGGGTTCCTAGGCCGCGACGATGGACCGGATGTTTTCATTCACTACAGCTCAATTACCACCGAGGGTTATAAGAGCCTGCAGGAGGGCGACAAGGTGGAGTTTGAGATCGTCCAGGGACAGAAAGGGCCGCAGGCCGCCAATGTAACGAAGATTCCGTGATCGGACGTCGGTTTACTTGGGCTGGTTTTCAGGACTAAGCTTTGCACGCCTCGACACTCGCTCTGCTTGTGTCTTCCAGCGCCCGCCTACTTCCTGCTGTCCGGCTTCTTCAGCGTTACAATCATTCCTCGGTGTTGAAAACTTTTGATGGACAACAAAGCCATCGCCGCGCTTCTCTACCAGACTGCTGATCTGCTGGAGATCGACGGGCAGGACTCGTTTCGCGTTCGCTCCTACCGCAACGCCGCCGAGGCCATCGAAGCATTGCCGCAACAGGTTGCCGACCTCATTCCGGAGCCGAAGAAACTTCTAGAAATCCCGGGCATTGGAAAGGGCATGCAGGCCAATCTGCTGCAGCTTTTCAAAGATGGCACTATTGAAGCGCACAGCGAGCTCCTAAAGAAATACCGTCCCTCGATGCTCGAACTGCTCAAGATTCAGGGCCTAGGGCCGAAGACGATTGCTTTGATCTGGAGCGCCTATCAGGTCAGCGACCTCGAAGGCGTGGAGAAACTGGCGCGCGAAGGCAAGATCCGCACACTGCCGCGCATGGGTGAGAAGCACGAACTAAAGCTGCTCAAGGCGATCGAAGACTATCGCCGCATCGCCGGACGATTCCTGCTCGATACGGCGGAAGAGCTAGCGGAAAAGCTGGTGGAGCATTTGTTGGCTGCTCCGGGCGTCGAGAAAGTTACGCCCGCGGGCTCGCTGCGCCGGGGACGCGAAACTGTCGGCGACCTCGACCTTCTGGTCACGGGCAAGGCCTGCATCCAGGCAGAGCCGCGCCAGAAACTCATCGAGCATCTCCTCCGCTTCCCTGGCCTGATGGACGTCATCGCGCAGGGGGAGAATAAGGCTAGCTTTCGCCACCGCAGTGGAATGCAAGTTGACGTGCGGCTGCTGCCCCCGGAGTCGTTCGGAGCGGCGATGCAGTATTTCACCGGCTCGAAGGCCCACAACGTCGCCTTGCGCCAACGCGCGCTGAAGATGGGCTTCACACTTAACGAATACGCCCTAGCTAGAGTCGAGGACGACAAACCGGTCGCGCGCAAAACGGAAGAAGAAATCTACGCCAAGCTCAAACTCGACTTCATCCCGCCCGAACTGCGCGAGAATCTGGGAGAGATCGAAGCCGCCGCCGGACACACCCTTCCGGTGCTGATTGAGTTATCCGACATTCGCGGCGACGTGCACATGCACACCGTCGAAACCGACGGCCGCAACACGATTGAAGAAATGGCGGAAGCGGCGCAGGAACGCGGCTATGAATACATGGCCATCACCGACCACTCGAAAAATCTTGCCTTCGCCAACGGCCTCACCGACGAACGAGCGCTCACGCATATCGAAAAGATTCGGGTAGTCAACAAAAAGATGAAGGGCATCCGGATTTTTGCGGGGATTGAAGTTGACATTCTGGGCGATGGCACACTCGATCTCTGCGACTCCGTCCTCGAACAGATGGACATCGTCATCGCCAGCGTGCATTCCCAGTTCAATCAGGATCGCGTCGCGATGACCGAGCGGCTGCTGAAGGCCATCGCCAATCCGAACACTTCGCTAATCGGGCATCCCACCGGACGTCTGCTGTTGCGCCGCGACACCTACCAGTTCGATCTCGACGCCGTTCTCAAAGCAGCGGCAAAACACAAAGTAGCGATGGAACTGAACGCCTATCCCGATCGTCTCGATCTCAGCGACGTGCACCTGCGACTTGCCAAACAACATGGAGTGAAAGTCGTTATCAACACCGATTCCCACCACACTTCGCATATGGAGAAGTTGCGTTACGGCGTCACGCAGGCGCGCCGGGCCTGGCTCAGAGAGGAAGATGTGCTGAATACCTTGCCTGTCGCGGCGTTTGCGCGGGCCATGAAGCATGTTTGGTAAACTGCTGGGGCAAACCAGGGAAATAAGTTACCAACGTTTGACCGACTGCCAGCCAATCCACGTTACAATCGCCCGAACGACAAACGACGACGGTCATTGCAATCAACAACTTACAGCAACCCGTTCGCAAGCGTTTTGGACTCTGGGTTGCTAAGAGAAGCGCGGGCGGTTTCTTTCATCGTACCAACCTCTGCTAGCATTTGGAAGCGGTCGGGGAAGGCCCATCCAGAATCAAGTCTCTGAGGGACCTGGGGGAATGGGGAAAGGAAATCTTCGGGGTTTCGAGGAGCTTGGCGCTGCAACCCACATTGAAAGACCGGATGCGGGCAGCCGGAAAACGCATGGTTAACCAGAAAGTGGCCATCATTGGAGGCGGGCCCACGGGGCTGGGCGCGGCCTACCGTCTGCACGAACTCGGTTACGACAACTGGGTGCTTTACGAAAAGTCGAATGACGTCGGGGGACACTCTACCTCGCACTTGGACCCTGAGGGATTCGTCTGGGATGAGGGCGGACATGTCATTTTTTCGCATTACCCCTATTTCGACAAACTGGTCGATGACATGCTGGGCAAAGAAGTGCACGAGCGGGTGCGCGAGAGTTGGGTGTACCTGCAAGATGTTTGCGTGCCCTATCCGTTTCAGAACAACTTGCGATACCTGCCGAAGCCGCTCCAGGTAAGTTGTCTGATGGGCGCGGCTAAAGCGGCCGCCAGCCGGAACGGCGAAGCCAAGAATTTTCGGGAGTGGACACTCAGCACCTTCGGCGAGGGCATCGCCGAGACCTTCATGTTCCCTTACAACTCCAAGGTCTGGACCACGCCGCTGGAGCGCATGTCGAAGGGATGGATTGCGGAGCGCGTCTCGGTGGTGGACTTCAAGCGCCTGCTGGAAAATGTCCTCTACGAGAAAGACGACGTGGCCTGGGGTCCAAACAATAAATTCCGCTTCCCGCTGCATGGCGGCACCGGGGAAATCTACCGCCGCATGGCGGGGCGCTTTCCCGATAAGGTGCGAACCGGCAAGCAGCTCGCCGAGGTCGACCCGGCGCAGCGCAAGCTTTCCTTTGCCGACGGCACCGGCGACAGCTACGACGTACTGATCTCAACCTCGCCCCTCGATTTGTTGGCCGGCATGATGAAGCCGGCCGATTCAAAACTGCGCGAGGCTGCGGCGTTACTCGAACACAACGATCTGCTGGTCCTCGGAATCGGAATGAAGAAGAAGATCGACACCGGCAAATGCTGGGTGTATTTTGCGGACCCGGAAATGCCGTGCTATCGAGCCACGTTCTTCTCGCATTACTCGCCCTTCAATGTTCCTCATGGCGATACCGAGCAATACAGTTCACTGATGTGCGAGATGTCAGTCCCGCCGGGACAAACGGTGGATATCGAGCGTACTTATGAACAGATGCTGGCCGGGTTGATCCGTTCGAAAATACTCGACGAATCGGACCGCGCGCACATCATTTCGCGCTACCACCGCATGGTGAGGTATTCCTATCCGATTCCGACGATCGATCGCGATCGGGCGCTCACCATTCTGCAGCGGGCGTTGATGCAGCAGGAGATATACTCCCGCGGACGCTTTGGAGCGTGGCGCTACGAAATCGGGAACATGGACCACTCGGTTATGATGGGCGTGGAAGTGGCAGATCACATCGTGAAGGGAGAGAAGGAACTGGTCTTTTACAGTTCTTAAAGTAACCACTCTCTTATTCGAACAACCATGAGAAACGAGCAACCACAAACAGGGCCACGGGTCAGCATCATTATCCCGTCCTACAACACCGCGCATTTGATCGCGGCGTGTCTGGATTCGATCTTTGCCCAGACCTTCCAGGATTTCGAGGCGATCGTAGTCAATGATGGTTCGCCGGATACCACGGAACTGGAGAAAGTGCTGCAGCCCTACCTTGATCGCAACCTCGATCGGCTCGTGTATGTCAAGCAGGTCAACAAACGAGCGGCGGGCGCGAGAAACACGGCGATCGCGCGAGCCCGGGGCGAGTTCCTAGCTTTCCTCGATAGCGACGATACCTGGTTACCGAACCACTTAGAATCGCAGATGAAGCAATTCGAAGCCGACCCGGCATACTGCCTGGTTTATGCGAATGCCGTCTTCACCGGAGACGCGGCGCGGCGTGTTGAATTCATGGAAAGGTGTCCTTCGGTCGGCGAAGCTGGTTTTGAGGCTCTCGCGGTGGAACGCTGTCAGATTCCGGTTTCGACCGTGGTGGCGCGTAAGGCAGCGATCGTGCAAGCGGGAGGCTTCGACGAGAGCCTCGCTCGCTGTGACGACTACAACATGTGGCTGCGCACCGCATTTTATGGCGGTAAAGTTGGCTACAACCGGCAGGTGCAGGCACGCCTGGCCGACGGTCGGCCGGGGTCGCTCGGCCTGTCGCGGGCCAAGATGGCAGAGGCATACTGGTCGATCCTTGAGAAGGCGGACCGGGATCTGCCTCTGAACCCAGCGCAGCGAAAGCTGGTACAGGACCGAGCCGCCGAGATTCGCGCGCAATACTTGCTCGAAGATGGAAAGATACATCTCTTTGCGCGAGATTTTCGCAAGGCTCGGGAACGCTTTTCCGAAGCGAACCACTACTTCCGCAAAGCGAAATTGAGTCTGGTCCTCTTCGGACTGAAAGTGGCGCCGAACGCTACCAGCCGACTGTTCACGTTCTTGACGCAGCGCCACAATGGAGCTTCGGCTTGAGGCAACCAGCGATGGGTGACTGGCAATTGGCAACGGGGAACGCGAAGGCTTTGGTTCGTGGTTCCTCGTGTGTTGTGGCCAACTCCTCTTGCCCCTCGCATCCAAGAAACGCGAAATCTGTTAACCGGCGGACACTGTAGTTCTCCCGCCTTTTCAAGAGATGTCAACGATACGAAAACTTGCTTCCGGCTCGGCCCTGCGCGTCGCCAGTCTACTCGCGACTGCGTTGGTGTCGATGCTCATCATGCCCTTTGTGGTTCACGCCATGGGCGACCACATGTACGGGGCCTGGGCGCTGGTAGCGTCGATCGTAGGTTATTACGGAACGCTACAGATTGGATTAGAGCCGGCGATCAACCGGTATATGGCGCGGGCGCTGGGGGCCAAGGATCACGAAGAGTGCAACCGGGTCTTCAATACGGCGCTTCGGCTCCTCTCGGCTGTGGGAGTTGTCCTCCTCGGCGTTACCGGAATCCTCGCTTTCCTAGCGCACTCGTTTGCGAAAAACCCATCGGATGCCGCGGTGCTCTGGAAGCTGATCCTGATTCTCGGAGCCTACACGGCGCTTTTGTTTCCCACTCGGGTCCTGCAAGGAACGCTCCAGGCGCAACTGCGCTATGACCGGACAGCCTTCATCGACCTGTTGTCTCTAGCTTTGAGAACCGCGCTGCTTATCGTGATTGTGCTTCGCGGGTACAAAATAATCGCGCTGGCACTGGTACAAGCGGCGTCCGGGATGCCAGCAATCCTTCTCTACATTTACTTCATTTCCAAGGAACTACCCTTCCTGCGACTCGATGCAAGATATTGGAGTTCTGACACCGCGCGGAAGTTATTTTCATTCGGCGTCTACAGTTTTGTCGCCACCGTTGCCAACACTATTCGGTTTCGGGTCGACGCGCTGGTGGTGGCATCCTATGTGGGGTTAGCGGCCGTTACCCACTACCGGATCGGCAGCACGCTCACGCAGTTCTTCATGGGAATGATGGAGGCATTGGCCGGCTTTTTCCCCGCCGTGTTCAGCCGGCAGGAGGGTGCGGCAAACTACGAGGGGCTGAAAAAAACTTATTTCTTTGCCACCAAGCTGACCATTTGCATCGCGAGCTTCGTGGGTTTCGGGCTGATTGCGTGGGGCAAGCCTTTCATTCATGTCTGGATGGGGTCGGCGTACCTGGACGCTTATCCCGTTCTCGTGGTCCTCACCGCCGGGTTGATCGTAACTCTCTCTCAGATACCATCGCCTCAATTGCTCTACGGCCTGGCCAAGCATAAATACACAGCCTTGGCTAACTCCCTCGAGGCGATTGCCAACCTGGCGCTGAGTATTATCCTGGCTAAGCGCTATGGGATGATTGGCGTAGCCCTTGGAACTCTCATCCCCATGGTATTCGTCAAGCTGTTTATTCAGCCTGTGTATGTTTGTCATCTTGCGAATATCCCGTACGGAGAATACGTTCAACGGGTTGCCAAGACCGTCGCGGCGGTGGCGGGGTCGCTGGTAATCCCTCTGCTTTTGACCCTGAGATTTGCCGCCGCGAGCTACAAGGTTCTGTTTCCAATCGGAATTCTGTCTGCTATTTTGTATGTTGTGCCGCTGTGGCTATTCGAGTTCAGCGAGGCCGAAACAACCATGCTGACGCGAGCCATGTGGCCGAAATTCGCAGTTAAGACCGCCAGGGAGTAGCGCGGGGACGGAGGTCTTGGTGTCTGTAATCCATAAGCTGGCGTATGGTGTCAAGCATATCCTGGAGTTGGATATCGCGGGGCATAATCTGGTGCCTTATCCGGACGACACCTTCATCGTCTCCTACCCAAAATCGGGCAACACCTGGACGCGGTTTCTTATCGCCAACCTTCTCCAGCCGGACCCGCCATTGACCCTCCTCAACATGGAACGAATGGTCCCGGCCGTCGATGGCCAAACACGAAGATTCTTCAAAGCCATGCCGAGACCGCGAGTTATCAGAGATCATGGACCCTTTAACCCGCAGTATAAGAACGTGATTTATATCGTCCGCGATCCGCGAGACGTGGTGATTTCGGCTTATAACTTTGTCCTTAAGGGCTCCATCATTGATGAGAGTTATCCGCTTACGACTTTTGTGAACGAATTTGTGCGAGGGGCAAGATCGGCCGTTGGGTCCTGGGGAGAAAACGTCGCCAGCTGGTTGGCAACTCGTGGTAATACTCCGCGGTTTTTGTTGCTGCGTTACGAGGATATGTTGTCAGGAACCGCTCACGAGTTGGGTAAAGTGGCATCTTTTCTTGGCATGCAGGTTAGCGCAGACCGTTTGGCTGAAGCAGTGAATCGAAGCTCAGCCGACAACATGCGCAAGCTGGAAAAGATGCACGGCGATAAGTGGATTCAAAACAAGCATATGAAAAGGAAAGATATTCCCTTTGTGAGGTCGGCGAAAGCGGGGGGATGGCAAGCAGTCCTGCCCAAGACCGCAGTCGCTGAGATGGAGTCTGCTTGGGGCCCGTTGATGGCGAAGCTGGGATATGAGTTATCGACTTCGCAGGCAGTTGAAACCAGAGCCCTGAACGCCGCATTGTAGCGGGCTTAAGAGAAACTACCATGCGCGCGGGTTGCGCGTTCACGGCCGAGGATCGATGCGGCGACTGGCGACTTTAACAGAGCAATAGGAAACCTACCATGATCGGTGAATTGAAGTACGTTCTGAGAAATGCCTTGGGGAAAGATCTTGCTGGCCGCTATTTCACCACATTTCCCGATGATACGTTCATTGTTTCTTTCCCCAGGTCGGGAAACACGTGGACGCGATTTCTGATTGGAAACTTAATCCAGCCGAGCGGGTCCATCACATTCCTGAACATTGAGAGAGTCATCCCCGACACGAACGCGCTTTCCAAGAGCGACCTTAGGCGTATCCCCAGGCCACGAATCCTGAAGAGTCATCAGCACTTCGACCCGCGGTACAAGAAGGTGATTTACATTGTCCGCGATCCACGGGACGTGGCGCTCTCCCACTACAATTGGCAGCGGAAACGCCGGGAAATCGACGACCAGTACCCGCTCGAGCGGTACATCTCACGTTTCATTGCGGGGGACCTTGCCGGCTGGGGCTCCTGGGGCGAACACGTACTGAGTTGGCTGGCGACGCGGCATAACAGCCCCGATTTCCTGTTGCTGCGTTACGAAGCCATGCTTGAGGAACCGTTGCAGGAGTTGGGCAAAGTCGCTCCCTTCCTCGGAATTGCAGCCACACCGGAAACGCTGGCCACGGCGGTGGAGCGGAGTTCCGCCGATAATATGCGGAAAATGGAAAAGACCCAGGGCAATAAATGGGTGACTACGAAAGGGCGACGCGAGGACATACCTTTTGTCGGCAAGGCAAAGCACGGTGGCTGGCAATCCCTGCTTCCGGAAAGCTCCGTGGAAGAGATCGAGTCGGCCTGGGGTCCATTGATGAAGACGCTCGGGTATGAGCTGACACGGCGTTCAGGCCCAGCCCTGGAGCCTCCGTTTATTCCCCTCGGGGACTGGGGACCGCGGCATGACCAAAGCAACGTGTAAGCCGCAATGAACAGCGTTCAACCCACCACAGACTATTCCGAAAGCCCGGCCCCAAAGGTCAGCGTCATCATCCCTGCCCACAACACTGCGCCCTTCATCGCCGAGACCTTGGATTCCGTCTTCGGCCAGACCTTCCGGGACTTCGAGGTCGTCGTGATCAACGACGGATCGCCCGATACTCCGAGCCTCGAAGTCGCGCTTCAGCCTTATCGGACACGCGTCCAATACATCCGACAGGAGAACCGGGGTCTTCCAGGAGCTCGGAACGCGGGCATACGCATCGCCCACGGCGAACTGCTCGCCTTCGTGGATAGCGATGATATCTGGATGCCGGACTATCTCTCCTCGCAGGTCGACTTCCTTGACCGCCATCCTCTGGTTCATGCGTCCATCGTGGACGCGCTCCGTTTTGGCTCGTGTGGGGAGCCGGTGGTATGGAGGATGTTGAAAGAGGGCGCCGGTCCCGTCCTCACCTTTGAACAAATGCTGAAGCGCGAGGGTGGACAACTTCCGTCTGCCATGGTGGCTCGGCGGCAGAGAGTGCTCCAGGTAGGAATGTTTGACGAACAACTGCGCATTGGCGAGGATGTCGAATTCTGCGTGCGGCTCTGCTTCCCGGACGGAACCATTGGCTATCTCGGGCAGGTGTTAGTGAAATACCGCCAACGCCCGGGTAGCCTGACCAGTGATCCTCGAAACCGGAAATGGAAGGTCGCCGAAGGGCAGGCCTTACGTGCCTTGCGCCAGAAATTGCCGCTCACCAACGCCCAGCGCACCCTTCTAGACGATGAAATTGCCGCCACTGATGCAGCGTTGGCGCTCAGCGACGCCTTTGATCACTTGTCCGCGGACAGATTTCAGCAAGGTGAACGGTGCTTGGCCGAGGCTAATACCTACTTCCGTGACCCGCGGATTACCTTAACCCGATTCGGTCTCAAGTCGTTTCCGCGGTGGACGGCTCGCGTAGCAACCTGGCTCCGAAAACGCGCGGGCGGATAGCTTCCATTCAGGCCAAATCGCGCATTTCGATCCGATATGAGCACCCACAAACGGTGCGGGAGCTTGAGTAGGAATTGCAGCCCGTACTGGCTGGGGAGGCAAAAAGCCGCTTCACTTGAAGCTTCGCCTCGACGAACCGTCGTAGTGTCGGCCTCTGGTGATCGTCGTTGGGGCGCGTAAGCTGTGCCCTTTCAGTTCCTAGCCATGGGCTGTAAGGTTGCAAGCTGTTTCACACCCGTCGGACACCTTCGGGTCTCTTGAGGTAAAATGGAACATGGCTTTTGTTTTTAATGGCTTACAGGTGCGCCGCCGGCTGGCTATCGGAAGGCAAATTGCTCATTTCCCATGTTCCATAGCAAAGATGGTCAGATTTCAAAATCGGCGTACCGGCCTTAGGTGGCTCCGTTGGTGTCCCGGCGGCTACCTGCAGCCCCCGCAGGTAGCTTGACGAGCCACGGCACATCGGGCGAGGTTGGATTAGAGACCCCACAAGTGATTTTGATTTCAACATAAATTATTGGTTAGAAGATTAGGGAGGAATACTGCTTTGGACGTAATAACCAGCCACCTTATCGCTCCCCACGGGGGAGAACTTGTTCAGCTGCAAGTGCCGGCCGACCGCGCCGCAGAGTTAAAAGCACATTCGAAAGATTGGCCTTCATGGGACCTGACGGCCAGACAGCTCTGCGATCTGGAACTCCTGATGAGTGGAGGCTTCTCGCCGCTGCGCGGATTCATGAACCGCGCCGATTACGAAGGCGTCTGCCACAACATGCGGTTGGCGAACGGAACCCTATGGCCGATGCCGATCACGCTGGATGTCAGCGAGGACGTTGCCAAGAAACTCACTCCGGGCTCAAGCAAGATCGCATTGCGCGATCCCGAAGGCGTGATGCTGGCCGTGCTCAGCGTGGAAGATGTCTGGCAACCGGACCGGAAAGCCGAAGCCCAATCCGTTTTCAACTCCACCAGCGCTGCGCATCCCGGCGCCGACTACGCCATCAACAAATCGAATCCCTGGTACGTGGGTGGCAAGATTGAAGAGCTCCAGCCCCACGCGCATTATGATTTCCGGACGCTACGCTTGACTCCAGCGGAGCTGCGCTCCGAATTCGCCCGCCTGGGCTGGACGAAAGTCGTGGCTTTCCAGACGCGCAATCCCATGCACCGCGCCCACGTCGAATTAACCATGCGCGCCGCCAAGCAAGTGGAGGCGAATCTGCTGATCCATCCGTCCGTCGGTATGACGAAGCCGGGCGATGTGGATTATTTTGTCCGCACCCGTTGCTACCAGTTGCTGCTCTCGAAGTATCCGCACGGCACGGTCAAGCTGTCGATGCTGCCTCTAGCGATGCGCTTGGGCGGACCTCGGGAGGCGATCTGGCACGGCCTGATTCGCAAGAACCACGGCTGCACCCACTTCATCGTTGGACGCGATCATGCCGGCCCTGGAAAAGACACCGATGGCAAACCTTTCTACGGTCCTTATGACGCCCAGGAACTGTTCAAGAAACATGAAAAGGAAATGGGCGTAACCATGGTTCCCTTTCAGATGATGGTGTATCTGCAGAACGAAGACCGCTACGTCCCCGCCAATGAAGTGCCGCAGGGCGCTAAGGTGCTCGACATCTCGGGCACGGAATTGCGCCAGCGCCTCAACGAAGGCCGTGAGATCCCGGCGTGGTTCACCTATCCCGAAGTCGTGCAAGAATTGCGCCGGAGCTACCCGCCACGGCACAGGCAGGGCGTCACCATCTTCTTCACCGGGCTTTCGGGATCGGGTAAGTCAACGATCGCCAATGCGCTGATCACCAAGTTCCTCGAGATGGGTGGGCGTCCGGTTACTCTGCTCGATGGCGATCTGGTGCGCAAGCACCTGTCGAGCGAACTGGGATTTTCCAAGGAGCATCGCGACATCAACATCCGCCGCATCGGCTATGTCGCTTCCGAGATCACGAAGAATGGAGGCATCGCGGTCTGCGCTCCGATTGCTCCCTATGAGGCGACACGTAAAGCGGTGCGCCAGATGATTGAACCGTTCGGCGGGTTTATCCTGGTTCACTGCGCTACCTCGATCGAAGTGTGTGAACAGCGCGACCGCAAGGGCTTATACGCCAAAGCTCGCGCCGGTATCGTCAAGGAATTCACCGGCATCTCGGATCCGTACGAGGCGCCCACCACTGCCGAAGTCGTGATTGACACCGCCAAACTGAGCCCCGAGGAGGCGGCGCAGGCCATCCTTTTGCACCTCGAGCGCGAAGGCTTTGTCGGCGCCAACGGCAATAGCTAGGAATGTCAATAAAGTCGATTGGTGCAATGGACTTCATGACATAATAGGCCGGGGTCGCGGTCTCCGTTCTCACTTCCTGCCTTGCTTTTGCTTTCCTGGCAACTGGGAACTGAGAACTAAAAAGACGGCATGCAATTCTTGTTCCTCAAAGTGCTGATCGGCTTCATCGTGGGAACGCTGATCGGGTTGACGGGTCTGGGTGGCGGCGTATTGCTGCTGCCCATGCTCATCTTCGGCCTGCGCGTGCCCCCGATCATCGCGGTCGGATCCGACGCCCTGTTCAACTTTTTCACCAAGATTCCCGCTAGCATCATGCACTTGAGTAAGGGCACCGTCCGGAGAAAAGTCGTGCTGGCGATGGCGGTGGGCAGCATTCCCGGCTCCTACCTCGGCGTAGCTTTTTTGGTGCACTTGCGGCACGTTTATGGCGCCGGCGTCAACGACTTCATCAAGTCCGCGGTGGGACTGCTGCTGGTATTGATCCCCACTCTGCTTTTGTTCCAGGGACGGATTGAAGAGCATCTCGCCAAGCGCCAACCC
>Ga0187817_10000715_pt1 | contig 14930 bp, 13 predicted proteins | sample NC_wetland_sal_i_17_FD_132431 | JGI IMG/M metagenome (GOLD analysis project Ga0187817, IMG submission 132431) | Wetland sediment microbial communities from Neuse River Estuary, North Carolina, USA - SO4_2 | ecosystem: Environmental > Aquatic > Freshwater > Wetlands > Sediment | place: USA...
ACGCGCGCCGTGCCGATCCGCTATGACGGCACGGCGCCGCCAGCCGGTGCGGCGATTACCGCCGGCGGCCGGCAGGTTGGCGCCATGGGTTCAGCCATGCATGGACGCGGCATTGCCTTGCTGCGGCTCGATCGCGTGGCCGAGGCGGATGGCCAAACGCTCGATGCCGGTGGTGTTGCGATCCACATCGTCAAGCCGGATTGGGCGCGATTTTCCTTCCCGCGCGACATCAAGGCCGCAGAATGAGCGAGCATCACGCGGCCGACAACCTCAAGCGCTGTCCGTGGCCCAAACAGGACGCGCTTTACATCGCCTATCACGATCAGGAATGGGGCGTGCCGGAATACGACGACCGCGCGCTCTATGAGAAGCTCGTGCTCGACGGCTTTCAGGCCGGCTTGTCCTGGATCACCATCCTGCGCAAGCGGGAAAATTTCCGCAGCGCTTTCGATGATTTCGTCCCGGAAAAGATCGCCCGTTACCGGTCGGCAAAAATCGAACGCCTCATGCAGGACGCCGGTATCGTGCGCAATCGGGCCAAGATCGAAGGCACGGTGCTTTCGGCGCGCGCCTGGCTCGACACGATGGAAAAGGGCCCGGGTTTCTCCAAGCTGCTGTGGGCCTTCGTCGACGGCCGGCCGAAAATTAACCGCTATCGCAGCACCGGCCAAGTGCCCGCCGAAACCGCCGCATCGCACGCCATGTCCAAGGAACTGGCGCGGCGCGGCTTTAAGTTTTGCGGACCGACGATTGTCTACGCATTCATGCAGGCGGTCGGCATGGTCAACGATCACATCATCAGCTGCTACCGTCACCAAGCGGTCCAAAAACTCGCCAAATAAAGATGTGCGCGCATTCCGTGCATCCCCGCAGCGAAGGAACAAAGCCGACGCCGAACCGCCGGCTCAATGCCGTCGGAGCCCCGCGCGCATGGCAGCGGATGTTGTCGGGGCGCCGGCTCGATTTGCTCGATCCCTCCCCGCTCGACATCGAGATCGAGGACATCGTTCACGGCCTAGCCCGCGTGGCGCGCTGGAATGGGCAAACCGGCGGATCGCACATCTACTCCGTGGCGCAGCATTGCCTGTTGGTCGAGGCGCTGGCGCGGGCCCGCGTGCCGCGGCTCGACGGCAGGTGTCGCCTCGCCGTTTTGCTGCATGACGCGCCCGAATACGTCATCGGCGACATGATCTCGCCGTTCAAGGCGGTGATCGGCGATGCCTATAAGGCGATCGAGCATCGTCTCCTCGCGGCCATCCATCTGCGCTTCGGACTACCGGCAAAATCGGCGTCGGATCTCGAACTCCTCATCAAAGCCGCCGACCGGCAAGCGGCTTATCTCGAGGCGACACGGCTTGCCGGCTTCGAACCGGACGAGGCGCGGCGGTTCTTCGGCCGGCCACCGAAATTTTCGGCGACGCTGGAACGCGATTACTTGAAACCTTGGCCCGTCGAAACGGCGCAGGCCCGGTATCTGGAGCGATTCAAAAAACTTGCCGGCAAAGAACGCGATCACAAAGAACGTGATCAAACGTCACACTTGCGCCACCGCTGATAAGCTACAAGATTCGTGCATGATTCACGTCTGTTCACTGGCGCGCCTTCACGAGACGGTCGAAGGGACCGGGGCGCGTTATATCGTATCGCTCATCGGCGACGAGACGCGCCTCGCGCGGCTGTCTGGCATTCCGCCGCAAAATCATCTGTGGCTGCGCATGCATGACATTTCCGCGCCGCTCGACGGCTATATCATGCCGGGGGAGCAACACATCGCCCGGCTTCTCGATTTCGTGCGGGAGTGGAATCGCCTCGCACCTCTGGTGGTTCATTGCTACATGGGGATCAGCCGTTCGACCGCTTGCGCGTTCGCAAGCGTTTGTGCGCTCAATCCGCGCCGCGATGAAGCACATATCGCGCAGGCGTTGCGGCGCGCCTCGCCGACCGCAACGCCCAATGCGCGCATCGTTTCGCTGGCCGACGAGCTGCTTGGCCGCCGCGGCCGCATGATCGCGGCGATCGAAAATATCGGGCAAGGCGTATTCGACGGAGAAGCGGCGCCTTTCCGGCTCGATCTGGAATAAGCGAACTACTCGGAAAGCGACGGCCGCAGCACGGACCGCGCATTAAGAACCGGCGCGGCGGACGGATCGGACCGGCGGCTGATCAATTGGCTGCGCGGGTTACGCTGATAGAAATCGCAATAAGCGAAGTTCAGGCCGGCGAGCGAGCCGCGAAAGCTCTTGTAGTCGAGCTTGTCCACGCGGAAGCACGGCGTGAACGGCAAACCCGCCAAATGCGCACACATGGATTGTCCGTCGATCCTGATCGTGCCCGCCGGCAAAGTCGCGAAACGCGGCGGGCCTTCACCGCGCATCCTTATGGTGCCGACCACCGACCCGTCGGCGAAAATGCGTCCCACGCCTGCCGTGCCTTCAAAGCACGTGTAGGAGAACAACTTGCCTACGACGAAAGCGCGCGCTTGTTCCGGCCCAAGCTCTTCGGCCGCCGCCATGCCGGCCCCCAATATGCCGGTCGCCAAAATACACGCCCAGACCAGGCACACGCGCACGGACATCGACCACCCCACTCCTGTCGCCCAAGGACGATGTTAACAAGATTTCTTAACCGCCCCCTTACCATAGCAGGCTTTCATCTTCTCAGAAAATCTTAGCGAAATTCTGGAGCGGTTACCCGATTTTAACCACAATGCGTCCGCGCACCTTGCCGTCAACAATGCGCCGGCCCGCCGCGATAACTTCGTCAAGACCGATTTCGTTTACCATAGCCGCAATTTTCGAGCGATCGAGGTCTGATGCAAGCCGCCGCCACGCCTCTTGCCGCAATTGCAACGGGCACATGACGGAATCGATGCCGAGGAGCGACACCCCACGCAGAATGAAGGGCGCGACGGAAGCCGGTAAATCCATGCCGCCGGCAAGGCCGCAGGCCGCGACCGCCCCGCCGTAACGCGTCATCGACAGCACGTTGGCGAGTGTCGTCGAGCCCACGACGTCGATCCCAGCCGCCCAGCGCTCCTTGGCGAGCGGCCGCACCGGGCCGGTCAATTCGCCCCGCTCGACGATTTCGCTGGCGCCGAGCGTCTTGAGATAGGCGGCCTCTTCCGGCCGCCCCGTAGAAGCGGCAACCGTGTAGCCAAGCTTGGCGAGAACGGCGACGGCAACCGAGCCGACCCCGCCTGCCGCGCCGGTTACGACGACCGGTCCGCGGGCCGGCGCGAGACCGGCGCGTTCGAGCGCCATGACCGCGAGCATCGCCGTATAACCGGCCGTGCCGATCGCCATGGCCGTACGCGCATCCATATCGTCGGGCAACCGCACCAGCCAGTCGCCGTTGACGCGCGCTTTTTCGGCGTAGGCGCCAAGCCGCGTTTCGCCGAGCCCCCAGCCGTTGAGGATCGCCTTGTCGCCCGTCTTCCAGGCCGGATGGGAAGACTGTTCCACGGTGCCGGCAAAGTCGACGCCGGCGATCATCGGGAAACGCCGCACCACCGGCGCCTTGCCGGTCAGCGCCAGACCGTCCTTGTAATTGATCGTCGACCATTCGACGCGAACGGTGACGTCGCCGTCCATCAGGTCTTTGTCGTCGAAATCGTTGAGCCGCACGGTCTGGCCGGCATCCGTTTTGTCGATGACGATGGCTTTGAAGGTGCTCATGGGCGCGATCTTACGCTCGCGCCCCGCGGCCGGTCGAATCGAACGGCCGCCGCACGCGCTCGTCCCGCTTGAGCGACAGTGCCATAGGGAAAGATCGAGTCGGGATCGGCCGGCGCGCGTTCACGCCGGCGCGGCGGCAAGGCGCGCCACCGGTTTTTCGACAATCGGCATGTTGATCAGCGCCGAAAGAACGCCGAACAGAATAGCGAGCCACCACACCATGTTGTACGAGCCGGTGCGGTCGAACACGATGCCGCCTAGCCAGACGCCGAGAAAGCCACCGACCTGGTGACTGAAGAACGCAAAGCCGGCGAGCGTGGCGAGCCAGCGCGTGCCGAACATCAGTGCGATGATGCCGTTGGTCGGCGGCACGGTGGACAGCCACATCAGCCCCATGACCGCGCCGAACACGATGCAGCTGACCGGCGTGACCGGAAATGAAATGAACGCGAGGATCGCCGCAGCGCGCAGGAAATAGATCGTCGACAGCAGATAGCGCTTCGGCATGCGGTCGCCGAGCCAGCCCGCCATGATCGAGCCGACGATGTTGAACAATCCAATGGTCGCGATGGTCCAGCCGCCGACTTGTGCGGAAAGACCGCGATCGACCAGATAGGACGGCATGTGCACGGTGATAAATTGCAGCTGGAAGCCGCACGTGAAGAAGCCTAGCACCAGCAGCACATAGGAGCGGTGCGCGAAGGCTTCGCCCAAAGCCTGCCGCAGCGATTGCGAACTCGCCCCGTGCGTCAACTCCGACGGTGGCGTCGCCAGAGCGGTCGAGAGCGGCAGCACGGCCAGCATGCTCACGGCGAAGATGATGAGCGTCTGCTGCCAGCCGAACGTATCCATCAACGCGACGGCGACTGGGGAATAGAGAAATTGCCCGAACGATCCCGCCGCTGTGCCGAAGCCGAACGCGATCGAACGGTACTGCAGCGGCACGATCTTGCCGAATGCCGCGAGCACGACCGGAAACGAGCAGCCGGCTAAGCCGAAGCCGATCAGCACGCCGGCGGACAGATCGAGAAGCGGCGCGCTTGTGGCATGGGCCATCAGCGCGAGGCCGAGCGCATAGAGGAGCGCACCGCCGCAAAGCACGCGCACGCTGCCGAAGCGGTCGGCAATGATTCCGCCGAGCGGCTGGCCGACGCCCCAGAGCAGATTCTGCACGGCGAGCGCGAAGGCGAATACGTCACGGCCCCAATGATTGGCGCTCGACAGCGGCGTGAGAAAGAAACCGAGAGTCGAACGCGGACCGAATGCGATGAGCGCAATCAGGCTGCCGAAGCCGATCACCAGCGCCGGTGTCCGCCAGCTGGAAATGATTCGAGTATCATCCTTCATAGCGACCTTGCACGATTCTAAAAGCCGCGCAGCATAAAGCCTCGGTCCGGATGTCCCAAACGAAAATTGTGGCTTGGTGGAGCACGCGACGCATGGCTGTTCCGCCGTCGGGCGCATCGTGATGCCGGCCAAGCTCAGTTCGGCCGGACCGCATTTGCCATAATGAACGGTAGTCACTATGGATTTCGCCCCGAAGGGATCGCCAAACCGCTAGCGCCACATCGCCATGTCGTTACTCTGTCCCGATGGGTTCTTGTCGCCGCTCGAGATCGAGGCGGCGGTCACGGCCGCCCTTGCCGAAGACCTTGGGCGCGCCGGCGACATCACGTCGATCGCAACCATCCCAGAGGACCTGCAAGGACGCGCCGAACTCGTGGCGCGAGACGGCGGCGTGATGTCCGGCCTGCCGCTGGTCGAGGCCGCGTTCCACCGCTTGTCACCCGAAATCGCGATCGCGGCGCATGCGCGCGACGGCGCGGCGGTGGAGGGCGGCGCCACGCTGATGACCATTTCCGGCAATGCACGCGCCATCCTCGGCGCCGAGCGCGTCGCGCTCAATTTTCTCGGTCATCTCTCCGGTATCGCCACGACGACGGCCGCCTTTGTCGCGAGAATTTCGCACACCAAGGCGCGCATCGTCTGCACTCGTAAAACGACGCCGGGGCTGCGCGCGCTCGAAAAATACGCCGTGCGCTGCGGCGGCGGTTCCAACCATCGCTTCGGTCTCGATGACGCGATCCTGATCAAGGACAATCACATCGCGGTTGCCGGCGGCATCGAAGCCGTGCTCAAGCGCGCCAAAAACGCAGCCGGACATCTCGTCAAAATCGAGATCGAAGTCGACTCGCTCGATCAGCTTCGGGAAGTGCTCGATGTCGGGCTTGCCGATGTGGTGCTGATCGACAATTTCGACCTTGAATCGATGCGCAAGGCGGTTGCCATGGTGGCCGGGCGCCTCGTCATCGAAGCCTCCGGCGGTATCACGCTGGAGAGCGCCGCGGCGATTGCCGAAACCGGCGTCGACTATCTGTCATCGGGCGCGCTCACGCACTCGGTGAAGAACCTCGATGTCGGATTGGACATCGCGATGTGAGGGACTGCCCGGCCTCGATCACTGCGTCATTGCGAGCTGCGCAAGCGGCGAAGCAGGCAACGTTGACGCTTGCGGGCCTTTGGCGGCATCGGGTTTGGCCGCATCCGGTTTGGACGTATCTGGCTTGCTCGATCCCGCGTCGGGATTGTTGATGCTCGCGCCTTTGCCCCAGACCGGCTCGTCGTCGCCATCGCCCCAGTTGCGTGGCCGGTAGAACGTGTGCACGCCGAGCCGATAGAGCCGCGTCATTTCATGGACCCAGCTCGGATGCACCCAATAGGCATGATAGTGCGTGGCGTGGCCGACTTCGGGAAGCCAGATTTTGCCGTCGAGAGTGTCTTTGGCGATGTGCTTGGCCTGCTCCCACATGTCCGGTTCGTCGATCTTGTTGAGGTCCTTGCCTTCGCAGGCAAAGGTGAATTGACAGGCCAAGTGCCGACTGGCGTTCTGATAAACCACGCCGCAGACGTCGTGCGGGTAATAACCTGAGAACACGCGGTTCATCACGACCTGTGCGACCGCTTGCTGCCCTTTGATCACTTCGCCGCGGGCTTCGAAATAGACCGCGTCGGCGAGGCATTTCTCCGCCTTGGCGCGCGCATTGCCCTCAAGCCCAAGGCGCTGCGCGGGGCTTTCCAGCCGGCTTTCGTCATCCTTTCCGGCAACCGATTCGCCCGCGCCGGTGTCGTTGTCGGCGCCTTCGAGCGCTGAGAGCTTGATGCCGGAATCTTCGGCAGCGACCGGCGGCGGCACGAGAATCGGCTCGGCGCCAGGCGCCCAGTTTTGCAGGCCGGCGGGCGAACCCATGGCACCGACCCCGAAATAAATCTCCGCGCTGCGATCGGCCGCGTTGGCATCGAGGAATGACATGCCGCCGAGCGTGGGCGGCGCGTCGTCGTTCTCGCCGGGGGCCGGGACTTCCGGCGGCCTGTCGAGGATAGCCGTGTCGTCATCGTTGCCGGCGCTGCGAACGTCATTCTGTCCCTGCGGCGGAGTTGGGCGCGGGGGGGTTGCGGATGTCACGCCAGCCGATGGCGCGGCAGCCGGCGATGCGTCTTCCTTATGCGCATCGATTTGCACCACGACCGGCGAGGCTGCTGTGGCAGGTGCGATCGGCGCGGCTTGCTGCTGCGCAGCCACGGGCGGCGCGGCAGAAGGCGCTGGTACTTGCACCGGTGCTTGCGCCGGCACTGGCGCCGATGCCGGCACTGCCACTGGCGCAAGTGGAGCGATGCTGCTTGCCGGCAAACGATCGCCTTTGTGCCGGCGATCGACTGTCGGATATTCGATCTGATGCGCGGGACGTACGTTCAATGGCTCGTCGACTTTCCACGAAAATGCATCGAGCGAGCGCGGATCGAAATTGACTGTCTGCAGTCCTAGCGGTTCGGGGATTGCGCTTCCCACCGGGCGCGAATACCTGAAAGTCGCGGCTTCAACCGTGCCAAACGGGGAAGCGATCAAGTGCCACTGTGAAGGCGCCGCACGTCCGCGGCTGAGCAGCGCGGCGAGATCCTGATACCCGATCGAGGTCGGCATCAAGGCGACGCAGCACGCACTGAACCAGAAACGGGCGGAGCAACACGCGCTCGCTACCCCGATACGCGACGCAACCATTACCCCTCACGCCAACACGCGCACAGGCAACGCGTACTTGGTTATGGAAGCGCCACCGCAGTGGCGCGAATGCGACGGGTTTATTTATTGTCGGGTTAACGTTGCGAAGATGTTAATCGCACGATCGGCGCGGACATTCGCGGCGCGGCGCGGCCAACATGCTTGCCGGAGCGAGGTTCAAATTTCGGCCATGGCGCTTCAGCGGCGCGATTTTTGAGAATTCATTAACCAGAATATTGCGTGGCGCAGGGCCCTACGCGTCGCCCGCCGCCTTCTTGCCGAGTGCGGACTGTGCGGCGGCAAGACGCGCGATCGGCACGCGGAAGGGCGAACAAGAGACGTAGTCAAGCCCGATCTCATGGCAGAACGCGACCGAAGCCGGATCGCCGCCATGCTCGCCGCAAATGCCAAGTTTGAGGTTTCGCCGCACCTTGCGGCCGCGCTCGGCGGCGATGCGGATCAGTTCGCCGACGCCGTCGCGATCGAGCGACACGAACGGGTCGGCCGGCAGTATCCCTTTCGCGGTATAGATGCTGAGAAAGCTCGCCGCATCGTCGCGACTGATGCCGAAAGTCGTCTGCGTCAGATCGTTGGTGCCGAACGAGAAGAACTCGGCCGTCTCCGCGATCTCGTCGGCTTTGAGCGCCGCGCGCGGCAGTTCGATCATGGTCCCGACTTGATATTTGAGCTTGGTGCCGGTTTCGGCCGCGACCTTTTCCGCCGTCGCATCGATGCGTTCCTTGATCAGATCGAGTTCGATCTTGCTGACGATCAGAGGCACCATGATCTCAGGCACGACCGGCTTGCCGGTTTCGCGGCCGGCCTGCACCGCGGCCTCGAAAATCGCGCGCGCCTGCATCTCGGCGATCTCGGGATAGGCGATCGCCAACCGGCAACCGCGGAAGCCGAGCATGGGATTGAATTCGTGCAGCTCGCGAGCCCGGTCGGCGAGCTTTTGCGGATCGGCGCCCATGACACGGGCCACTTCGGCGATTTCCGCTTCGCTCTGCGGCAGGAATTCATGCAGCGGCGGATCAAGAAGCCGGATCGTCACCGGCAGGGCGCCCATGATCTTGAAGAGCGCGACAAAATCGCCGCGTTGCATCGGCAGGAGCTTAGTGAGTGCGGCGCGGCGCGCCGCCTCGTCCTCGGCCAGGATCATTTCACGCACCGCGCGAATGCGATCCTCGTCGAAGAACATATGTTCGGTGCGGCAAAGGCCGATGCCTTCGGCGCCGAATTTGATCGCGGCGCGCGCGTCCGCTGGCGTGTCGGCATTCACGCGCACCTTGAGTTCGCGCAAGCCGTCGGCCCACTTCATCATGGTAGCGAATTCGCCGGCCAAAACCGGCTCGAGCATCGGCACTTTGCCCGCCAGCACTTGGCCGGTGCCGCCGTCGATGGTCAGCGTGTCGCCCTTTTTCAGGACCGTGCCGCCGACCGTGAGCGTTTCAGAGCGATAATCGACGCGAAGCGAACCGGCGCCCGAGACGCAGGGCTTGCCCATGCCGCGCGCGACCACCGCGGCATGCGAGGTCATGCCGCCGCGTGTCGTCAAAATTCCTTCCGCCGCATGCATGCCGTGGATGTCCTCCGGCGAGGTTTCGACCCGCACCAGGATCACTTTGTGGCCCTGGCTTTTAAGCGCTTCCGCTTCGTCGGAGGAAAATACGATCTCGCCGCTGGCGGCGCCGGGAGACGCCGGCAGCCCGGTGGCGAGAATCCTGCGCTCGGCATTGGGATCGATCGTCGGATGCAGAAGCTGGTCGAGCGCCGCCGGGTCGATGCGCGTGACGGCCTCTTCCCTCGTGATCAGCTTTTCCTGCGCCAACTCGACGGCGATGCGTAGCGCGGCTTGCGCGGTGCGCTTGCCGTTGCGCGTCTGCAGCATCCACAATTTGCCCTGCTCGACCGTGAATTCGAGATCCTGCATATCGCGATAGTGCCGCTCGAGCGCCGCCTGGATGCGCTTGAGCTCGGCAAACGCCGGTGGCAAAGCTTTTTCCATCGAAGGCTTGTCGGAGCCCGATTCCTTCCGGGCTGCTTCTGTGATCTCTTGCGGCGTACGGATGCCGGCGACCACGTCCTCGCCCTGCGCATTGATGAGATATTCGCCGTAAAGCTTTTTCTCCCCGGTCGAGGGATTGCGCGTGAACGCAACTCCGGTGGCGGAGTCTTCTCCCATATTGCCGAACACCATGGCCTGCACGTTCACGGCCGTGCCCCAGCTTTCCGGAATATTGTGCAGCCGGCGATAGGTGATGGCGCGCTGGTTCATCCACGAACCGAACACCGCGCCGATTGCGCCCCACAGCTGGGCGTGCGGATCCTGGGGGAACGGCTCGCCGGTTTCTTCTTGCACGCGCGCCTTGTAGCGGGCAATGACTGTTTCCCAATCATCCGCATCAAGATCGGTATCGAGCGCATAGCCCTTGCGGTCTTTGTGATGGTCGAGAATTTCCTCGAAGTGATGATGACCGATACCGAGCACCACGTCGGAATACATCGTGATGAAGCGCCGGTAGCTGTCCTGGGCGAAGCGGCGATCGCCGGATTTCTCGGCGAGCGCCTTTACCGTCACGTCGTTGAGCCCGAGATTGAGCACGGTGTCCATCATGCCGGGCATCGACGCGCGCGCGCCGGACCGCACCGAGACGAGGAGCGGATCGTCGGCATCGCCGAATTGTTTGCCGGTGATGCGGCCGACTTCGGCAAGCGCGGCGTCCACCTGGCGGGTCAAATCCTTGGGATAGGTTTTGCCGTGCTGATAGAAGTAAGTGCACACCTCCGTGGAGATGGTGAAACCGGGCGGCACTGGCAGGCCGAGTTGCGCCATCTCGGCAAGGCCTGCGCCTTTGCCGCCGAGAAGGTCGCGCATCGACGCGCGGCCGGCCGCTTTGCCGCCGCCGAACGGATAGACCCATTTGCCGGACGCGGCTTTAGCGGCCACAGGCTTGCCTACGGGTTTAGTCGGTTCACGAGCGGGCGACTTCTTCACCGGCTGCCGTGACACTTTCAAGCGCGATTTGGCCATAGCGTTCTGCGTTCGATGACGTTTTGCGTCCGGAAACCTCGTTAGCGGAAGAAGTGATGAATGGCGTTGAGTCCGATCAATCCATCGACGATGAGGTAGACCGCGACGATGATATTGAGGAGCCGCGGCACGATCAGAATAAGGATGCCGGCGACTAGCGCGACAATCGGCGAGAGTTCGGCGACGGTTACAACCATGATTGTCCTCTGGGTTGAGAATCAATGCGAAGGGCGAAAAACGGCGCGGCTGGAAATCGACGAACTCAACAAACACTCAACGCACAAGCCGCCGTTCGGTTCTAGCATGAGGCGTCGGTTTGGAAACCCCGCAAGCGCGAAACCTTATCGACGATCCGAAGCGCCGCACCGCGAGACGCCAAAATGCCGCGATTTATCCTCCCTCGATCCTGGAAAAGTCCGCCACCGTGCGCGTCGCTTCCCGGATTTGATTGAGGAGCTTGAGCCGGTTTTCGCGCAGCGCTTTGTCGTCGACATTCACCGTCACTTTGTCGAAAAATGCATCGACATGCGGCCGCAGCTTGGCCATGGCCCGCATGGCTGCCGCGAAGTTCTCCTTTTCCACTGCTCGCGCGGCCTCCTCCTTGGCGGCATCGATCGTCGCCGCCAGCGCCTTCTCTTCGGCCTGCTGGTAGAGCTTCGATTGCGGCGCGCCGGTATAGGCGTGGGCGTCCTTTTTTTCTTCGATGCGGATGATGTTGGTGGCGCGCTTATAGCCGGCGAGCAGGTTTTTGCCGTCCTCGCTATCGAGAAACTCTCCCAAAGCCTCGACGCGGCGCGCGATCAGCAACAGATCGTCCTGGCCCTCAAGAGCAAAAACCGCGTCGACCAGATCATGTCGAGCGCCCTGTTCACGCAGTTGAACTTTCAGACGGTCGGCGAAGAATGAAAGAAGATCGTCAGTCTTCGGAATTAGCGATTGCAAGCGCAGCCGTAACTTATTGTCGAGAACGATGCGGATCACGCCAAGCGCAGCGCGCCGCAGCGCGAACGGGTCCTTGCTTCCGGTCGGCTTCTCCCCGACCGCCCAGAATCCAACGAGCGTGTCGATCTTGTCGGCGAGCGCCACTGCGATCGAAACCGGATCGCTCGGCACGAGATCATCCGGTCCCTTTGGCCGGTAGTGATCCTCGATGGCATGGGCGACGGCTTCGTCCTCGCCTTGCTCCTCGGCGTAATATTTTCCCATCGTGCCTTGCAATTCGGGAAATTCGCCGACCATTTCGGTGAGGAGATCCGCTTTGCAGAGCCGCGCGGCGCGTTTGGCTTTTGCCACGTCGGCGCCGACGCGCGGCGCCAAGTCTCCTGCCAAAAGCCCAATCCGGCGAATCCGCTCGGCCTGGCTGCCCAATTTCTCGTGAAAGACGATGTCCTCGAATTTCGGCAAGCGATCTTCGAGACGCGTTTTCAGATCGGTTTCGTAGAAAAACCGCGCGTCCGACAGCCGCGCGCGAATGACGCGCTCGTTGCCGGCGACGATCGCCCTGCCGCCATCCTCGGCTTCGATATTGGCGACGAGCAGGAACTTGTTGACGAGCTTGGCGTGCGCTCCATCGCGCAGCACGAAGCACTTCTGATTGTTGCGGATGGTGGCGCGGATCGCTTCGTCTGGAATTTGCAGGAAGTGCTCGTCGAACGAGCCCATCAGCACCACCGGCCATTCGACGAGCCCGGCCGTTTCGGCAAGCAAACCCTCGTCCTCCACAAGCTCGAGCCCCTGCGCGAAGGCAAGCTGCTTCGCCTCGGTCAGAATGATGTTGCGCCGCCGCTCGGCGTCGAGCACCACCTTGGCCTTTTCGAGCTTCGACGCGTAATCGGCGAAGCGCCGGACCGTGAAAGGCTCCGGGGCCATGAAGCGATGGCCGCGGGTTTCGTTGCCGGCCTTTATCCCGTCGACCGCAAACGGCACGATGTCAGGCTCCTCGGTCTCCGGTCCGAACGTGGCGACGATCGAGTGCAGCGGGCGGACCCATTGCAGCGATCCCGGGTCTTTCGACTGTGCGCCCCAGCGCATCGACTTCGGCCAGGGAAAGCTCTTGATGACCTCGGGCAGGATTTCCGCGATGACATCGAGCGCGGCGCGGCCCGGTCGCTCGATCACCGCGGCGTAGAAGTCGCCCTTTTTATCGGCCTGGACCTTGGCGTCGTTCAGCGACTTCAAGCCGGTGCTTTTGAGGAAGCCAGCTATCGCCGCGTCCGGCGCGCCGACACGCGGGCCCTTTTTTTCCTCGCGCGAATCCGGCTGGTGCACCGGCACGCCGTAGACGGCGAGCGTAAGCCGCCGCGGCGTGACATAGGCTTTCGCGCCTTCATAAACGAGCCCGGCCTCGACCAGCCGGTCGGTGACCGCCTTGCGCAAATCCTCGGCCGCCCGCGCCTGCATGCGGGCGGGAATTTCTTCGGAGAAAAGCTCAAGCAAGAGATCAGGCATCAGGTAAAGAACCTTGAAGCATGGATTCTCCTTCCCCCGCCTGCGGCATGGATTCCCCTCCCCCCGCCGGCGGCATGGTTTCCCCTCCCCCCGCCTGCGGCGGGGAGGGGTCAAGGGTGGGGGGTGTTCGCACTTTCTGGAGCGCGTCGCAAATAACCATCAGCACTCCATCGATGTTTTCACGCACGTCGTTATTCCAAAACCGCCGCACGCGGTATCCGTTTCGTTCGAGATACGCGGCACGTTTCAGGTCCCGCTCGATTCGAGACGTCATACCGTGCTGCCCGCCATCGATCTCGATCACCAGTTTTGACGTGGACAGGCGAAATCGGCGAAGTAGGGTCCAATTGTTGCCTGCCGCCGAAAATGAGAACCCTCTGGAGAAAGTTCGCACAGACGCCACCACAATTTCCGCTCCGAAGGTGTCATGTTGCGACGCAGCTGCCGGGCGCGGTGGACTCTTTTGTCGACTTGACGCGCCATCGCACCGCCCCCACCCCTGACCCCTCCCCACCACTTCGTGGGGGGAGGCGAAAGTCATTCACTGGCCTCTACCCGGCCATTCCGGCCGGGTAGAGCTTCTTATGACTTCCGTCGCACATCGGCTTTTTCTCGGAGCGCTTGCAGGCGCAGAACCACGCTTCTTCGGCAACCGCGGGCTTATATTCGACCGGCGCGAAAGCGGTGCCCTTGTGCGAGCCGTCGCAAAACGGCTGGTTCTTGGAACGTCCGCAAGCGCACCACCAATAACTCTTGCCCGCTTCGACATTAACCGGGATCGGACGGTGTCCGCCGATCTCGGGCATTGCTTGCTCACTCATGCGCGTTTTCCTCCCCCTTCCGTCGCGAGCCACGCTTCGCCGCACGCTTTGGCGAGATCGCGGACCCGCAGAATGTAACTTTGCCGCTCGGTCACCGAAATCACCCCACGCGCGTCGAGCAGATTAAACACGTGGCTTGCTTTGATGCATTGATCGTAGGCCGGCAGCGCCATGCGATGGCGCTCGCGGCTATTGCGGCCGTCCTCGGCTTCGGCCCAGCCCGCCGCTAAATATTTCTTGCACGCGGCCTCCGCCATGCGGAACTGCCCGAACAGCATGTCGGTATCGGCATATTCGAAATTGTGCCGCGAATATTCCTGCTCCGCCTGCAGGAACACGTCGCCGTAGGTCACCTTCTGCGCGCCATCGCGACCGTTGAAGTTCAGATCGAAGACATTCTCGACGCCCTGGACATACATCGCCAGCCGCTCGAGCCCGTAGGTCAGCTCGCCGGAGACCGGCGCGCATTCGAATCCCGCGACTTGCTGAAAATACGTGAACTGCGAAACTTCCATGCCGTCGCACCAGCACTCCCAGCCGAGGCCCCAGGCGCCGAGCGTCGGGCTTTCCCAGTCGTCCTCGACAAAGCGAATGTCGTGGCGCAGCGGATCGATACCGATCGCGTGGAGCGACTTCAAGTAAAGGTCCTGCAAATTCTGCGGTGACGGTTTGAGGATCACCTGAAGCTGATAATAGTGTTGCAGGCGATTGGGGTTCTCGCCGTAGCGGCCGTCCTTCGGCCGGCGTGACGGCTGTACATAGGCCGCATTCCACGATCTCGGTCCCAGCGCCCGCAAAGTCGTCGCCGGGTGAAAGGTGCCAGCGCCCACTTCCATGTCATAGGGTTGCAAGATGACGCAGCCCTGGTCGGCCCAATAGCGCTGCAGCGCCAGGAT
>Ga0187817_10000716_pt1 | contig 14909 bp, 11 predicted proteins | sample NC_wetland_sal_i_17_FD_132431 | JGI IMG/M metagenome (GOLD analysis project Ga0187817, IMG submission 132431) | Wetland sediment microbial communities from Neuse River Estuary, North Carolina, USA - SO4_2 | ecosystem: Environmental > Aquatic > Freshwater > Wetlands > Sediment | place: USA...
AGATCGCCAAGTGAAAGCTCGACCGGATTTTCAACCAGTCCCCCCACCTTTAATCGGAAATCCTGGAAGCCGCGCTCGGCCAGATGTTTCCAGTCCTCTCGCACCGGCATCTTTCCATTGGGCCAGAAGTATGACGAGATATCCTGCTCCGAATAGCTCTGCTGCGGAATCAGCCGGTTCAACGTGAGGAGTTGCATTGGATAGGTCACGGACTTCAGGGCATGCTGCAGCTTTCGTGGCTGGTGCCATGAGATATAGTGCGCCACAACCCATGACAGGACGACCGCGCCAATGCCCACAAATCCCAGATACATGCCCAGATGCCGTTGATCATCCGTACCCAGCACGATGTGGTTCATATTCCGCGCAAATCCGGTCATCACGATCAGCGTGACGTGCACCACGAGAAACGCAAAGAAACTAAGCATCGTCAGGAAATGGATAGACCTGGCCGATTGCCTGCCAGCAAAGATCCGTGCGTACCAGGGAAAGTGGTTCACCACGGCCGGCGACATGGCGATGCCGGTAAGAATGGCCAAGGGGCCGAAAACAAAAACGACGGTGAAATACGCAATTTGCTGCAGGGCGTTGTAACCGTAAAACCCGTTGGGCTCCGCAGGCATATGAAACGTTGCATAGTGCACCCATGTGTTCCACGCCTGCAAGAGGACGAGCGGAGAAGTGGGCACAATCCGCCGCCACTGCTCGGTATCGAACAGCATGATGATGAAGAAAATGCCCGTGAAGATGAACCCGTGAACGTTGATGAAGTGCCAAACCCGCGCAATTCCAATTGTGTGCCTGTAACCCGGCGTGCCAATGATCGGCGAAATGTAGCGGGAATCGTCTTTCGCCGTCCAGATGCGATCGCGCGGGACCTTGAGCGGCGTAAACCGGATCCATTCGCTCCCCGGCGTGCAGTCATCGTTGAAATACAGGCGAGGATGATCCACCAGGATGGACAGACCGCTGCGAATCAGCATCATCACAAAAAGGAAATTGAAGAAGTGGCAGTAACGGACCCAAAGCGGGAACCCATGCGGCCCAGCGAAGTTATTGGGATAGATCTGAGGGACCGGAGGAACGGCAGGCAGGCCAGCTATCGCAACTTCAATGCAGGAGGCGAGGACCGCGGCCAGAACCACAGCTCCGATTCCGATGAGAATGGAGGGGCGAACCCAAATCCGGAAGCGGCGATCCTTTGGGCAGTGCACTGCCGCGTGCGCAGCATCGAAGGAAATCATAACTTTTACGGCTATGCCCGACTGAAAGGCATATCGCGCTCTATGAATCGCGAACAACTCTCTTTTGTTCACTTCAAAACGGTACGGCTTGCCTTTCTCCGTCCGCGCCCACTCATAAAATTCCGTCTGCGAGGATCATGCACCCGCGAGATTTCAGCCATGCTATCGGCGCAGTAGAAACAATATATCGTAACACGATACATAATATTATTGTAGGGCGCTGAAATGAAAATCCTTCGGGGCAGAATCTATTCATAGTGGGTGCGGCAACCCTGACGGAGTTAAAAGCTACTAAGTCAATGTCTGGTTCCAGTCCGCTGGGCTCTCATAAAAAGAAAGCGGCCCTTGGGCGACCTGGTAGGACCTAGCGCATCCCTTAGCCGGTGGTACAAGTCGCTCCGCCAGTGCCGCAGTTCCAGGTGCTCTGTCCAGACAGGGGAATACGTCATGGGACTAACTGCAAGTTCTGCGCTTACCCGAGTGCTCGTTCAAGTCAGCCCTGACCGTTTTGAGGCTCTGCTAGCCGACTACCCGAGGCGCAATTTTCAAGTGCGGCTGTGGGACGGCAGAACCTGGGGGCTGGACCAACACCCTCGTTTTACACTGGTTCTCAAGCATCCCGGCGCACTTCGCGAGATGTTCTTTTCGCCTAACGAGTTGACGCTCGGCGAGGCTTACATTTTTGACGACTTCGATATTGAGGGCGATATCGAGGGTGCTTTTGACCTGGCGGACTATCTGCTTCAGCAGGGTGATCACCGCGATATCGTTCGGAGTCCGCATCTCGCCAACCTGTTGCAGAAGCTAGCTGTCCATCACCAGCCGAAGGAAGCTCATCTTGGGGCGAGTTTGCACGGATCGGTTCATTCCAAAAACCGAGATTCCCAGGCAATCCGCTACCACTACGATCTTCCTCCCGAGTTCTTCGCCCTGTGGCTGGACCCGCGCATGCAGTATTCCTGCGCTTATTTCGCACCCGGGCAAGAAACCGATCTCGATACAGCACAGTGCCGCAAGCTGGATTACCTGTGCAGGAAACTGCGGCTCCGTCGCGGAGACCGCCTGCTGGATATTGGCTGCGGATGGGGAGGACTGTTAACCCATGCGGCCGCTCACTATGGCGCACAAGTTCTAGGGATCACGTTGAGCCTTCGCCAAGCCGAGGTCGCACGGCAACGCATCCGCGACTCGGGTCTTAGCGACCGATGCCGCGTGGAGGTATGTGACTACCGCGATCTCGAACTCGGTCAGAAGGTCGACAAGATCGTCAGCGTCGGGATGTTCGAGCACGTCGGTGAAGCGCAACTGCCCGAATACTTCTCGCGAGCCTGGCAATTGCTGCGCCCGGGCGGCGTGTTCGTGAACACTGGCATTGCCGCGTCCGCCACATACCACCGGCAAGGACCCTCCTTTATCGACCGCTACGTGTTCCCGGATGGCGAACTGGTCCCGATCAATACCAGCCTCCGCGTGGCGGAACAGAGCGGTTTCGAAGTACGAGATGTCGAGAGCCTGCGCGAGCACTATGCCTTGACCCTTCAGCAGTGGGTGCGTCGGCTGGAAGCGCACGCGGAGGAAGCACGTCGCCTCACCGACGACACTACATTCCGGATCTGGCGTCTCTATATGGCTGCCTCGGCGCATGGATTCCGCTCGAATCGGATAAACCTATATCAGGTGCTCCTGGCCAAGCCTCTGCACGGAGAGAGCGGTATGCCGCTAACCCGTGCTGACTGGTATCGGGACTAGAGGATTTTCGACGGCGGCCTGAATCGCCAATACGTCAGGCAGCCCACGGATGTGTCGGGCGCGAATGGCCAACCGGCCGGGGTTCCCATCGGCGGAATGGGTTACGCTTCCATTCTCAAGCCGGCGTTGTCGGCCGTGGCCAACATCTCTTCCTCGAAAATTTTGTTTCTGGACATATATATCGTGTCACGATATTATATGCAACCGAGAACCGCTGCCTCGCATCTGTTTTTATGTACGGACTCTCGTGCTTGCCAGCTTGGAGCCTTCTTCCCAAGGCTGAGGAAGCCTGAAGCCGCTTCTGACTTCTACGGAGGAGATTGCGAAATGAAATATGCAAAGTACCTGGCACTTCTCGCAGCTTGGACTCTGTTAACACCGCTCGGTGCATTAGCAAGGGACAAGGACCAACATTCGGTAGATATTCAAGATCCCGTGCAAGTCGGCGCTACGCAATTGAAGCCTGGTAGCTACAAGGTGGAGTGGCAAGAGGCCGGTCCTGCGGTACACGTGAGGTTCGTGCAGGATGGGAAAACTGTGGCCACAGCGACTGCGACGTTGAAAATGAACGACGCCCAAGTCACTCAGGACGACGTCGTGATTCAAAAAACCAGCGCCAACAAGGAGTTGCTCGAGGAGATCGATTTTGTTCATGAGAAAGAGGCGCTCGTCTTTGGATTTGGACAGCGCCGGGGCAATATGTAATTGCGTTCGAACGATCTGTCGCGCGGTACGGAGGTCACGATGGAAACCAATCCTGAAGTCCTCGCAGAAGCCCGGTCCAAAGGTTGGGACCGTAAGCAGTGGGTTAGTCTGATCCCCTACGGCGTCAACCAAGAGCACCCCAATGCCTACCAAGATATCCTCCGTTGTGCCGTCCAGAACCGGGACAATCTCAGTTATGCCTGGCGCATCTTGCGTGACGGCTGTTGCGACGGCTGCTCCCTGGGCACCAGCGGCATGCACGACTGGACCATGAAAGGCGTTCACCTCTGCAACGTCCGGCTGGAGTTGCTGCGCCTGAACACCATGCCGCCCATGGACTATCGCGTGCTGGAAGATGTCCGCACGCTGCAAGACAAGAGCGAAAAAGAACTGCGCCAACTGGGACGGCTATCCGTGCCGATGATACGCCGCCGGGGGGACAACGGTTTCCGGAGAATGTCGTGGGACGATATGACCAGCTTCCTTGCCGAGGAACTGCGCGGAATCGATCCCAAGCGCATCGCCTGGTATATGACGTCGCGCGGGCTCACCAATGAGGCCTACTACGCTCACCAGAAGGTGGCGCGCTTTATCGGAACCAACCACGTCGATACCAGCGCCCGAATTTGTCACGCGCCTTCCACCGCCGGGTTGAGCGCGACCGTGGGCTGTGCCGCAACTACCTGCTCGTATTCGGATTGGATTGGGGCTGACCTTGTAGTTTTGGTGGGCACAAATCTCGCCAACAACCAGCCGGTCGCTACCAAGTATTTGCATTATGCCAAGAAAGCCGGAACCAAGGTCTTCATGGTTAATCCCTATTTCGAACCCGGACTGGAGCGCTACTGGGTGCCCTCAGTATTCGAGAGCGCGCTTTTTGGCACCAAGATCGTCGATGACTTCTTCCAGATTCACGCCGGCGGCGATATCCCCTTCTTCTACGGTGTGCTCAAACATGTGATTGAAAACGGCTGGACGGATCGCGAATTTATCAGCGCGCGCACGGTCGGCTGGGGTGAAGTGGAAAGCAAAGCCCGGAGCTTCTCCTGGGAGGCGCTGGAGCGCGGCGCCGGACTGACGCGTGCCGATATGTATCGCTTTGCTGAAGCCTTCGGCAAGGCGCGTCACGCCATCGTTACCTGGAGTATGGGGATCACGCAGCACGCCTATGGCAGCGACAATGTTCGCGCTATCGTCAACCTGCAACTTGCGCGGGGCAACGTGGGTCGGCCCCACACCGGTCTGATGCCCGTCCGCGGACACAGCGGGGTACAGGGCGGTGCCGAGATGGGCGGGATGCCAAGCGCTTACGTGATGGGCTTCCCGGCCAACGAGGCAAACGCCAGGAAATTTGCGTCGCCAGAGATGTGGGGATTTGAGCCACCCGCGTGGAAAGGATTAAGCGCCGCGCACATGGTGTTGGCCGCAGAGCGCGGCGAGATCGACGCCTTGTGGCAGACTGGGGGCAACTTCAAACAGACTCTGCCTGAGCCCGATCTGGTGGAGCGCGCCTTAAGCCGCATAAAGCTGCGCGTGCATCAGGACATCGTGGCTAACCCCACTATGCTCGTCGACCCTAAGGAAACAGTCGTGATTCTCCCTTCGCGTACACGTTACGAACAACGCGGCGGCGGCACCGAAACCAGCACCGAGCGCCGCATCATCTACAGTCCAGAAATTCCCGGCCCGCGCCCGGCGGAGGCGCTCGACGAGTGGGAAATCCCTGTTCTGGTAGCCAGGAAGTTCGATCCTGAGCGCGCCGCCAGCATCTTCCCCTGGAAGGACACGCAGGACATCCGCGCGGAGATCGATCGCGTTTGCCCCACCTATCGCGGCATCGCCCAGATGCGCAAGAAAGGCGACAACTTCCAATACGGCGGGCGCCACCTTCTGGCAGAAAAGTTCCTGACACCCGACGGCAAAGGCCACTTCAGCGCTATCGCACTCCCCGAGGAGCGCGTTCCGCAGGGACTTTTTCTGTTGGCCACCCGGCGCGGGAAACAATTCAACAGCATGGTGTTGAACCAAAAGGATCCCCTCACCGGCGCGCAGCGCGACGACATCATCATGTCGCCAGAAGATGCGGAGCGGCTCGGCTTGCGCGACCACGACTCCATCACCCTGCGCAATGAACTGGGCGAGTTGCACGGCCGCGTGAAGATCGACCGCATCAAGCCCGGTTGCCTGCAAGCTCATTGGCCCGAGGCCAACGTAATCATTCCCGCTGGACGCTTGGATCCAAGCGGTGTTCCGGATTACAACGCAGTCGTAGAGGTAATTGGTGCCGCATGCCTGGCCGCGGAACCAGAGTCCGCCGCCGCCGACTAGGAGAACCATGCTGCCTAAGCAACGCAGCATCGACGTGACGCAGATCACGGAATGGCGCGATGGGCAGGTCCGCCGTTCACAAGACTACCTTGTCGCCGAAGAGCCCCTCGAGATTCGCCTCGGTAAAACTCCCCTCAGCGTTACCATGCGCACTCCGGGACACGACCTGGAATTAGCAGCGGGATTCCTCTTCACCGAAGGCTTGATCGCAGGACGCGAACAGATCGAGTTGTTGGAGTACGGAGAGGCGAAGAGCCAGCAAGCCAGCGGCAATATCGTGCAAGTGCAGCTATCAGGCACGTCATTGGAGCCCGACCAGCTTCGCCGCAACTTCTTCATGACTTCCAGTTGTGGCATCTGCGGCAAGGCTTCTATCGAAGCGGTGAAGGCACACGGCATCCGACGGCCCAATCCCACATTCCTTCTCGACCCCGACGTGCTCTGCGCTTTTCCCGACACCTTGAAGGCCGCGCAGAGCATCTTCGACCGCACTGGGGGCCTGCACGCTGCCGGGTTGTTCGACGTCCAAGGAAAGCTGATGGTGCTGCGTGAGGATGTAGGGCGGCACAACGCGGTAGACAAGGTAGTAGGTTGGGCCCTGCTCGACGGTCAGCTTCAGTTGCCCTTGGCCGATTACGCGCTCATGGTCAGCGGTCGCGGTGGCTTCGAGATCATTCAGAAAGCGCTGATGGCGGGCGTGCCGCTCGTGGCGTCGGTTTCCGCGCCCTCCAGCCTGGCGGTACGCCTGGCCCGGGAAACCGGACTGACGCTGGTGGGTTTCCTCCGCGGGCGTCGCTTCCTCGTCTATTCCGGAGAGGAACGTCTGCGGCCCAAAAGCGTCCCTCCGGCTTCAGTTGGTAATACGGAACATGTAGTTACGCAAAGTGACAATCGCGACCGAACCTCGGCCGCAAAAGGAGATGACCATGGCATCGGAACAGCTGCCTAATCGGTGGGGAATCGCAGTCGCAGCAGTGATCATGCAAATCTGTCTGGGCGCCGTGTACGGATGGAGCGTGTTCAAGATTCCGCTCATGCACACCCAGCATTGGTCCGAAACCCAGGTACAGCTTAACTTCACCCTAGCCATCTTTTTCCTCGGCGTGGGGACGATCATTGGCGGCCTATGGCAAGACCGCAAAGGACCGCGCCTCGTGGCCTCCGTGGCCGGCGTGGTTTACGGAATCGGCTACATCTTGGCCGGGCTATTCGCCAGTGGCCACAACCTCAACGGCCTCTACTTTGCCTATGGCGTACTGACTGGTTTGGGCATGGGCATGGGTTATATCTGCCCGGTCGCCACGCTGGTCAAATGGTTCCCGGAGCGCCGCGGTCTCATGACGGGAGTTGCGGTCTGCGGCTATGGAGCCGGTGCCCTGGTGATGAGCCCAATTGCGGCGCGGTTGATCATCGCTCACAGCGTGCCTTACACGTTTGTGGCCCTGGGGATCGTGTACCTGATCCTAGTGATAGCGGCGGCGCAGTTCTATGCCAATCCGCCGTTTGGTTGGAAGCCCGCAGGCTGGGTGCCGAGCTCCGCAGTCGCCAAGGCGGCCACGACCTATGACTACACTGTGAAGGAAGCCATGGGCACTTGGCAATTCTGGCTGCTGTGGGCGATGCTGTTCCTCAACGTCTCCGCCGGGATCATGGTCATCAGTCAAGCCTCGCCGATGGCGCAACAGATGGTGGGCATGACGGCCATCGCAGCCGCCAGTATGGTGGGCCTGATCTCGATCTTCAATGGTCTGGGACGGGTTTTCTGGGCTTGGGTCTCCGATCACCTCGGAAGGGCGCGGGTTTACTTTCTGCTTTTCCTGATCCAGGTCGTGATTTTCTTCTCCTTGCCCAGGATTCACAACTTAACCCTGTTCAGTATCGCCTTCGCCATTATCGGGCTGTGTTACGGCGGAGGCTTCGGCACCATGCCTTCGTTCACGGCCGATTTCTTCGGAGCAAAATATATGGGCGGCATCTACGGCATCATCTTGCTGGCGTGGGGCGCGGCCGCGATTCCTTCGCCCCTGATGATCGCTCGCCTGCACCAGGCCACCGGCCGGTTCGATACCTCGATCTACGTGATCGCACTCGTGATGGTGGTATCGCTGATCCTGCCCCTGGTTGCCCGGCGGCCAAAGAAGAAAGAAGAAGAAGCCCGTATGCCGGTAGTGCGCGCGGCATAGCGCCTTAACAAAACTGGTCCAACCAGTCTCGGAATGCTTGTGGGAAACATCTGGATTCTGTTTCTGATCTGCCTCGGACTCTATTTGTTCGTTGACCGGATGAATTCCGAGGTTTGCCGCTCTGGCTCGGAACGCTGACGTTGAAAAATGCGGCGTCTGCAGAGCGTGCGCGCGAATTCACTATTTCTGCAACCGGGCAATCGTTGCCTCCTTTCCCTGTTTCTTTGTTTGCTTGGTGGGAGATGCTGCCGGGCCAGGCGCAGGCACCACATTCTCAATATTGGGTGGGTTGTGGCTGGGCGCCGGACCGCCATGCAGGCTCAACTGTCCGAGGCGGCACAGATTGATCGCGTCGCCGAGAATCCGCGTTGCTTCCTGCGGAGCGTGGAAGCCCATCGAGTTCTCGGACATTACGAAGTCGATCATGAATTGTCCTTTGCGCTGATACTGGCGCGCCGAAGCCAGTTGGGCATCCGTAGCTCCCTTCGCCTTCTCCGCCTTGATGTCCCCAATCAGGTCCACTAGGGCATCGAGCGCGTTGTTGCGCAGATTGAAGAAACGGTCTTGAATGTCCTCCACTCGCGCCTTCAACTCTTCTTCTGGAAAGTGATGACACGTCTGGCATGAGCGATTGATCTTGAGCAGCGGACTGTTGACCTGGTGGTCGCTGATTTTGAGTCCACCTTGCCGCATGTAGGGCATATGGCAATCCGCGCAGGCCACGCCGGAGCGCGCGTGCACACCCTGGTTCCACATCTCGAATTCGGGATGGCGAGGTTTGATGAGTTGCGCGCCGCTATCCGGATGCGTCCATTCGTTGATTTTGTTCTCGTCCTCGACGGCGACGATGTCTTCAACATGCAGGCCCTTCGCCCATGGGAAGCTAAGCCGCTTGTTGGGCGGCTGGAAATAGTAGGTCACGTGGCATTGGCCGCACACGTAAGAACGCATCTCCTGGCGCGCAGCCATGGTGTTGACGTCGTAGTTCAGCACGCCTTGCGAAGCTTTCAGCGCGCGAATTCCTTCCATGAAAGCTGGACGAGTGATGCGCAACTGCATGGTTTTCGGATCGTGACAATCGATACAGGCGACCGGATGCTTGACGGTCTGGCGAATCTGCGGATAGGTCATGTGGGTATCGCTGATGGCATTGAAGCCCTTCGTCAGGTCGCCATCGCCCAACTTCAAAAACGTGGTCACCAGCGATGCATGGCAGTTGATGCACATGGCCGGCGGGCTGGCCTTCTGCCGCTCAGTGAAAGTCTGGTCATCCAGCATGTAGGCGTGACCCCGGCGTTCGCGGTAGTCTACCGAAAACGAATACCCGGCCCAGATGGTCTTCAGCCGCGGGTCTTCCTGCAATTTCGAACGCGCCACCACCGATCGTGGATCGGCTTCGGTGGGCGAGTGCGGCATGGCCTCGCTCCCGCCGTACTTGGTGCGCTGCATATCGACCGTGCGCGTATAGAGGTCGTACTGCAGCGGGAAGTCCTTGGCCCAGGTTGCCGGATCGTCGATGGTGTCGTTCAGTTCGACCACGCGATAGAAAGGATTCTTGGCTTCCTGCTTACGTTCGAAGATGTTGATCAGCAGCGCGGTGACGGCAAGCGCTGACACCGCCGCCAGAACAATGACGGCCGCGAAGAGGCGCCGCGAACGGCGGCCCTCAGGATCAGTTGGGGGCGTGTTCATGATGGCTCCGGGTAAAAGGTGAATTCAGTTTGGCCGCGGCCGATTCCGAATGGCCCACGGAATTGTGGCAGCGCGTGCACTGCAATCCTTCAGCCTTGCCGTGGACGACATTGCCTTCGATTTCCGCTGTGATGTTTTCGTGACAGCGGCGGCAGGCGTTCTCCGCCACCTTGTGGTCGAACTTGGTGATCTCAATCGTGTCGGGGTAGTGGCGGCTGGTGAAATAAAACGAGTGCCAGAATCCGTTGTTAGCCTTCACCGCGTACTTGCCGATGATGTTATGCGGTGTGTGGCAGTCGTTGCAGGTCGCCACCGAGTGATGGCTCGACTTCAGCCACGCTTCATATTGCGCCTGCATGACATGACAATTGGCGCAGGCCGCCGGATTGTTGGTCAGGTAGGAATACCCTTTGGCGTAAACGAAGGTATAAGCGCCAAGGCCGATCGTCATTCCAACAAGAACCGCCAGTGCGATTATCACTACCGATGATCGTTGCATGACAGGTCGATTATAAGCCGCGCAAGCATGCACTAAGTCTGGTGTGCGAGGCTTTGGCTTGTTTGAGGATGGGATTTATCATGGATCATCCCTTTCTGGAAAGGGCAAGCGTAAAAGATGGCGACGCGAGGAGACGCACCCGCACACGATCTGGGCTCTTTGCGCATCCATGAAGGACAGCGCAAAGGTGGCAAAGTGGGGAAGGGCCTCGCCATTTTCTTTGGGCTGCTGATTGTCGTCTCCGGTGTTGGAGCAGGCGTTTACGCACTATTAGAATCAAAACCGGCGGTAGAAGTAGCCCTGGCGAGGAAGGCCGTGGGCCCCGGAAACCGCGAGGCGTTGCTTAACGCCACTGGATACGTTACTCCCCGCCAACGAGCCACCATCGCTGCCAAAATAACCGGCCGCGTGACCGGCGTTTTCTTCGACGAAGGCACGCACGTGCACCAAGGCCAATTGTTGGCCACTCTGGACGATGCCGACGCCAAGAGAGCTCTGGAGACCGCCCGGGCGGACCGCGATTCTGCCAGAGCCGCCATCGCAGACTACGAAGTACAACTAAAGAATGCTCAAATCTTGCTGTACCGCACCGAGGAACTCCACAAAGCCGGGGTGCAGCCCCAGGAGCAACTGGACAATGCGCGCACGGCTGCGGAAAGTCTCCAGGCCAAAATTGATCTGGCCAAGGCACAGGCGATTGCCGCCGAAGCCCGCATCGCGGAGGCGCAACAAGCGGTTGATAATTGCACGATTCGCGCTCCCTTCGACGGCATCGTCGTCTCGAAAGACGCGCAAGTCGGCGAGATGGTCTCCCCGATCTCGGCAGGCGGCGGCTTCACGCGCACAGGTATCGCCACAATTGTGGACATGAACTCGAATGAAATCGAGGTCGATGTAAATGAAGCCTACATCACGCGGGTGAAGCCGGGCCAGCAGGTCACCGCGATTCTTGACGCTTATCCCGACTGGGAGATTCCCAGCCGCGTGCGCACCATCATTCCCAGCGCGGACCGCCAAAAAGCGACCGTGAAAGTGCGTATTTCCTTCCTGAAGCTTGACCCGCGCATCCTGCCCGACATGGGAATTAAAGTGACTTTTCTCGGGGATGAGCCATCTGAAAAGAATGCATCGGCAGCCCCCGCAATTCTCATACCTCAGAGTGCGGTGCGCGACGACGAGGGCAAGAAGGTTGTTTTTCTGGTCAGGGCCGATAAAATAGAGCGCCGCGCGGTCACGCTGGGCGGAAATCGTGGGACCGATACGGAAGTGATTGCGGGTTTAGCGGTTGGCGATGCCGTGGTTGTAAACGGACCGGCTAATCTCCACGATGGCGAGAGCGTCCACATCAAGAAATAGCAAAGGGGAGCAAAGGATATGGTTCAAGTGGATGGCACTGGCAAAACGAATAGCCAGATTCAGGTGCGCGGACTGGATAAGACGTACCGCCGGGGAGGCGAAGAAATCGACGTACTGCAAGGGTTGAATCTCGACGTTGACAAGGGCGATTTCGTCGCCTTCATGGGGCCAAGCGGCTCCGGCAAGACGACCCTATTGAACTTGCTCGGCGGACTCGACGTTCCCACGCGCGGAAGCATCACCGTGTCTGGCGACGAGATCACGCACATGTCCCGCAGCAAGCTGACCTCATGGCGAGCGCGCCACGTCGGCTTCATTTTTCAGATGTACAACCTCATCCCGGTGCTCACGGCGTTTCAGAATGTGGAGCTGCCGTTGCTGCTCACCAGCCTCTCCAAACCCGACCGCCGCAAGCACGTGGAAACGGCGCTCGGCATCGTCGGCCTGACCGATCGGATGAATCATTATCCGCGCCAACTCTCTGGTGGACAGGAGCAGAGGGTTGCCATTGCGCGCGCCATTGTTGCCGATCCAACTTTCCTGCTCTGCGACGAGCCGACCGGGGACCTCGACCGCAAGAGCGCGGATGAAATCATGGATTTGATTCACCGTCTGGTGAGGGAATACAGCAAGACCGTGCTCATGGTGACGCACGACCCTGTGGTCGCAATGCGCGCCGATCTGACGCTGCACCTCGAGAAGGGCGTTCTGGTCGAGTTCCGCGAAGCGCAAGAAGTCCCTGCCGGAGGCGCGGCATGAAATTCCGGGGGCTGGTTTTCGCCAATCTCTTTCGCAAGAAACTTCGTTTGACCCTAACCATCGGGTCGTTCGCCGTCGCGTTGTTTCTTTTTGCGTTCCTCGCCGTGGTCAGGGGAGCCTTCAATCGCGGCGCTGATATCGCGGGAGCCGATCGTCTGGTTACTATCAACCGCGTGTCCATTATTCAGCCGCTGCCGCTTGCCTACCGCGACAAAATTCAGCGCATTCCGGGGGTCAAGGCAGTCACCCACAACAATTGGTTCGGCGGCGTCTATCAGGAAGAAAAAAACTTCTTCCCGCAGTTCGTAATCGACGTGGAAAATCAGCGCCAGGTCATCCCCGAGCTGGTCGTCCCCGATGACCAGTGGCAGAGCTTCGTGAAGGACCGCCAGGGCGCCATCGCCGGCGTCAAAACCGCCAAGCGTTTCGGTTGGAAAGTCGGTGACCGCATCCCCATCAAGAATGCCGGCTACGGTGCCACCGGTACCTGGGAGTTCAACCTGGACGGCATTTATAACAGCGAGCGCGCCGGGGCCGACGAGACCCAGTTCTGGTTCCAGTGGGATTATTTCGAAGAACGCGTGCCGGAAGCGTTCAAGGGCAACGTCGGCTGGTATGTGGTGAAGCTCGACAGCCCCGATAATGCGGCGAGCGTGGCGAACGCTATCGACAACATGGCGGCCAACTCTTCATTCGAAACGAAAACGGAAACGGAATCCGCGTTCGCCGCCAGTTGGGTCAAGCAATTCGGAAACATCCAATTCCTCATCATGACGATCGGCACGGTGGTGTTCTTCACCCTCCTGCTGGTCACCGGGAATACCATGGCCATCTCCGTGCGCGAGCGCAGCGCTGAGCTGGCGGTTCTCAAAGCGATCGGTTTCAGCGATCGCTGGGTCCTTTTCTTTGTGCTTGCCGAAGCTCTTACCATTGCGGCCGTGGGAGGCCTTCTGGGGCTCGGACTCGCGCTCCTGGCAATTCCGGCTCTGGGCGCGGCTTTGAACGGCCTGCTGCCCACACTCATCTTGTCACCTGCGATTCTTTCTCTAGGGCTCGCCACCGCTCTTCTGGTTGGGGTCGTCAGCGGACTGCTACCGGGAATCGGCGCCATGCGCATGCGGGTAGTTGATGCGCTCCGGAGGGTTTGAGGTGGCTATCCCGATCATCTACAACTTTCGCAGCGTAAAGGCTCGTTGGACGTCGTCCATCGTCGCCGTCCTGGGCATCGCAGGAACCGTCGGCGTATTCGTGGCGATGCTTTCGCTGGCGCGCGGCTTTCGGGCTACCTTGGTCGCCTCCGGATCCGAAGACAACGCCATCGTCCTGCGCGCCGGAGCAACCTCGGAGATGATGAGCGGAATTCGCCTGGAAGACATCAAGATTCTCCAGGATGCTCCCGGTGTGGCCCGCAGTTCGGACGCCCCTTTAGTGACCTCGGAAGTTGTGGTGGTTGCACCCTTTCCTCTGCGCGCTACCGGGACGGATGCGAATGGTCAGGTGCGCGGGGTCTCCGCCAACGTTTTGGCCATCCGGAGAAACGTTAAGATCGTTCAGGGTCGAATGTTCCAGCCGGGCCTTGCGGAGTTGATTGTCGGAAAGAACGCCAGTACCAGCTATTCCGGTCTGACGCTCGGGAACACGGTTAATTTCGGAGGCGGCCATTGGCAGGTCGTGGGAATCTTCGACGCAGGCGGCAGCTCTTTTGATTCGGAGATATGGTGCGATGCGCGCGTGCTCGACGACGTCTACAAGCGGCCCAGCGATATCTTCCAGTCCGCCACCGTGCACCTGAGTTCGCCGGTCGCCTTTGAGCAGTTTAAGGATGCGGTCACCTCCGACCGCCGCCTCAACTTCGATGTGACCCGCGAAATCGACTACTACGCCAAGCAATCGACACGCATGACCCAACTGATTACCATTCTTGGAGGACTGGTGGCCTTCGTCATGGCCATTGGCGCGGTCTTTGGCGCACTCAACACCATGTATTCAGCGGTCGCCGAGCGCGGCCGCGAAATTGCCACCATGCGCGCCCTGGGTTTTGGCGGCGCAGCGGTTGTCTTCTCTTTTCTGGTCGAGGCGCTGCTGATTTCGTTCATCGGAGGCGCCCTCGGTTGCATTTGCGTCCTGCCCTTGAATGGGCTGACCACCGGCGCGATGAACTGGCAGACTTTCTCGCATCTGGCCTTTGCCTTCCGAATTACTCCTGTGTTGTTGGTGGCCGGTATCAGCTTCGCGCTGCTGATGGGATTGCTCGGAGGCTTGCCTCCGGCAATGCGCGCCGCCTGGCGGCCCGTGGCCGTCGCCCTACGCGAACTGTAAGGTCTCATCGTTGGTTCGTGTGGCGCGGGCACCCGCGCCACACCCAGCGTTCATGCTCGTGGCAGTCTCCCCGGC
>Ga0187817_10000718_pt1 | contig 14893 bp, 15 predicted proteins | sample NC_wetland_sal_i_17_FD_132431 | JGI IMG/M metagenome (GOLD analysis project Ga0187817, IMG submission 132431) | Wetland sediment microbial communities from Neuse River Estuary, North Carolina, USA - SO4_2 | ecosystem: Environmental > Aquatic > Freshwater > Wetlands > Sediment | place: USA...
CACCGGCCGCCCCGGCGAGTTCAGCCCGGCGCGAAATACCTGGTACAGGTCCACCACCGCCTGCACCGCTTCGTCCTGCCCCACGATTTTCCGCCGCAGCCCTGCCTCGAAGTCCCGCGACTCCACGCTGCGTTGGGTCGGGTCCAGTTGTAATGCGCGCGCGCCCACGGTCGTGCTCCCTTACCGGAAAATTCTTCCGCTCTCCGGACTGCGCGGTCCAGACCGCTCGAATTGATCCAGCTTGATGTCGAGGGTCGAACGTAGCAGTCTCAATTGCGTGACCAGTTCCCGGCTCGAATTGGCCCGATCCGTCACCAGCAATATCGGCGGCGAAAGATCGGCCAGGTCCAGGTTAAGGTTTCTGAGTGAATGCATCAGGTTTTGCACATAGGGCGAACCAATGTTGAACAGCTCCACCCGACTGTTCACCTGCTCGCGCAGGCGCGACCAGTCCAGATCGAGGAACGGGTGGCTGCGCGAAACTTTGCGCACCACGTCGTCGGTTATGCGCGGCCGCTCGCCCAGCCGCGCCAGATGTAGTTGTTGCACCTTTCCTTGCCGGCGCACGTTGTGCACCAGAAAGTAGGTGTTGCCTTTGCGCCGAATGAAAGCCACAACTGCCTCCTTTTCGGGCCGAGCAGTCCGTAGTGTATGGAGCGTCCACTACCCCGTCAATGGTACGATTCGGTGGTGTTTCCATATTTGCTCCGAATCGGTTATTAGTTCTGTGGGGTCCTCTGAGGGGGGCCGTCAGCGCTGCAAACAAGGGCGTTGCGGCATGGGATTCCGGCACATGCACCCTACCACTCAGTTCATTTTCCTCCTCCCAATAGGATGCAGGTCTGCGGCGCTGGGTAACTTATTCCCGCAAACCTGGGCCGGCCATGATTGGCGGCTGATTCAGCCAACGCCCATGATAAAACAGGGATGCGAACAACAAGCTCTCTTGAGGCACCAAATGTCTTGGGATCCGGTCTATCGTTTGGTCAAGAGAATTCCTCGCGGTCGAGTCACCACTTACGGCGAGCTGGCCAGAGTGCTGCGCCTGCCAGGAGGCGCGCGCGCCGTCGGCTATGCCATGGCGGCGACTCCCAGCGGGAGAGGCATCCCCTGGCACCGTGTCGTCGGCGCAGGCGGACGGATTCGCGTTCCCGAACCGTACGCGGCAAAACAGCGGAAAATGCTCGAATCGGAAGGCGTCGCATTGGACGGCGGAGTAATTGATATGAAGTCGTTCGGCTGGTCACCCGTGAGGCTAAAAGCGCGTCGCCCGAAACGAACGACTAGGCGCGAGAAAAAATGACCAGGCTCGCGGTGATTCGCGCCCGCGCTTCGAGTGTGATATAGAAAGAGCCTCCAATACGAAGAGGAATTATTTCGTGGGCGATCCCATCATCCAGGTCGAGGGTCTCTACAAAAGTTATGGCGCCGTGGAAGCGCTCCGCGGCGTGAGCTTCACGGTCGAGCAAGGCGAGGTGTTTGGCCTTCTGGGTCCGAATGGCGCGGGCAAGACGACCACTGTCGAGATCCTCGAGGGCATGCGCACGCCGGATCGCGGCGTTGCGCGCGTGGGCGGCCTCGATCCCGAGAAAAGCGGCTCGGCATTCAAGGAGAAGATCGGCGCGGTCTTGCAGTCCACTTCCCTGCCCGACAAATTGCGCGTCAAGGAAGCGATTGATTTGTTCGCGAATTTCTATCGCCACCGCGCCAATACCGACGACCTGTTGCGCCGCTTCCAGCTCGAGGAAAAACGGAACGCTTTTTATAGCCAGCTCTCCGGCGGCCAAAAACAGCGCCTCGCTCTGGCCATGGCCCTGGTGAACGATCCGCAAGTCGTATTCCTCGATGAGCCGACCGCCGGCCTCGACCCGCAAGTCCGCCGCGAAATTTACATCATCATCGAAGAGCTGAAACGGGACAAGAAGACTGTTCTGCTCACCACGCACTACATCGAAGAGGCCGAGCGTCTTTGCGACCGTGTCGCCATCGTCGATTACGGCCGCGTCATCGCCATCGGCACTCCGCGCGAATTGAAGCACTCCTCCATGGGTACGACGCGCATCGAGGTTCGCCTCGCCAAACCCGTCATGGATGGCGCTCTCGCGCGCCTTGAAGGCGTTGCCGATTGCCGCGAATTCGACGGGACCTACGTGCTCCACTCGGCGCGGCCGCCGCAAACCATCGTTGCGCTCGTGAAACAGCTCGAATCAGAAAACAACGAGCTGCAAAGCCTGGAAATGTTTTCGCCCTCGCTCGAGGACGTCTTCATCGAGCTCACCGGCCGCCGGTTGAGAGACTGAAATGCCCGCGAACGCTTTCACCAACACCTGGACGCTCACCAAAGTGCGCATGCGCCTGGCCATGCGCAACCGCACCTTCCTCTTTTTCAGTCTCATTATGCCGCTCAGCTTCCTTTTCTTTTTCTCGCTGGTGTTCGGGAAAGGCCAGTCCGGCTGGATCGCCTATATTCTGGGCGCGGTGCTCACCATGACCGTGATGGGCAGTTTTTGGGGCCTCAGCGTGCAACTCGTAATGTTCCGCGAACAGGGAATCCTTCGCCGGTTCCGCTTGGCACCTATCGGCGCCGGGCCCATGCTGGCATCGAGCATTCTTTCGAACTATCTAATGGTCATTCCCACGGTGGCGATTGAAATCCTGGTGTGCCGCTGGGCTTTCCATTTGGAGTTCTGGGGAAATCTGTGGGCCATCTTGTTGCTGATTACTATCGGCTCCGCCGCTTTCTCCTCTTTCGGTCTGATCGTCGCCAGCGTCACCAATACCATGCAGGAAACCCAGGTCATCAACCAATTAATCTGGACGGCCTTTCTCTTCCTCTCCGGCACCACCGTCCCGCTGGCGATTTTCCCCGGCTGGATTCAACGCGTTGCTCTGTTCATGCCCGCCACTTATCTCGCTACGGGCCTGGAAGCCGCCGCGACGAATCTGGCAGGTGCCGCGGAGATTCTAACGGACGTAGTCGCGCTTGCCATTGGGATTCTTGTCGCCTTCGAAATCTCCCGCCAGCTCTTCCGCTGGGAGCCGGAAGCAAGAGTCCCGGGCCGCGCCAAGCTGTGGGTTCTCGTGGCGATGATTCCCTTCCGGTCGTTCGTAATCTATGAAAATATTGCCGGCACGCGCCTCCTCCGCATTCATCTGCAATACCAGATGCTCAGAAATCGAGAGATGCCGGAGCAAACGCACCAGGATCGCTGATGGAAGACGAGCCTTAAAATCTCATTCGGTCAAATCCAAACAACCGACTCCAACATCGAATCCCAGAGGAGGAATCAATGAAGGCAATTCGCGTCCATGAATTTGGGGGACCTGCGGTGATGCGTCTCGAAGAGGTCGCGGCCCTCACGCCGGGCCCGGGACAAGTCGTTGTCCGCATTCAGGCCGCTGGCGTCAATCCGGTGGACACCTACATGCGCGCCGGCACCTATCCGCGCAAGCCTGCGCTGCCTTTCACTCCCGGCATTGATGGCGCCGGCACCGTCGAAGCCGTCGGAAAGGATGTCAAGAAATTCGCGCCGGGCGATCGCGTATATTTGACCGGCAGCCTCACCGGCACTTACGCCGAGCAGGCCCTCTGCGAGGAGTCCACGCTGGTCCCGCTCCCCCCGCACGATTCCTTCGCCCAGGGCGCAGCGATTCATGTTCCCTACGCCACTGCCTACCGCGCGCTCTTTCATCGAGCGCATGCCCGCCCCGGCGAGACGGTCTTGATCCAGGGCGCCAGCGGAGGCGTGGGCATCGCCGCCGTGCAGCTTGCGCGCGCCGCCGGCCTGCGTGTCGTCGGCACGGCCAGCACGGACCGCGGCAGAAAACTGGTCGCCGCCGAAGGCGCGCATCAAATCCTCGACCACAAAGACCCCGACCATTTCGAAAAGGCGCTCGCCGAAACAGGCGGGCGCGGCTACGACGTAATCCTCGAGATGCTGGCCAACGTGAATCTCGCCAAGGACCTGACCATCCTCGCGCTGCACGGTCGCGTTGTCGTGGTCGGCAATCGCGGAACCATCGAAATCAATCCCCGTGACGCCATGGGCCGCGACGCCGCCATCCTCGGCATGACCCTGTGGAATATCTCGCAGCCGGACCTCGCCAGCATCCATGCGGCCATTGTCGCTGGCCTTGAGAACGAAACCCTCCGGCCGATTGTCGGCCAGGAGATGCCGCTTTCCGAAGCGCCCCGCGCGCACGTGGCCGTCCTCGAGCCGGGTTCTTATGGCAAAATCGTCTTGTTTCCCTGAAATCGCATGTGGCTTCTATTCACTGTAGTGACAGCCTTATAATTTCCATCGAACTCTAGTTTTTAAAGGAGGAAACTATGCAGCGCACGGCCACAGCAGTTTGGACTGGAGCATTAAAAGACGGCAAAGGCGCCATCTCCACCCAGAGCGGTGTCCTTTCCGAAACTCCCTATTCCTTCGTCACTCGCTTCGAAAACGGCAAAGGAACCAACCCCGAAGAGCTCATCGCCGCCGCCCACGCCGGCTGCTTCACGATGGCGCTCTCCGCGCAGCTCGGCACCATGAATTTCACGCCGCAAAGCCTGCGCACCACGGCCACTCTGTCCCTAGAAAAACTCGATGCCGGTTGGACCATCTCCAAAATCCATCTCGACGTCGCCGCCAGAATCCCCAACATTACCCCCGCGGCCTTTGAGTCGGCGGCCTCCAGCGCAAAAGCCAATTGCCCGGTTTCCCGCGTCTTGAAGGCGGAAATCACCATGACTGCCAGCTTGGAGCAGGCCGCTTGATTCTGCCGGCCATCACCGGCGTATTAATTATCATCGTCGTCCTTTGGGACGCCTTTGAAACCATCGTTCTGCCTCGCCGCGTTTCTCGCTGGTTCCGGCTCACGCGCATGTTTTATCTCTCCACCTGGATTCCCTGGCGTGCCCTCGCGCGGCAGATTCCCAGGACCAAGCAGCGCGAAACCATTCTCAGCTACTACGGTCCCCTGTCGCTCTTGGTCCTCTTCGTCATTTGGGCCGCGGCGCTGATCTTTGGATTTGGATTTCTCTATTACAGCGCCGCGGTCCATCACGACGTCATATTGTCCTCGCTGTCCACGGCGATTTACATGAGCGGAACAACATTCTTCACATTGGGCTTGGGCGACGTCGCCCCCCATTCGCCCGCCGAGCGCGTTCTGGCTGTGTTCGAGAGCGGCCTCGGATTCGGATTCCTCGCTTTGGTGGTCAGTTATCTCCCCGTGATTTATCAGGCCTTCTCGCGCCGCGAAGTCAATATCGTCCTTCTCGACGCGCGCGCCGGTTCCCCGCCCACGGCTGCCGAGCTTCTCCGTCGCCACTCGGGCCCGCACGGCAAAGACGCCCTCCAGGGGCTGCTCCATGATTGGGAACGCTGGTCCGCGCAAATCCTCGAAAGCCATGTCTCCTATCCCGTGGTTAGCTACTTCCGCTCCCAGCATAGCAATGAATCCTGGCTTGCGGCCCTCGCCGCCATTCTCGATGTGAGCGCTCTGCTGATTGCCAACGCCGAGGACGCCTGCTCACGCCAAGCTCGTCTTACCTTTGCCATGTGTCGTCACACGGTTGTGGATTTGGCGCAGGTTTTCTATCGCAAGCCTCTCGCAAGTCCCGCCAATCGCCTGCACCCCGAAGATTTGGAGCGCCTTCGCGAGGCGCTGAAGCAAGCCGATTACCCAATGCAAGGCACGGAGGCTGCCGATCAAAAGCTTTTGCATCTCCGCGAAATGTACGAGCCCTACCTTCAGGCCCTGGCAGCCTATCTCTACCTGGACCTTCCTCCCTGGATTCTCTCCAAGGAAATCTCAGACAACTGGCGCACCAGCGCCTGGGGCCGCATCTCCGGTTTTTCTGCCGCCCGTCAGGAGGAAGTCACCGTCGATGACCATACTGATTAGGCCGCATGCCTGACGCACGAATTTCACAAGCCTTGAATCCTCTTCCTCTCTTCCAAATCCAATAGGAGCGACACTCAATGGCCAAACACTTGGAAAGGCTCCAGAAGCTCGCGCGCGGCGAGGCCCATCCTCCGTCCGTCGCCAAGCTGATTGGGTTTCGACTCACCTCCGTTCAGCACGGCGGTGCCGTCATCGAACTGGATGCCGATGAATCCCACTCGAACCCCATGGGAACGCTCCATGGAGGCGTCCTCTGTGACATCGCCGACGCCGCCATGGGCATCGCCTTCGCCTCCACGCTTGAAGACGGTGAATCGTTTACCACCCTGGAGCTGAAGATCAATTTCCTGCGCCCTGTCTGGAAGGAAACCCTTCGCGCTGTCGGAAAGGTGGTCAAGCGCGGCCGAACCGTGGGCATGGTTGAATGCGATGTCACAAACTCCGAGGGCGACTTGGTCGCGCGCTCTTCCTCCACCTGCATGGTCCTCCGCGGCGAACAGGCGCGCGGACGCTGAGTGACTCGCCAGCCTACCTAAATGTCGCTCTCGAGAACAGCATCACCACCTCTGAAATTGTCTCAAACGTGGACGCCACCATCCCACGACCGGACATGCGCACTCAAATGCCGCGCCTTCGTTCGCCGTAAGCACCAGAGAGCAAATCGCTTAGCTACATATGGCCGCGGAGAGCGTCTTGCTCCTCTTCCTCCCCCTCCAAGCGGGGCGGTTTGCTTGGTCGAGCCAGGCGTTGGACGGAGGATCGGATGAATTCGTACCTTCAAGATCTGCGTTACGCATGGCGCATGCTGCTGAAGACCCCCGGCTTCACTTTGGTCGCCATTCTGACGCTCGCCCTGGGCATCGGCGCCAATATTGCCGCCTTCAGCATTGTTGACGGCATCTTGCTCCTCCCCCTCCCCTTCCCGCAGCCTGGCCAGCTCGTCCGTGTTTATGACGAATTGCGCTCCTCCAATACGAAGGACGTGGGCATGTCCGTCCCCGAATACTGGGATTACCGCGATCGTGCCGGCGTATTCCAAGACATCGCTGTCATTTGGCCCATCCCCGTCAACCTCACCGGAGTTGACCGGCCGCAGCGCATCGAGGTCCTGGCCACCAGCCCGAACTATTTCACCATTCTAGGCGTGCAACCCCAGCTTGGCCGTGTCTTCACGATGAAGGACGACGTCCCCGGCTTCGTCGAAGCTGTCGTCCTGAGCGACGGCTTCTGGCGCCGCGAATTTGGAGCGGATCCAAATATCCTGGGAAAGAGTCTCCGCCTTGACGGCGATCTCTACCGCGTAATCGGCGTCATGCCTCCCGGGTTTCACCATCCCGGAAAAACTCTGGAAACGGAGGAAGACGGCTTTATCGCCGCCGGCTATAACGCGCTACCGTTTCCCGTGCCCCCGCCGCGTTCCGTTCGCATGCTTCCCGGCGCCATGGCGCGTCTTAAGCCCGGCTTAACCATCTCGGAAGCGCAAGCTCGTCTCGAGGCGTTCGACGCTGGACTGACGCGTGAATATCCTATGGATTATCCGCTGGCCGCAGGCTGGGGTCCGCGCCTGATCTCCGTTCGGCAAGACCTTACCGGCGGTGTCCGCGCCGAACTTTTCGTGCTGTTCGCCGCCGTCGGATTTGTGCTCTTAATCGCCTGCGTCAACCTGGCGAATCTCCTCTTGGCGCGCGCCTCCGGCCGTCAGCGTGAAATTGCCATCCGGCTCGCTCTCGGCGCGGGACGTGCACGCCTGATCTCCCAGTTGCTCACGGAAAGCGTACTTCTCGCTTTCATATCCGGCTGCGTTGCGCTCGTCACGGTGATGTGGCTAAAAGGCGCCCTGCTGAAATTCGCTCCCGCCGATCTTCCCCGGCTGAATGAAGTTGCCATCAACCCGGAAGTTCTCTTCTTCGCGTTCCTGGTTTCCATTCTTACCGGCATTCTCTTCGGTCTCGCGCCTGCTCTCGAGGCTGCAAGTACCGACCAAGTCGTGAGCCTCCGGGAAGGCAGCCGCGGCTCAGGCGCGAGCAAGGGCCATGCGCGTGTCTCTCGCGCGCTGGTCGTCTCCGAGGTCGCCCTTTCGCTGGTCCTCTTGGTCGGCGCCGGCCTTTTTCTGCGCAGCTTCTGGCAGATCCTTCAAGTCCGTCCGGGTTTCAACCCTCATCAAGTCGTCACCGCGCAAATCTGGATGGCCGTCCCCAATGACCCGAAGAATGACCCATACGTAGCCGTCCCCAAACGGGCCGCTTTTCACCGTGAACTCCTTCGCCGGCTCTCTGCCCTCCCGGGCGTCCAGGAAGTTTCTATAGGCAGCGGGGCAAGCCTGCCATTGCTCCATGCGCGGAACGTTTTAACTTTCGCAATTGAAGGCCGCCCCGCAGACTCCGAGCGCGCCCCGGTGGCGGAATTTTCCTCTGCGACTCCATCATTTTTCCAGACTCTTCAGACCCCCATTTTGTCGGGAAGAAATTTTACGGACTCCGATGATGATACGGCCATGCCCGTCGCGCTGGTGGATGAAACCCTCGCGCGCCGTTACTGGCCCAACGAGAGCCCCATCGGCAAGCGCATCAAGACCGTCTTCATCCGAGCCACGAACCCCTGGTTCACCATCGTCGGCGTCGTCGGCGATGTAAGATCAGACTCCCTCGTGACGCCCGGCGCCCCGCACGTCTATCTTCCCCTGTTTCAGAATCCGCCCTACAACGCCGTCATCTACATTCGCACCGCCGGCGATCCAGGCACCCTCAGTGAAGCCATTCGCCACCAGGTAGAAGCCGTCGATCCGAACGTTCCGATTTACGCCATCCGGAGCATGGATGATGTGATCGTACGATCCACCGCCGAGCGGCGTTTTGCGCTCCAAATTCTGGGCTTCTTCGCCTGCGTCGCCCTTCTGCTCGCCGCCATCGGAATCTACGGCGTGATGGCCTACACCTTCAGCCAGCGATCTCACGAAATCGGCATTCGCATGGCTCTCGGCGCGCAGCCCCGCGACATTCTGCGCATGGCGCTCAGCGAAGGAATGACGCTCGTCGCCATCGGCCTCGGCGCGGGCCTCGTCGGAGCGCTGATCCTCACGCGCTTCCTGCGCACCATGCTTTACGCCGTCACGCCCAACGACCCTCTCACTTTCGTAGCACTCGCCGCGCTGCTCGCCGGTGTCGCCTGGCTCGCCTGTTTCATTCCCGCGCGCCGCGCCACGCAGGTGGACCCGCTCGTCGCCCTGCGGGAGGAGTAATCCGCCCCACCCAAAATCCGCCCGGCCAATTTGGTAGCGGCCGCGCGCCGTTTGAATTTCCTCTTTCCGTTGGCGCAAAAATCCCTATGCTATAATCCGCTCAGCGCGACGGTTGGAGCATTCGAGTCAGTGCGGAGCAGCCTGATGCCTATCCCCAAAACTGAAAAGATCTGGCACGACGGCAAGTTCATCAACTGGGACGACGCGAAAATCCACGTCCTCTCCCATGTGGTCGGTTACGGCTCGGCCGTCTTCGAAGGCATTCGCTGCTATCAAACCACGCAAGGCCCCGCCGTTTTCCGCCTGCGCGAACATATTCAGCGCCTTTTCAATTCCGCGCGCATCTACCGCATGGATATTCCCTTCACCCCCGACGAGATTTCCCAGGCCAATCTCGATCTCGTCCGCATCAACAAAATCGGCGCCTGTTACATTCGCCCCACGGTCCTTCGCGGCTACGGCAACGCGGGAGTCAGCCCCGAAGGCTGCCCCGTCGAAGTCTATATGGCTTGCTGGGACTGGGGAAAATATCTCGGCGAAGATGCGCAGCACACCGGCGTGGACGTCTGCGTGAGCTCCTGGAATCGCCCCGCCCCCAATACGCTGCCTCAAATGGCCAAGGCCGCCGCGAATTACATGAATTCCCAGCTCATCCGCATCGAGGCGAAAACGAATGGCTACGCCGAAGGCATCGCCCTCGACGTGAACGGCCAGGTCAGCGAAGGCTCCGGCGAGAACGTTTTTCTAGTCATGGACGGCACCGTCATCACTCCGCCTCTCTCCAATGGCGCTCTTCCCGGCATCACTCGCAACACGGTCATCACTCTCTGCCGCGAATTCAATATTCCTATCGTCGAGCAAATCGTCCCGCGCGAGATGCTCTACATCGCCAACGAACTTTTCTTCGCCGGCACCGCCGTCGAAATCACGCCCATTCGTTCCGTGGATCGCGTCACGGTCGGCAACGGCACCCGCGGCCCCATCACCAAGCGCATCCAGGACGAATTCTTCGCTCTCACCAGCGGCACTAAGCCCGACCGTCACGGCTGGCTCTCGCCCGTCGGTGTTCCTGTCGGCGCGTCGGTCCGTTGACGCTTTCGGCCGGCGCTTACTTCACCGTCAAATTCGAAAAATACCCGTCCGTCTCCACGGAAGTCCACAGCGCGATCTGCCCGCGGCTCTCGCCCAGCTTTAGGTCGTTCACGATCAGGCATGGCTCGGCGGCGCCGTTCACATAGAGCTGCGCCTTCGTGCCCGCCACCACGATTTTGATCTTCGTCCATGCCCCTGCTTCCATATCCGCGTACGATTCATAAGCGCCGGGATTCTCCGCTCTCAGCCGGTTCCACGGGTAGTCGGGAATTGACATGTACTGCACCGAGTGGTTGCGCCGCAGTTGATCCTCGGCCCTTCCGTTCGTGGGCCGCAGATAGAAGCACTCGAATTTTTCCCCGTGCCCTGCAACCCGGAACGCAATTCCAATAAACCCTCGTGCGTCGGCCGGAGCCCCCGCTGCCGGCATCCCCGCCACTTCCACCTCAATCGTGCCGTCCTGGAAATCGGTGCCGTTGAGAATGGCCAGCGGTTCCTTCTCTGCATAAGCTGCCTTGTCGTAATTCTCCGGTTTCAGCAACCGCACCGCCCTCCGCCCGCGATACTCCGCCACCTCCCCTTTGATGTTTATCAACTCCAGCCCGCTCAGCGATTCCAGCCGGAATTCCTTCGCCGGCACTCTTGTTTCCCGGCCAGACGTCGAGCACGAAAAGAAAACAAATCCCAACGCAAGCAAGCATCGAGCTGGATTTTTGCGCATGGATCCTCTTTTCCAGAGCGAAATTTTCAGCCCGGCCTATCCGATAGACGCCGCGCATCTCAATCTGTTAGCGTCGCCGCGCGCCGCCCACCGCACGCAACACCTCCCATATCGCTTTTTCTGCTCTTGTCGCGCGGCTTTCTTTGACTGCCCTCCTCGATTCCAGTAGAATCGCGCCCGCTCCACTACGGTGCTCCTCATTCCGGCGCGGTCGCGCCAGTATTCTCGCGGAGGCGGTTCGTGTACAGCCTGACGCAAAAACTCTTCGCAGAATTCATTGGCACCTTCACTCTCATCTTCATCGGTGTCGGATCCATATGCGCCGACCAGTATCTCCGCGCCTCAGGCCAACCCGGTGTCGGCCTGCTCGCCATCGCCGCTGCTCACGGCCTCGCCTTCGGCATCATGGTCACCGCCGTCGGCCACATCTCCGGGGGACACTTGAACCCAGCCGTTACCATCGGCTTTTGGGTCACCAAGCGCCTAACCACCCTGCAAGCCCTTTCTTACTGGTTCGCGCAACTCCTTGGCGCCGCCGCCGGCGCTTATCTCATCATCGCCATCGTCCCCGACTCCGTCTGGCGCCCCGTGGGTCTCGGCACTCCGGATCTCACCGCCGATTTCACGCGCATGCACGGCATGGCGCTCGAAGCCGCCACCACTTTCCTCCTCGTCTTCGTTTTCTTCGCCACCGCCGCCGACGCCAAGGGCGCCTTCAACAAAATCGCCGGCTTCGCCATCGGTTTCACCATCACCATGGACATCCTCTTCGCCGGCCCCTTTACCGGCGGCGCCATGAATCCGGCTCGCGCCTTTGGCCCCGCCCTCGCTTCGCATCACTGGACGAACCACGGCGTGTACTGGGTCGGTCCCCTTTTCGGAGGTGTCCTCGCTGGCGTAATCTACGATCGCCTCTTCCTCCGCGACCAACCCCCTGCCTGAAAAACCCCGCCTGAGAACCCCGAGCGGGCCTGCTCTCCGCCTCCCTCGGGTTTGTCTCCTCCACTTCCTGTGCCTCCTATGCTTCCTGTGCCGCTGCTTCATCCCCCCTGTCCCAAAGGTCAGGTTGCCAGCGTAGAACGTCCCCTCCCTCGTTTTCTTGTCACACCTAATTCCGCGTGCTAGCTTGGCTGAAGCCTCTCGGTTGGGAGCTGATTCGTGGCCATCAATATTGACGATCTGTTGCGCCGCGCGGTTGAAAGCCGCGCCTCCGACCTGCACCTGAAAGTCGGCAACCATCCCTATCTGCGCGTGGATGGCATCCTCAGCGGCCTCACAGACGTCCCCCGTATTACGCCGGAAGAAATGCTCTCCATGGCCTTCAGCATGATGACCAACCGGCAAAAGCAAAAATTCAAGGAGACCGCCGAGCTCGATATGGCTTACGGCGTCGCCGGCCTCGGCCGCTTCCGCGTCAACGTTTTCCAGCAACGCGGCAACGTCGGCATGGTCCTCCGCGTGATTCCCACAAAAATTCGCACGGTCGAGGAACTCGAGCTTCCGCGCATCCTCACCCAGGTCTGCGAGGAGCAGCGCGGCATGGTCCTCTGCACCGGCACCACCGGTTCCGGCAAATCCACCACGCTCGCCGCCATGATTGACCGCATCAACTCTCTCCGCGCCGAGCACATCATCACCATCGAAGACCCCATCGAATATCTGCACCGCGACAAGAAAGGTTTCATCAACCAGCGCGAAGTCGAGGTGGACACCTCCTCCTTCTCAACCGCCCTCCGCGCCGCGCTCCGCCAAGACCCCGACGTCATTCTCGTCGGTGAAATGCGCGACCTCGAAACCATTTCCACCGCCTTGCTCGCCGCCGAAACCGGCCACCTCGTGCTCTCCACTTTGCACACACTCGACGCCACGGAAACCATCCAACGCATCATCGCCGTCTTTCCGCCGCCCGAGCAAAAACAGATTCGCTTGCAGCTCGCCGGCACTCTCAAGGCCGTCATCAGCCAGCGCCTGGTCCGCAAAAGCGATGGCCAGGGCCGCGTCCCCGCCGTCGAAGTGATGATCACCACCGGCTACATCCGCGATTGCATCATCAATCCCGATAAGACCCGCATGATCCGCGATGCCATCGCCGCCGGCACCAGCCAGTACGGCATGCAAACCTTCGATCAATCGATCTTCGATCTCTATTCCCGCAACCTCATCACTCTCGAGGAAGCTCTCATGCGCGCCTCGAACCCGGACGATTTCCGCCTCCGCGTCCAGGGCATCCGCTCCTCCGCCGATTCCGCCCGCGAGGAGATGGAGCGCGCCATGACCGAATTCGAGCGCCTCGGCCACCGATAGATTCGAGCGGCTGTCTTCGGATTTGTCTCCCCCCATCAGTGTTTATCTGTGTGCATCTGTGGTTAAATCCCCACGTGCGTTCCCGCTCCTCGGCCCCTAAACTCTCGACCGAGCACCAGCTTTACCTTTCCGCGCAACGCGCGCTTATGCGCCGCGCCTACTCTCTCCACGACATGCGCGCCTATCTCGAACGCCGCGCCGAAAATATAGAACTCATCCCCGCCGTCATCGCGCGCCTTCGCGAGCTCCACTATCTCGATGACGTCCGCTACGCCCTCGACTTCGCCCGCAGCCGCGTCCATTCCCACCGCGGCCGCTTCCGCATCGCCCGCGAACTCCGCGCCCGCGGCGTCCCCGACGCCCACATCGAAGCCGCGCTCAACGCCGTCTTCGCCGAAACCGACGAAGCCTCCCTCGTCCGCGCCCGCCTCAAGCGCCGCCTCGCCCGCCTCCGCGGCCCGCTCGATCAGCGCAAACTCGCCTCCCTCTATCGCAGCCTGCTTACCGCCGGCTTCTCCTCCGATGTAATCCGCGCTGAGCTTCGCACGGTCACGCGCGGCGATCTCCCCGATATTTCGGACGCCCCGGATTCCGATTCCGAATCCTAAGGCCATATCACCGCGCCCTAATCGGCCCCACCCAGCCGCCGGGAACGCATAAATTCAACTTTTTCCCAAGAGAACTTTTCCGCGCGGCTGCGTCTAACTACGCCAGCACCTCCTGCGACAGCCAACAGGGGGCCAAATTCACCCGGGAACGCGCGCGGGCAAAATTAAAGGAGCACGAAAAATGAAGACGCTTTCCCTTGCAACTCTGGCCCTCACTCTCGCACTCATCACCGGCCTCGGAGCCGCTCCGGCCTTCGCGCAGGCGCCGGCCGCTGCCCCGTCCACGGACAAGACCGCGCCCAGCTACGACATGAAAGCGCAATCGCTGCTGGATCTCGATATCCAAGACAAGAAAGTGATCAGCCTGGCCGAGGCGCTGCCCCAGGATAAATTCACCTGGCGTCCCTCCCCCGACGCGCGCTCGTTCGCCGAAGTGTTTCTGCACATTTCCGGCGAGCGGTACTCGATTCTCGCGTTGGGTGGCGCCACACCTCCCGCCGGCTTCGACCTGAAGACCTACGAAGAATCCACCACGGACAAAACCAAGATCCTGGCCGAATTGAAAAAGTCGGGCGCTTTCATGATGGCCACCGTCAACGCCATGTCCAACGCCGATTTCGCAAGGGCTATCCCCAAGCTTGGCCCCGACGCCAACGCCGGCGATGTCGTCTACATCCTCGTCGCCGATTGCCACGAGCACGTGGGCCAGTTGGCCGCCTATGCCCGCGAGAACGACATCGTCCCGCCCTGGACCATTGCCGCGCAAAAGGCCGCGAAGGAAGCTGCCGAGAAGAAAGCTGCGGAAGAAAAAGCCAAAGAGGCCAAGCAATAATTTTTGCTCCTGCCTGGGGGGAGTCGCGACGGCTCCCCCCAGCGGTGTCTCCCCGAGTCGCGTCCCGTCCACTTGGAATCGCATCCATCCCAGGAAAAACTGTTTTTTGTTGCGGGTAGAAACTTGTGATTTCCTTTCATTGCAACTAGTTAGCTTGAATCCTACCTTGGTGAATGTTGCTGGTAGAAATTCAGTGGCTGATG
>Ga0187817_10000719_pt1 | contig 14866 bp, 11 predicted proteins | sample NC_wetland_sal_i_17_FD_132431 | JGI IMG/M metagenome (GOLD analysis project Ga0187817, IMG submission 132431) | Wetland sediment microbial communities from Neuse River Estuary, North Carolina, USA - SO4_2 | ecosystem: Environmental > Aquatic > Freshwater > Wetlands > Sediment | place: USA...
ATGTAGGTTGCCGGAATGGGGAGTTCCCAGCTGTACTCGCCGTTGGCAAACGGTAGGTTAACGAAGGCCCGCCGATACATGCGCTCCTGGTAGTCCGGAACGCGGTACACCAGTCCGAATTGGCGCGCGAGCTGATTCCCCGTATCGCTAAGCAGCGGGAATCGCAGCTTGTGTTGGTCTGTCATGAACGAGGACTGCTGGATGGTTTGGGGTGAAATCGCAACCAGACCAGCCCCGGCGTTCTCGATCTGCGGCAGGACCTGGTTCATGGCTTCCATTTGACCTACACAGAAAGGGCACCAACGCCCGCGAAAAAAGCAGATCACCAGCCGCGCTTTCCTGAGTAGTTCGACTGAAGACACCACCTTGCCAGTGTGATCGCTGAGGGAGAAACCGGGAGCGATGGAACCTACCGGAAGCCCGGACTCGGCGAGGCGCTGCTCACGAAGTCCGGCAACAACCCGCGCGTGAACAGCCTGAGTTTCAGGCGGGACGTACTTGGCGATGAGTTCCTTGCGCTCAGCAAAGATCTCGCGCAGCGGTCGAACATCGACGCCGGGAGCGGATTCATCGAGGGAACGCCATTTCATAAAAACAGCCCTTGGCCTTTGGCTCTTGGCCAAAAGCTAAGGGCCAAAAGCTGGCTTCCTACATTCCGGGGAACTTCATACCTGCCAGCCGTCGCGCAAAACTTGCCTTTCCCATCTGCTTGAACATTTTGCGCATCTGGGCGTACTGGCGAAGCAAGTTGTTCACTTCCTGCACACTGGTTCCGGACCCGCGCGCGATACGCTTGCGCCGGCTGCCGTTGATGGACTCGTGATGATTGCGCTCGTAGGATGTCATCGAGTTGATGATGGCTTCCACCCGGTTGATCTGCTTTTCGTCCACTTTATCCGCGTGCTTTTGCAGCCCGGCGAATGGCCCGATGCTCGGCAGCATGCCCATGAGGTTCTGGATGGATCCCATCTTCTTCACCTGCTGCAGTTGATCGCGGAAATCTTCCAGTGAGAAGCCGTCACCGGTTAGGGCCTTGCTGGCGATCTCCTGGGCTCTTTTCTTGTCAACATGCTGCTCGGCCTTTTCAATCAGCGAGAGAATGTCGCCCATCCCCAGAATGCGAGAGACGATACGGTCAGGATGAAACGGCTCGAGAGCATCGTACTTCTCGCCAATGCCGATGAACTTAATCGGTTGACCGGTGACCTGCCGGATGGAAAGCGCGGCTCCGCCGCGGGCATCGCCGTCCATCTTGGTGAGGACGACGCCAGTAAGGGAAAGCTTCTTGTGAAATTCGTCGGCCGAGTTGACCGCGTCTTGACCGGTCATGGCATCAGCCACGAATAGAATCTCTTGGGGATTGAGCAACCGCTTCAGCGACTGCATCTCCTCCATCAGTTGGTCGTCAATATGGAGGCGGCCGGCAGTATCGACGATGAGCACGTCACATCCGCTGTTAAAGGCCTCGCGGCGTGCCTCTTTGGCGAGGCGTTCGACGTTGGCTGTATTGGCTTCTTCGACCGTACCTTCGTAGATGTTGGCTTTGACCGCCTGCGCTACAACCTTGAGCTGCTCGCGGGCCGCGGGACGATACACGTCAACCGAAACCAGCAGCGGCCGGTGTCCGCCATTCTTCAGCCAGTTGGCCAGCTTGCCGGAGGTAGTAGTTTTGCCGGAACCCTGCAATCCGGCCATGAGCACGACGGTTGGAGGCTGGGAAGCAAACTTCAGGCGGGCCGTATCGCGACCCAGGGTTTCGATCAACTCGTCCCGCAGGATCTTGATGACCTGTTCGCCGGGGGAAAGTGCCGTCGCGACTTCCTGGCCGATGGCTTTGGCCTGAATGTGATCGATCAGTTGCTTGACGACTTTGAAATTGACGTCGGCTTCAAGCAGAGCGAGGCGAATCTCGCGCAGCGCCTCCTGAATGTTTTCCTCATTAAGGACGGCCTGCCCGCGCAGGGTCTTGAAGGCGCGTTGGAGCTTTTCCTGAAGATTCTCGAACATAAGCGCGAAAAGGCCATTCTAGCAGCCGGAAGGCCAGCACTTAGCAGTCGTCACTTAGCGAACAGCTTGCCAACAACCTCTTTGGCAGCGATCACGGTGTTGCAGTGAATCGTGACCGTGTCTTCGACGCGCTGGGCATAGCCTCCGGCGAAGGTCACCATCACCGGGATGTCGCGGGCACGAGCCACCCGAAAGACGAGTTCATCGCGGCGTTTCAATCCTTCAATGGTCAACGAGAGCCCCCCGAGTTGATCCTCGCGGTAAGGGTCGGCGCCCGCGATGTAGCAGATCAATTCCGGATCGAACTGCCGAAGTCCGGAACTGAGGGCGTTGTCCAGCCAGGCTGGGTAATCGTCATCCCCGATTTCGTCGGGCAGGTCCACGTCGATCGAAGACGGCGGCTTCCACGCCGGATAGTTGTTTTCCTGGTGCAGCGAGATGGTAAAAACATCACCCGCGTGGGCGCTGCGTATCTTGGCCGCGGCGGGTGGACTCACCGTCGAAGCCGAAGTCGAAGGTAAAGGACCGCTCGGGATGCGCACGCCAGCGAAGATGGCGGCGGTACCATTGCCCTGGTGAACGTCGCAATCGACGGTCATGGCGCGACTGATTTTGTCATCACGCTGCATGCGACGGATGGCGACGGCGACGTCGTGGATCATGCAGAAGCCTTCGCCGTGATCCGGGAACGCGTGATGAAAGCCGCCACCGATGTTGAAAGCGATGCGATCATTCAAGGCGTGATCAGCCGCCAGAATCGACCCGCCGGCCGCCAGCCAGAAGGCGCGCACCAGTTCGGGCGAGTACGGAATTTCCATCTGAAGTTCTTCGTGAGCGGTAAGCGTCCCGGTTTTCAGCTTTTGCACGTACTGCGGCGTGTGGACAAGAAGGATGTCCTGATCGGAGGCGGATTTGGGTGTGAGAAAGTCGTCAGGATCAGCAACTCCAGTTTCAAGCAGGCGCTTATGAACGCGCTCGTATTTTTCCGCCGGGAAAACATGTGCCCCGATGGGGAGATAGTAGTCATCGCTGTAAACCAGTTTGAACGGGAGCATAGTGGCTTGCGGTGAGTTCCATAATACTCGAGGAGCGCACGCATGACGGGTCGAACTCAAGAATTATATCCGTGATGCTCCCGCCGGCAGCAATCAGTGCTCAGGGGTCACAGGAGCACCGGCCTTTGCATCGGTATTTTCGGCGAAGCACCAGTGGACGAATTCCTGGGTATAGCCGTGGACGACGGCTTGCGGGACGTCCGGCTCCGTCAATTCCTTGAATTCGAACTGAATTGTTCCCGGAGCCTGTCCTGGAGGATTGACGGTGCCCAGCAAGTAACCGTACACGTTTGTCTTCGAAACTGGCGCCGGATTTGGTTGGGGAAGCGCGTAACGATGGGCGCCAGCAGTTCCGACGATCCAGCCGGGAAGTTTGCCGCCGTTGGTCTGCCAGTATTGGGTGTTGAAGATGTCCTCCATGAAGTAATGGGAGTGGCTGGCCAACACATAGACTCTTTTGTGGGCATCGTTCTGCAGCTTCAGGAGATCGTGGTACACTTGTCGCCCACTCTCTTCGCCACGCGGGGTTTCATTCATGCTGTGCCCCTGGGAAATACTGTAAGGCAGGGCCTTATGCATTCCGACCACCACCGTGCGGACAGAAGTGTCTTTGGCGTCGCTCGCCATCCGTTCTTCAAACCAGTTGATCTGCGCGGCATCGAGCTGGTCGGCGGTCGCGTTGTCGAGATAGATGAAATCGACGCCGTCGAGTATCCAATGAAAATATGTGGTAGGTGGTTCTGCGGGTTTCCCGCCCGCGTCCTTGACCCGCTGATCCCGCAATTCTCTTCTGTTCAGCAAGTCGTGAAATTGCGACACAAACTGCTCACGGGTCTTTAGTCCGGACACGGTTTCGTGGTTCCCGATCCCGAGAAAGAAAGGGATCTCGCCGAAGGGGAAAGTTTGATTCTGTGTGAAATCGTCCCAAGCGGTCCTCTCGTATTCACTGATACTAAGATGCTTGCCTCTCAGCTTGGCCATCTGGAGCATGTCTTCATCAAAATCGTAGATTGCGCGCAGATCGCCCAGGTGCCAGTAGAACTGAGCTTTGTCGTGGGCTGCGCCCTGCGCGATCACGGGCATGATTACGTCGCCACAGTTACGCGAATCGCCTGATGCTGCGAAGTGCCATGGCTTACCCGGAGCGATGGCGGCAGGCTTTCCGGGTACGGGCATCGTGGCAGACGCAGAAACCTGTGCGTAGGCAGAAGAAAAGCGGGCGCAGTTGACTGCTGCCAGAATTGCACAAAGCGAAAGAAACACAGCCAGGCGCCTTGCCTGCAAGTTGCTCACAAACGCCTCCGGTCGGCTGAGTCGAAAGAGGGCCGGTCATCGGCCGACTTTCACTCCGCGCGCTTCGCGCCACCCCTCGATCATCAAGTAGAGCACAGGAATGAAGAAGAGATTCAGTAGCGTGGACATAATCATGCCACCAAAGACGGTGGTTCCGACCGAATGGCGCCCTTGCTGGCCGGCGCCGTGGGCCACCATCAGCGGCACGACGCCAAGAATGAACGCGAAAGAGGTCATCAGGATTGGGCGCAGACGGATGCGGGCAGCTTCTACGGTCGCTTCCACCAGAGGCATGCCGCGTTCCCGTAATTGCTCCGCAAACTCAACGATGAGAATCGCGTTCTTGCTGGCGAGGCCGACCAGCATGACCAGGCCGATCTGGCAGTAGACATCGTTCTGGAGGCCGCGCCACGATTGAGCCAGGAGCGCTCCCAGCATGGCCATGGGCACCGCCAACAGCACAATGAACGGCAGAACGAAGCTCTCATATTGCGCCGAAAGCGTCAGGTAAACCACTAGCACGCCCAAGGCGAACAGGATGAGCGTAGTGCGCCCGGACGACAACTCTTCTAGCGAGATCCCAGTCCACTCGTAGTTGAAGCCCTGGGGGAGGATCTTCTTGCTGAGATCCTCCATGGCCGCAATCGCCTGTCCTGAGCTGAATCCGGGTGCAGCTGAACCATCAATTTCCGCCGAGCGGAACAGATTGTAATGATTGATGACTTGCGGCGAAGCCGACTGAGTGATGGTGACCAGATTATCCAGAGGAATCATCGCGCCGCTATCGGAGCGTACATAATACTGCTGGATGTCCTTGGGTTGGGAGCGAAACTGCTTGTCGGCTTGCACGTAGACCCGATAGGAACGATTGTTGAAATCGAAATCGTTCACATAGGCCGAGCCCATATAGACGCCCAGCGTGTCGGTGACCTGCTGCAGCGGAACATGCAGGCTCTTGGCTTTTTCCCGGTCGAGGGTGACCAGAAACTGCGGATCGTTGGCGGTATAGCTGCTGAACAATCCCGCCAGGTCCTTCCGCGTATTACCTTGCCGCGCCATGTCTTGAACGACACTGGCCAGTTCTTGGAGAGTGTGCGCACCCTGGTCCTGAACTTCAAATTGAAATCCGCCCAACGAGCCGAGGCCGAAAACCGCGGGCGGTAAAAAGGGAAGCACGACCGCGCCCGAGACGGAGAAGAGCTGACCGCGCAGACGATTCAAGACCGCATCCGCGGAATGCTCTGGTCCCTTGCGCAGCGAATAATCCTTGAGCCCGGCGTAAACCACGCCCTGATTTGGAGCTGTTCCCGCGACACCGGATCCGACCACGGTGAAAATGCTTTGGATATCCGGATCCTTTAGCATGATGGCGTCCACCTGCTCCTCGACGCTTCGCGTGTATTGGGTGGAGGCACCCGGCGGGGCCAGAACGGCAATGATGAGCCAGCCCTGGTCCTCGTTAGGTACGAAACCTTTTGGCACACGTTGAAAAACGAAGTAGGTGAGGCCAAGCCCGGCAAAAAACAGCACCACGGCGACAGCCCGAAAACGCAGAAATACACGCAACGATCGGCGATATCCGTTGGTTACGGCCGCAATAACCTTATCTACTTCCTTGAAAAACCAAATCTTTTCGCCATGTTCACGGCCGAGCAGAAGCGCGGAAAGCGCAGGGCTGAGTGTTAGCGCATTAAATGCGGAGATCGAGATCGAAAATGCAATGGTGAGCGCGAACTGGCGAAATAGAATTCCCGTCGTTCCCGGGAAAAAAGCCACGGGGACGAAGACGGCGACCAGAACGAGCGACGTAGCGATCACCGCGCCCGTTACCTCCTTCATCGCATCGGATGCGGCTTGGACCGGGTTGTGTTCCCCTTCCTGAATGTGGCGTTCAATGTTTTCAATGACGACGATGGCGTCGTCCACAACCAAACCGGTAGCCAATGTGATGCCGAACAGAGTCAGGGTATTGATCGAGAAATTCAGCAGTTTGACGAAAGCAAACGTACCGATCAGGGAGACTGGAATCGTAACCGAGGGGATGATGGTGCTGCGCCAGTCTTCGAGAAATACAAAAATAACCAGAATCACCAGTACGATAGCTTCCAACAATGTGCTGAGCACGTCTTTGATGGACTCGCTGACCGCGTCGGTGGTATCGAAGGCGTTTTCCCACTTCATCCCTGGCGGAAAGTGTTTCCCGAGTCGATCCAGTTCCGCCAGTGCACTTCGATCCACGTCGATCGCATTGGCGGTGGAGAGCTGGGTGATGGCGACGCCGACAGACTCGTGTCCGTTGTAAATCAGATCGGTGCCGTAATCTTCGGCTCCAAGTTCGGCGCGGCCAACATCCCTCAATCGCACCAGGGTGCCGTCAGTGTTGGTCTTGAGAATGATATTTTCAAACTGCCCCGGTTCGCTGAGCCGGCCGATGGCGCGCACGCTCATCTGGAACTGCTGTCCCGCCTTCACCGGAGGTTGCCCCACCTGGCCGGCAGCGATCTCCACGTTCTGTTCCTGAAGCGCATTCACCACATCGGTGGCGGTAAGGTCGCGGCTGGCCATGCGAACAGGATCGAGCCACAGCCGCATGGAGTATTTACGCTCTCCGAAAATAAAGACGTCGGCTACTCCGGGCACGCGCTTCAGCACGTCCTTCACATAGACGTCGAGGTAGTTGCTCATGAACAGCGGGGTGTAGCGTCCATCCGGAGAATAGACCGCCGCACCGAAAACAAAATCCTGCGATGATTTGGTGACGGTAACGCCTGTCGCTTTGACCGCGGCCGGAAGGCGTCCCTGGGCAGTGTTCACCCGGTTTTGGATATCGACGGCAGCCAGGTCGGGGTCGCGGTCCAGGTTGAAGGTCACGGTAATCATGCTCAAGCCATCGTTGCTGCTGGTCGAGGTGATATATTTCATTCCTTGAGCGCCGTTGATCTGCTGCTCAAGAGGAATGGTCACGGCAGATTCGACAGTTTGCGCGCTGGCTCCTACGTAAGCGCTGGTTACGGTTACCTGCGGCGGCGCGAGGTTTGGAAATTGGGCAACCGGCAGGGTGGGAATCGCGACCGCCCCTGCAAGGATGATCAGCAGCGCGCAGACGGTTGCGAACACCGGACGGCGGATGAAGAAGTTAACGAACATTAGCAGTGGAAACTTAACTCGAAACTATTGCGGCATGACCGGCGCGCCGTCGACCAGGTACTGGGTTCCCGAGACGATGACTTTATCTCCCGGCTTGATTCCTTCCCGCACCACATAATCGTTGCCGACCATTTCCCCGACGCGCAGCGGTTTCTGATGCGCCACCAGTTTTCCGTTCTGATCTTCGGCCACGAACACGAAGTATTGCCCGCCGAGCCGCGAAACTGCCACGATGGGAGCGACCGGGCCTTGGTGGGTTCCCCAAATCACCCGGGCGCGTATGAATTGCAAGTTGCGCAGCTTATCTTCGTTGTTGGCAATTCTCGCCTTGACCAACACGGTTTGCGTCGTGTTATCCACTTGCGGCGAAATGAAACTGATACGGCTGTCCGCCGTGACATTGCCTTCTCCATCCACAATCTGCACCGGCATATCCACCTTGAGCCGAGGAGAACGTTCCACCGGAACGTACACATAGGCTTCAAGAGTTCCGGGCTTATCCACAGTGGTCAAGGTTGTGGTGGTGGTCACCCGGTCTCCTACGCGCACGGGAATATCACCAACGATGCCGCTAGTTGGCGCTGTCACGCGGTAGTAGTGAAGCTGGACTTGCTGCTCCTGTAACTGCGCTTCCAAGGCCCGGAGTTGGGCCTGGGCATTATCCAGCGCGGTCTTTGCCTGGTCGAGATCTTGCTTGGAGACAACTCCGGCAACTGCAAGGGCACTCGTCCGCTCGTACTGCTGCTGGGCCCATTTCAGATTGGCTTCCTGCGCAGCGCGGCTATGCTCCTGGCTGTTTACCGTGGCCTCCTGCTTTGTGGGATCGATTTGCATCAGGACCGTACCCGGAGAAACGCGGTCGCCGGAATGCACGCGAATCTCTGTGATCTGGCCCTCAACCTGGGGCATGAGGATGGCGGAATCGCGGGACTTCAGTGTGGCCACATATTCCGTGCTGTCCGTGACTGATACCGACCGCGCGACCTCGAGCTTGACCGGGACGCTGAAAGACGCCTGTGCTTGGGCATCCTTCACGGAGTTCCCGCTACAGCCCGTTGCCACGGCGGTCAGGATGAGGGCCGTCCACACCAGCGATCTGGGAACCGTTTTCATGTCCCCCGTAAGCTACCATGCTGCATGCAGAGTTACCAAGCGGGCGGCATTCGGAGCTAAAGGCAAAAGCCGCGCTGACACACCTCAACAATAAAGATTGCGACCAAGCATCTTTAGACTCGAAAACGGCAGCGAGGTTATCAGTGGGAAAACGCAGAGTGTTGCCTTGTGGTTCTGCTAAATTGTTCATGCCATGAAACCCGCCCGCAGTTTCGCCAGCGACAATAATGCCGGCATTCATCCCAAAGTCTTGGAGGCGATCGCTGCCGCCAATCAAGGCCATGTCGTGGGGTATGGCGACGATCTCTATACCGAGCGTGCAGTCGCGAATTTCAAGCGGCATTTTGGCCCCGACATCGAGGTTTTCATCGTATTTAACGGCACAGCAGCAAACTGCCTCGGGCTGCAGTCCCTCACCGAAAGCTTCAACGCAGTGATCTGTGCCGAGGCGGCCCATATCTATACTGACGAGTGTGGCGCTCCGGAGAAATTTACCGGCTGCAAACTCATTCCCATTCCGACGACCGACGGCAAACTCACGGTGGAATCCGTCAGCCACGCCTACCACGGCATCGGCGACCAGCACCATGTTCAGCCGCGCGTGGTATCGCTCACGCAAACCACGGAGATGGGGACTGTTTACCAACCCAGGGAGATTCGCGACCTGGCCCGCTTTGCCCACGAGCACAACATGTGGGCCCACATGGATGGGGCGCGGATCGCGAACGCCGCGGTGAGTCTTGGTTTAAGTCTGCGCGAGTCCACACGCGACCTGGGCGTGGACGTACTGTCGTTTGGAGGAACGAAAAACGGCGCCATGGGTGCCGAGGCGGTGGTCTTCTTCGACAAAAAGTTTGCCCGCGATTTCATGTACGTGCGCAAGCAGGGCATGCAGCTGGCCTCAAAAATGCGCTTCATTTCGGCTCAGTTCGAGGCACTATTCTCAGACGATCTTTGGCGAAAAAATGCCGAGCATGCCAATGAAATGGCAGCTTTACTGAAGACGGAAGTCAGCAAGATCCCACGGGTCAAGGTCGTATATCCGGTGGAAGCCAACGGGGTGTTCGCGCAGATCCCGAGGCCTGCCATCGCCAGGCTGTTGAAGCGCTACTTCTTTTACGTGTGGAACGAAGAACAGTCGGTGGTGCGCTGGATGTGCTCCTTCGATACGACGGAAGAAGATGTGAAGGAATTTGCGAGGTTTGTAGCCAAAACGGTGAAGAGCTGATGGCTAGTCAGCTATTGATTTTTCAACTATCCTCCACTAAAGTTTGCCCAGAAAGTCCGACCGAAGTGCGTCGTAGGAGACGGGATGGTTTGGAAATGGTTTAGGTTGGTGCTGGTCTGCGCCCTGGCAATGGTAGTGCCGAGTTGTGGACACGAGCAGCAGTTGGTATCGATCGATGTCGAACCCACAGTCGAGACTTTCGGAGCTGGCAACATTCCGCTGGCTGCGGACGCGGGCGCGCAGGTTCAGCTCAAAGCCTTGGGCACCTACATACACCCGCCGGTGACCAAGGACATAACCGACCAGGTTACGTGGAGCTCAAATACGCCGCAGATGGTGACGGTCAACTCGACGGGCCTGATAACGGCGACGGGCCGGGCTTGTGGAGCCACTATCATCTCCGCGACCGTCACTACCAATAAGAGCCCAGGAGGCATATCCTCGTCGGGGGCCCTAGTAACTGGGAGTATGACTGCAAATGTTGTCTGCTTCACCGGGAGCATCCCTAAGTCGGAGCCGTTTTTCACAGCAACTCTCCGGGCGCCGGTGTCGGGACCGTAGTCAGTTCACCGTCTCATCCAGCAATTTCCCCAGTGTTGGGTTGTGCTTCTCGCGTTTCCTCTTCTTGCGATCAGGAACTATCCGCGACGCCGGCGGCGCACCGATCCGTTCGCGGGCTAGCGCTTTCACTGCTTCTACAGCGCGGAACCGTTTCGGTTTTGGTTTCTTCGGCATTGTGCCTATCTTGACATACCGGCCAGTCGGCAGACGTGTAATAATCAAATATGGTTATGGTCTAAGCTGTTGCTGGCCAACGACGAGCGACGAACGACCTGCAATGGACGAACGCGAATTTTTCGACGAGCGGCCGGAGAAGAAGATAGCCAATCTGAACTGTCCGCATTGCCAGCAGTCGGCCGAGTACGAGATCACCTGGATTGTGCGCGTCAAGAAGAAGCAGCTCCCCGGCCGCGCCGACGAACGCGACCGGGCTCGCTTTGCCAAAGCCCGCTCCTACATGTTGCGCAGGGATGACATGATGGCCTGCAAGAACCTGCGCTGCCGCAAACGCTTCGAAATCTCCGGCCTGCAGTCTGTCGTGTTCACCGATTGATCACTGCGCGATTTCCCCTTCTGTGGTACTCAATTTATACTTACTGGTTTGCCTGGAGCGGTTGGATAGTTTCAGTAGAGACGCTGCTTGCAACGTCTTCCGGCCATGGCTAAGGAGCTAGCTTTGAAGATTCTGGTTTGCATGAAACAAGTGCCGCAGAAAGATGCACCACTCAAGCTGAACGAGAGCGGCACCTGGATTCGCGAGGATGTTTCTTATGAAGTAAACGAGCCCGACGCCTATGCGCTGGAAGAGGCGTTGCGCCAGAAGGAAAAGCACGGAGGAGAGGTGGTCGTGATTACCTCCGGCCCGGCGCGGGCGCAGCAGGTGTTGCGAGAAGCGTTAGCTAAAGGGGCAGACCGCGCCATTCACCTCGAAGACAATGCCTTCGTCGGACTGGATGCGTTCAATACCGCGCGAGCCTTCGCCGCGGCAATCAAAGACGAGCAATTCGACCTGATTTTCACCGGGCTGCAATCAGACGATTATGGGTACGCGCAAACCGGCGTGGTTCTGGCTGAACTTCTCGGTTGGCCGCACGCCACTATCATCATGCAGATCGAAAAAAGCGATGGCGGAATCCGCGTGAAACGAGAGCTCGAGGCGGGCTATTTCCAGTTCGTGGACATCCCGTTGCCAGCGGTGCTTACCATTCAGTCCGGAATCAACAAACTTCGCTACGCCACCCTGATCGGTATCAAGCAGGCGAAGAACAAGCCGTTGCGCAAGGTGAGCATGGCGGATGTGCAGTCCGCAATCGCAGGAAATCTGCAGAAAATTGAGCGGCTGTACGTACCCCAGAAGACCAAGAACACAGAATTCATCGAGGGTCCCGCCGGTGAAGTCGCCAAGAAGCTGGTAGACAAACTGCGGAATGAAGTGAGGGTGCTGTAGTGACTATGCCAGCGTAGGGACAGCCTCCCTCGGCTCTCCAGCCGAGCGAAGCTTGGCAGCTGAGAGCTAGAAACCAAGAGCCGAATTTATGCCTGAACCCATCCTTGTAATTGTCGAACAACGTGAAGGGAAACTGAACCGCGTTTCTTGGGAAACGCTTACAGCGGGGCAGTCGCTCGCAGCCGAGACCGGTTGGACGCTGGAAGCGGCCGTCGCCGGCAGCGGAGTGGCGAACTTTGCCAATGAAATTTCCGCCAAGAAAGTTTCGAAGGTTTACGCCATCGAATCGCCGAAGCTGGAGCCTTACACTCCCGATGCATTTTCGGCGGGCCTCCAACAATTCATCGAGTCCAAGCGGTCCAAGCTCGTGCTGATGCCCCACACCTACCAAGTGCGGGATTTCGTGCCGAAGCTCGCGACCGCGATGGGTCGCACCGTCATCAGCGACTGCGTTGGCTACAAGAAACAAGGCGACAAGCTGGTCTTCACGCGCCAGATGTTTCAGGGCAAGCTGGCTGCCGACGTCGGCTTTGCCTGCGATGCTCCCTGGTTTGTCACGTTCCAGAACGGCGCCTTCCGTGGCGACAAGGTAGAGGACGGGGCTAGCGCGGCTCCGGTGGAAACGGTGAACGTGCAGATTGCGGACGGGGTTGTTCGCAACCAGCCGCAAGAGGTCTTCAAGGAAGCCAAGCAGGCGGTCGATCTGACGCAGGCGGAAATTATCGTTTCTGTCGGACGGGGCATTAAGGAACAGAAAAACATCGAACTGGCCAAGCAACTTGCCGAGGCCCTGGGCGGCGAGCTTGCTGCTTCACGTCCCATCTGCGATTCCGGCTGGCTGCCCATGGACCGGCAGATCGGCTCATCCGGTCAAACTGTCGCTCCGAAACTTTATCTGGCGCTCGGCATCAGAGGGGCGATTCAGCATATCGTGGGAATGAAGGGTGCGCGCACCATCGTTGCGGTCAACAAGGATTCCGAGGCTCCGATTTTCGAGATCGCCGATTACGCCGTGGTGGGGAACTTGTTTGAAATCGTTCCGCCACTGATCGAAGAAGTAAAGAAGGCAAAAGCAGGAAGCTAGTTTTCGCTGCAGATCAACGCTGATGAACGCTGATCAATTTTGATCGGGTCGGCTAAATGCCAAATCCTAAGTGCTAAATGCTGATCTTTCGTGAACCTCTCGAAGGCATTGACCGCCCCAAGATGCCGGCCGACGTTGTCATCGTCGGTGGCGGGCCAGCGGGGATGGCCTGCGCACTGCGCCTTTCGCAGCTAGTTGATCAGCACAACTCGCAGAATCCTGACTCGCAGCTAAGCAAGGAGAACATCTATGTGCTGGAGAAGGCCCGCGAGATCGGGCAGCACTGCCTTTCTGGTGCGCTGCTTGATCCGCGCTCCATGCGCGAACTGCTTCCCGGATTCGAGAAGGAAGCTCCGCTAGACGCTGCCGTGAGCAAAGAGTCGGTGTACTTCCTGACAGAAAAAGGCAAGTTGAAGTTTCCGATCACGCCCCCACCGTTGCGTGATCACGGCAATTATGTTATCTCGCTCAACCGCTTTGTGAAATGGCTCGGAAGTAAGGTCGAGGAGACGGGTATCACGATCTTCACCGGATTCGCGGGGTCGGAATTGTTGTTTGATGGTGACCGCGTCACCGGCGTCCGCACCGACGACAAAGGTGTGGACAAGCAGAATCAGCCGAAGTCTAATTTCGAGCCTGGCTATGATCTGCAGGCCAAAGTCGTGATTCTGGCCGAAGGCACTCGCGGATCGCTGACCAAACAGCTGGTCGCGAAGTTCGATTTGGCGAAGGATCGCAATCCTCAGACCTATGGGCAGGGTGTCAAGGAGTTGTGGGAAGTGCCGTCCGGACGCATTGCTCCGGGCGAAGTCATCTACACCCTGGGTTGGCCGCTCACTACCAAAGAATACGGCGGCGCCTGGATCTACGGTGGCAAAGACAACATCGTGTCACTCGGCTTTGTCACTGGGCTTGACTATCCCGACCCGCGACTCGATCCCCAGCGCGTGCTGCAGGACTTCAAGCAGCATCCTCTGGCAGCCAAGCTGCTCGAAGGCGCCAAGATGATCCGTTACGGTGCAAAATCACTGCCCTACGGCGGCTGGTGGGCGATTCCACCGGTGGCGGGCAATGGCTGGATGATCCTGGGTGATTCTGCCGGCTTCCTGAACTCGCAGCGTCTAAAGGGGATTCACCTGGCGATCAAGAGCGGCATGCTCGCCGCCGAGACTGCGTTCGAAGCGTTGAGGAAAGACGATTCATCCGCCGCGATGCTGGGCCAGTTTCAGAGCAAAGTCGAATCCAGCTGGATCAAGGACGAGCTTTGGAAAGTCCGCAACTTCCATCAGGGGTTCGAGCACGGCTTTTGGGCCGGCCTGTTTCACACGGGAGTGCAACAGTTCACCGGTGGCCGGGGATTGCACAACCGCTACCCCGGCACCGCAGGCTATCAGCGCATGAGGAAGCTGGCCGAGTTGCCGGCGAATGGCGGGAACGAAGCCCACCTGCTCGGCCCGGCAAAGGGGGACGGCAAGCTGACGTTCGACAAGCTCACCGACCTCTATCACTCGGGTACGAAGCATGAAGAAGACCAACCTGCCCATTTGGTCATTCAAGACACGAATCTCTGCAACACTCGTTGCGTAATAGAATTTGGCAGCCCCTGCCAGAATTTCTGTCCCGCCAATGTTTACGAAATGGTGGATGACGCCGGGCAGCCCAGCGGAAAGCGCATCAGCCTGAATCCGTCGAACTGCGTGCACTGCAAGACCTGCGACATTCAGGATCCCTACCAGATCATCACCTGGGTTCCTCCCGAAGGTGGCGGGGGACCGAATTACGACGGCATGTGATGTTCGTGTGGCGCGGGCCCTCCAAAGCTCTGCCACGGGTTTACACGGATACGCACGGATCAAGTCGGAGACTATTCATTTCGAACGTAGCGAGGAAGCTGTATGCATACCACACTACGACACTACTTCGTTGCGCTC
>Ga0187817_10000721_pt1 | contig 14836 bp, 9 predicted proteins | sample NC_wetland_sal_i_17_FD_132431 | JGI IMG/M metagenome (GOLD analysis project Ga0187817, IMG submission 132431) | Wetland sediment microbial communities from Neuse River Estuary, North Carolina, USA - SO4_2 | ecosystem: Environmental > Aquatic > Freshwater > Wetlands > Sediment | place: USA: North...
AAAGTGGTTTTGACATGAACATATTTTACATAGACGTTACCGGCGGGCGGAGATGGTCAGATTTTCGCAGTGCCATGGATTGGCTGTCTACGGCACAGGACCCCAAGCCGGGGGATGTAGTGTTTCTCCATCTATCGAACTTCGACAACGCGATCCAGGCCGTTCACGGTGACGTTCCTGATGAGAGGTGGGAAGCTCTTCGCGCGAAAACCGAGGAGATTGTCAAGAAATCTAGGTTAGACGATGACATTCCATGGCTGGTGTTTGTTACGGGAGAACTTGACGGTTCTAGTGTGGCCAGCCATCAGTTCGAGAGAGTGTGGGAAAAATTGGGGAAAGCTCATCGGAACCGAGTGGGATTGTGGTACGACGTGGGTCGCGACGTATACGGCCACCAACTGGAGGCATTTTTTGGAAAGCTGGTCGATCGTCTGGTACAGGCTGGTGATTGTCAGAAGTGTATTGAGGACTTAAAGAAAGAAGAAATAACCGCAGTTAGTGCTGAGGCTCTTCGCATTCTGTGGCGGGTCTTCGTGCTTGCCCAAGCTAAGGAGGAGGACGTACCGGATCGGCTGCGAAGGGCGCATTCCCTGTGCAAGGAGAAAACGTTCCAGGCCGAGTACTGGAATCCCGTGCTCGCAGATGGAAAGCCGCGGATGGAGCTACTTAGCAATAGCAACGACGATGAGATTCAGATGATTTGCGAAAGGGTGCTCCAATGCGGGGGTTTTGCGAACGTGAAGCTGAGTCGAGACGAGATCAAGCCGATCCTGGAGAGTTGGAGCGTACGCTTAGGGGCGTCGCGAGAGCCCAATCGGGCCGCGTGATGCCGATGGGAATGAACGAATGGACCGAAAAACGGGCACTTCTGAACCACGATGTCCTGTGCAACCAGTTGCGCAACGAATTGGCTGCTGCCCGGCTGGACCCCACTCACCATCCGTTGACGCGGCTCCGGATGTGGCCACAACGCGAACAAGAATACCGGCAGTTTTTCGATGCCGCCATCGACGCGTTCAGCCCGGTGCACCTGCTGGGTTTCGCGTTCTTTGCGTCCTGGAGTGCCGAAATGAAGTGCGAGTTCGGGCCTGCCTTTCACGAATTGTTCCTCGCTACGAGCAACATAAAGGCGGACGTTGCAAGCCTTCACGACTTCCTGAATGAATCCCTGCTGGAAGTGAACGCGTTTCTGGCAACAGCGGCTGTCGAGAGGACTGTGGAGCAGGCCGGAGCGGTATTGGCGAGACTAGACACGCTCAGCGTGGCGATTTCAGCCTTGCCCAGGACAATTGGCGAGGGAAGTTGAGGCACAGAGCGACGCAGATGATCGAGACAAGCACCAACCGCCTACCAAGAATCCTAGTAATCGACGACCAGTTTGGCCGGTGCAGTCTTGGCAGAGAATTCCGCAGAACCGTGCCCAGGGAGATATTTGCGGGGTACGAAGCTGACCGTCGCAATTTATGCCTGAATTATGGACTGATTGACATTACTGGCGATTTGCGCGAGGGAAGGAAGCCAATGGACCCGATCGCCGAGGCGATCTTCTGCCCCGCGCAGGTCTGGAACAATGCGCAGAAGCGCATTGACCAGTCGGCGGAAACCGCGGTGAAGATGACGGGTCGCGGCTGGCCCTTCGCGGACGGCACACTCTGGGCTTTGGTTTTACTGGACCTTCGTTTTGTTCATGGGCGCTTGGACGCCTTTGGCGACCCGCAAGAAGGGTCGCTGTTCGGCGCCGAGGTCTTGCTGCCCAAATTGCGAGCGAGATTTGGGGAAGATCTTCCCATCGTAGTTTTGTCGAGCACGAGCAAGGACGAGAACAACGCGATGGTGAGGCGGCTGGGCGCTTTGGATTTCATCCAGCGTGTTCCCGGAGCCGGGCCGCCGCCAGATAAAGCTAGAGAAACCCTTCAGCAGGTGTTGTTGCGCCACGGGCTCCTCGACGACAAAACGGGCCGAGTCGTGGGGCGGTCTTTGCCTGCCCTGAAGATGCTGCGCCAGGCCAGGAGGGGAGCGGCTTCGGCGCGGAACATACTGCTATTGGGAGAAACCGGAACGGGGAAAGGCCTGCTCGCCGAATACATCCATTTGACCTCCCTGCGGCGGAACTCGCCATTCGAGGTGTTCCACGCCGCCCATCGACCGGCCGACCTTCAAGCCGATGAACTGTTCGGGCACTGGAAAGGAGCATTTACTGGAGCCGTTGGCGACGCACCGGGAATCTGGGAGCGCGCCGATGGGGGTACTCTGTTTATTGATGAGGTCGCCGCGATTGATTCTCGCGTTCAAGAGATGCTCATGCAGCCCATCGAAGAACGCAGAATGCGGCGCCTCGGTTCTCCCGTTTCCGGCCCAGCACCTCCCAGACAGGTAGATGTCCTCGTGATTCTGGCCACAAACCAGAAGTTATCCGCTGCGGATCGCGGCAACGTCAAACTGGACTTCCTAAACCGCATCGACGCGTTCACGATCGAGGTCCCTGCTCTTCGCGATCGCAGGGAAGATCTGCCGCAGCTGGTCGCACACCTCGCAGACAAAATCGCCCCCCACTGGAGGGGGCAGATCCTTCCCGACGCCATGGAAGCGCTCCAACGGTGTCAGTGGCGGGAGGGTAACGTCCGGCAATTGCGCAACGTCATCGAACGCTCGCTGGTGAACAATCCTGACCAGGACATTACCACTGAGGATCTCCGCCTGGCGCAGCCGGTAGCGGAAAACCGGGTCCTTCCGGAAGGCGGAACGGAGTGGCGACGATTTAGCCAAGCTCTGGATCATCCGCCGAGTGGGCTGACTGTGGCCGAGGCAAAGTTGCTTAAGGACGAGTTGAGCGGGGTGTTTCTGGACTTGCTGTCCCGCGCGATCGAGTGGTCGCTTGAAGTCACACAGGAAGCGGGGGAACCCAACCTTACGGCGTGCGCTCGTTTTCTGTTAGGTCGAAACGAACTGAGCACGATGGAGGCTAAACAGTTCTTCAAGAAGCTGTTGACGCTCGATACGCGAGGCAAGACGATTGCCCAGCGTTTGAGCGGCAGCCGAGCCGTGCATCAGCACGAGACGCTCGCGATGCTCGTAAAGCAAATTCTGAAGGATCCACCGTAGGCAAGAGTGCTCCTGGGGTGGAAGGTATCACTGGGTTATTCGGAAAAAGATGTTCGTGGCGACGTACAGGGTGGCAGGGTGATCATGCGAGAGACATTTCCTACCTATTGCGTCCGTAGTGGATCAGGAACACCAACGGAACTAGCGCGGGCGATAAGAGAGGTTGCGTTCGCTGTTGGGAACGGAGCCCACACTAACGATCCGGGTGAAGCATCGCTGATTATTCTTCATGACAACGAGACACTGGCCCTGCCCGCGGAAGTGCTTCGCTTCTATCATGACGGTCTTGGCGGTGAACCCAAGCGTTTAATCTATATCACCCGTCCGCCAGCAACCGAAGCTGCACGCGATGATCCGGCGTGGCTTTTTCGCGCCTACAATTCCAATGACGTTGTTCCTGAACTGGTTGAGTGGTTGAATACGCGGTCCGATCACCTTGGGAGAGGCCCTGAGCCTCCCGATTTGAACAAGTGTAGGGCGCTGGTGGCCAAGGCACTGGGCGTACACACAGACGAGTTAAGGAGAGAGTTTGCGGAGTGGAGCTCGTTCTTTGACGCCAATAACCCTGCCGACTTTTATCATTCCCTCTGTACGATTTGTCCCAGTTACGTCACTCACAGCCACGCCCGCATCTACACCTACCCCTCTGAGCGGCCCCCAGGCGATGCTCCTGAAGCGTCCACTGTGTTGAAACGCCAACGGCGGTGGCGATTCCAGCAAGTCTGTGGGGATTTGCAGCGGTCTCTGGCCATCCGCTTACGGCCAGAGTCCGACGACCGCAACATGGTGATATTGATTGACGATAATCCTGACGAATATCTCGACGACCTGGAAGACCTTTTCAAGACCGTTCTTCCGGAACTTGAGCTGTGGATTTGCAGGCTCGACGCGAGGCAGAAGGACGCCATTCGGTTCATCTCGCAGTATCGCTCCGGCGAACAAAGCGGAGGACAAGTCAAGAAGGTGCTGAGTAGGGTTTCGGTTAGCCGAGTATATCCAAAGGGTGCAGGACAAGCCAGTCTCTTCGTAGCGCTCCCGAAGGCACGCTTCATCCTGATGGATCAACTGTTCCGTCTCGACAGCAGGTTCGGAGAATTGCAGGGGCCAGCGCTCACCAGGGGTGTTTCGCGAATCCTCAGGGATGAACTGAAAGCGCCTGCCACGAGCAAGGCACAAGACACATCGAGCCTGCCAGAGATCATTGCGATCAGTCGCGACGAAGATCCAGAGGTGATCCAGCATGCGCTGCGCGCGGGTGCCAAGGATTATGTGTTCAAGTCTCAGCTTTTGGCACTGCCCTGCGTCCTCGCGAAGGCGCAGCGCGCCGTTTCCTATCGACCGCGAAACACTCATCGAAACTTCCGTGGACTGTATACTCTCCCCAGCGAGACGGTGGGTTTGCTGCATACCATTCGAATTCCCCGGGTGGCGATGCACGAGGGCCGGGAGGAGGAATCGTCGCCATCGGGACGCGAGTTGACCGTTCGTCGCCGCGTTGCGGACCTGCTTACAATCCTCCCGAAGCCCGATCTGCACGTGCACCTTGGGAGTTGCATGTCCACGGAATTTCTCGTGGTTGCATCCATTGTCGGGCTCCTTCGCCATACGTGGGAAGACGTGCAGGACCATGGCGGTCTGACCCGCGTGGTATCTGTTCTGCAATCGCTCCTAGCGGGCAACTCCAAGCTGTTTCTTAGCGCCAGCCTTTCGCCGTCTACCAAAGAACCTAAGGAGCTGTTTGTCAATGCAGCTCCCCAAAGGTGGAAACAGAACCTAGCAACTCAGGTCAGAGGCCACATTGAGCAAGAGCTTGCAGAAGGGGGAACCCGAGCACAGTATCAGGAGTTCCGCGCGATTCTGCACTCAGATCTCGGGATTCGAGACTTTCTCTCCATAGAAGCCGTCAAAGAGAAGCTGATGCTTAAATCCAGCCTCGATCTTGCTTTCTTTGCGGTCCGGCACTCTCTGGGTATCGATGATCCGTGGGAAACGGAAGACCTGATTCGGATTTACCTGTTGGTGCTAGCCACTCGCTATGAGGATGAAAAACATCCAGGGCCAGCGCTGCAGCTCGAGGGTCACAATTTCCTGGACTTTTTCCGCCCGGGAGTGCAACCGGAACGTTGGGAGCCGTCCAAAATTGCCTGGAACGGAGCAAACGAGACTTTTTATTCGAAGTTGCCGGAAGGGTTCACGATTCAAAAATTGAAGCGGTTGGGATGGCGTTGCCACGCCGAAAAACTAGACCTGACACTCCAGTGGCCAACGTCGGAGGAAGCCTGCGATTACGCGGCGAGAGAAATCAAGTTTGGCGAAAAACCTATTGAATACGAGTTGGCGAGCGGGCCGCGCTGCGAGAATAAGAGTCTCCGGGAGTACCTTGAGGGGTGCGAATTTTCAGGGGCTCCGCACTTACGGCATCCGTTTCTGATTCACCTTTATGCACAGCAGGCGGTTCTGGATTTCGTTCGCAAGGGCGTCTTTTACGTAGAACTGAAGGGTTCCCCGGACGGCTTCATCGCAGAAAAGCTCGGGTTCGAGTTCCCCGACGTCTGCGCGTGCCTTGTGCAGGCTTTCTCTCAAGCACAGGCTTTGGTGTTGAAGAGCTATCGGGAGTGTCACGGGAGCAATTCGGAGGCGGGCAACGGATGGGTGGCCGGAATACTGGGCGAACGCTACCGGTACGATCGTTTAGCGGAAATGTTCTCCGGCCAAAGCATCAGCGCCGCGAACAGCACGCGGCGCCGGGACCGCTTACTCGCTGGTCACCAGCTGCCGTGCAAGGTCAGCCTTGTATTCGTGGGCAAGCGGCATAAGAGCAGAAACGAGCTCACCTTGGAAGCAGCCGCTGCCGCTGTGATGCGGCCGACTGGTGAGGTCCCAACTGCCAGCGCACGCGATTTCGTGGAAAACGAGATGTGCCGTTGCCGGGTGGTGGGATTTGATCTAGCAGGTCAAGAGGACGGGTATCCTCCTGAGTCATTTGCTCAGGAATTTGTACGACTTTCCCGGTTACACATTCCCCTGACCATCCATGCAGGCGAAAACGCGCCATCCAGATTCATCGAAGACGCGGTCCTGCTACTGCACGCAAGGCGAATTGGACACGGCTTGGCGCTGGCCGAAGACAAGCGTTTGATGACCCGAGTGAGGGAAGATCGCATCTGCATCGAGCTGTGCCCGGTCTGTAATCATCAGACATCGCACTTTGCCCCAGCGGAGAGTACAGATGGTCGCCATTATCCACTCAAGCTGTTCCTGGAGCGTGGTTTACACGTTAGCATCAACACCGATAATCCCAGCATCTCAAACACTAATCTGGTGAAAGAGTACTTTCAGGCTTCCTATGCCTATGACAAGAAGGGACTTTCCCTCTGGGACGCTCTTCGCGTGATCAGAATGGGTTACACTTGCTCATTTTTGCTTCTGCCGGAGCGCAGAGCCGCGATCCAGATGGTGGAGCAGTACCTTGTGGATCTGTTCTCTGACGAGGCAGTGGTGGACTATCTTCGCGAGTTGGCGTAGATACAAAGTGGAAACCGCTCGATTCCGGAGGCTCCAGCGGGGGACAGAAGGATTTGGCTACGACCCTGTTTTCGTCCCCAACGCGTGAGGCCGCTCATTCTCTCGCACCTGCAAAACGTCTATCTTCTTCTCTTGAGTGGCTTTGCAGAAAATCAACCATGACACGAAGCGCACGGCGACGGTGACTTACTGACATTTCTTCTTCCGGGGACATCTGAGAGAATCGTAGGCACGCGGTCATAAAATAAGAATGCCAGCTCGGGCAGTACACAATGGAACGGTTTAAAAAACCGTCGCCGATCGTTCGCATCTGATTTGTCAGTGAGAATCTGGGCTTTCAACGGCCCTGTAAACTGTTGGCAACGAGTTGGGCGTAGGGTACGGCGGTCCCCGGGCAGCAATCGGTTCAGCACCGAATGGCCAGAGTGTCGTGAGTGATTCCTGCTATCAGCAACCAGGACCCTATCGAGCCTATCCAACGGAAAATCGGACACAACAATAGGGGACAAGGTCGACGCGTTTCTTGATTCTATTTGGATTCTTTGGGTTCAAGGGCCTCCAACCGGGCGCACATTTCCTCTGCGGGGGACCAGAACCAACCTTTCGGGTCCCACACTCGGGCATACTGGAGTTTGCATCCCGCCTTGTAGGCGATGATTGCTTCCTGCTTCCGGCCCAAGGCCTGAGTTGAACGTCCTTTAATAAAGTAGCAGGCAGCGGCATCGTTCAACGGGCCGCGGCTAAGCACCTCGTTTTTTTGTTCCGGCGGCACCGGGCCCTTCGGCGGAACCGGTGCATTCTTGGTTTCAAGGTCCGCCTCCATCTTGCTCGCGGTGATTGCGTAATCATCGATGCATGAGTTTGCTAATTTGATGGCCGCAGAGTATTTGCCAGCGTTGAACGCATCCCACGCAGGCACGAGCGCTCTGTGTTGGGCTTCGCATGGGAACGCCGCAACGCAAAGAGCAATTGAGGCCCAAACTACTGAAGTATGGTTCATGCTGTTGCTCCTTCCATTCACTTAGCTATCGACGTGGGTAAACAATTCCCGCCCGCTCTTACCCTTATTCTGTCGACAACAATAGCCCCTTTGGGGGGTTCTCCAAGTCCCATGCGTGCGGGATCTTGAGCGTAGCTCTCAAGCCGGGACCGTGCTTCGCCGCTTACGACCATCACGCGAATATAGAAGCCTTTAGTCTCGGGTGGGGGTACGTACGCAAGAGAGGAGTCCCACCTTCCGTCCACCAATTTTGTCGCCTTGCGTGCCTCTGGGTACAAAACCTCCCCATCGAGAGTGCCAGCTGCCACCCAGATGTCCGAGTCAGCGGGCAAGTTTCGCCACGTACCCTGGATGAGCGGGACGCTCGTATAGCAAGCGTCTTCCTTGGGCGCCGAAATCCTTGCTTCAATTGGTTTTGGCAACATATTCAGAAGCGCGGTTGAAGACAAAGTGATTGGGCCGCTGATGGCTAACGCCAAATAGAAAAAGGATAGCATCGGACCTTGCGGCGCTGTCGCTCGGAGGGCCCTTAGGTAGAAAATGAATTCGACTATCGTTGCGACTCCGGAGCCGATTGCGAGTGCTGCGAGGATCGGCCTGTAGAGAGGATCTGCCAGAAAAGTCCAAATCAAGCCCGTGGTCAATGCAGTCGACAGGCCAGCGATGCGAGTCAACAGGCGGTGGAGATGTCCACGTACGTCTCGAGCGGGGCCCAAGAATCCTATGACCAGGGCAAGGCCTGCACTCATCAGGAATCCGGCTGCCCTAAAAAAAAGGGCCAACTCGCTGGCATCCGCGAATTGATTTGTGCTGTTCATGTAAGTGGGATTCTTACTTGCTACCGTACAGGGAAACCGGCAGAGTTTTCAGGACGATATCCCCCCACGTCTTGTCGCCTCAAGCTTAGCGGGCCATTCCATCCTGGTGACCTTACATGACAGTATACGCCCTCGGGGCAGCCGAACGTGATTCTAAAATTCCTGACCTGTGGTCTAGTGTGGAGTACAAATACTTTCTGTTTCCCATCGCAGTATATAGGTAGCGTCTAACAATGGCGGCACCACCTTGGCGTTGGTATCGTGCGTTCTCGGGACTCAGGCACCGCTCCTCCGCGCACCTTCAATGGAACATTTGAGTTGTGGCTCGTGAATGACCCGTTCGTCAGAACGACAGCAGTCCTCTAGTAGTCAGGGCCAAACGGTGCAGAATCAACGGCTAGTTAGAACGTAACAGACGAATGCCGAGTATTTGGTCGTTTACCGAATGCCAGAGTTCTCGGCCATCCACCGAAGAGCCTTTGTCAGCTCGCCAGACATCCAGCATTTCGAGAAATTCCACTTGTCCGGGAGACGGCCTCACTGAGATATACTTACGAATCTTGCGTTTGACTATCATAGACGGTAAATGACGTTTGCTAGACGTGTCCCCTAGGATATAATCCGCTAAGCGCGAGCAGATCTACTATCCGAACAAATAGCCCTGGGCAAACTTCGAGATCGAGTCTTCGCTTGACCACAGCACGGTTGAAGCGACGCATAACCTCAATGGCGATCAAACGGTTTTATCGATTCAGCTATTTTGTGCAGACCCAGAGAGACAGGGACTTGTTGATTCATCAATTGCGCGACGCAGACGCGTCACTAAAAATCTCCGGGGTACTATCCAATCTCGGCTATCGATTTGGGGGGTTGCTGTTCAATTATCCTGCGAATGCGGATCGTACAATTCCAGTCGATTCTTCATTTCTCAGGCCAGGAGATCTTCTTCTGCTAACGACCAGACCTCCGTTGGACGACGAACTTGATCGGACTCGCAGCCGGCTTCAACGTAGTCACACTACGCTTGAGGACAAGGTATTTGCTTGCCTTGAACAATACTTTCATCATTGCTCGCGCGCGGAAGTGGTTCTGACAAAATCCCTTGCGTCCAGACTTCCAAAACAGATCGCGGAAAGGCGTGAAGTTGTATTTCGAGAGTATGGCGGCGCTTTTTGTGAGCGATACAGCGGACGCACGCGCCGCCGTCACCTGTTGACGACCATCACATACATGACCTTCACGCCAGAAGCTTGGCCGAAAGGCCCCGGTCTGCTCACGGTCTTTGGAATGGGCGGGCCAGAAACTTTGATCTGGGCGCACGTCTTAAGAACCAGGTTTGCTCACCTAGTTTGTTCGCGCAGTTTCGTGATGGCAGAAATGACGGAGCAAGTTGTCCCATCCGGCGAATTGGATTTGAGTTTCTCTGATCGATGGCAAGTTAATCTCTTGGCTGAGATACCTCTCGATGAAGTCAAAGGAAAACCCCGAGCGGCATTGTAAAAGACATGGCTAGGTCAATGAAGCTTGTGCGTTGAATCTCGCGTCAAAAGTCATCTCGGTATCGGATTTCGTCTCCAAATTTGATTTCGCAACGAACGTCTACGGAAGGCCCTTTCGCATTAGAGTGATCTGGTTTCCAGCGTGCGGTCATCATGGCGAGCCACGAAACTTTCGGAGGAAATCATGAGTCCCCTTTCCCCAAAGGAACGTTCCGCGACATCCTCGAAACATATCGATTTGATGGCGATCATCTCATGGCTACTCTTGGCGTTCGCTGCAATTTCGGGATGCGGAGGAGGAGGAGGAGGAGGAGGAGGCCCGATCCCTCCTCCTCCTACCCAAAACCCTAAGCCTGCTATCTCCGGACTCTCGCCTTCTTCAGTGGTTGTCGGCTCCCCTAGCCAGACGCTAACGATCAATGGGTCTAATTTCCTTGCAGACTCGGCAGTGACGTACAACAACTCTAATCACCCGATCATGTTTGTGAACGGGACTCAACTGACCATTACTCTAAGCGGGGGAGACCAAGCAGCGGTGGGGGCCTTCCCAGTCGTGGTAACAAACCCCGCGCCGGGCGGGGGTCGATCCAATTCGGTGAATTTTACAGTGAACAATCCTGTGCCTGTCATCTCGTCGTTGTCGCCCAGTTCGGTTCAAGCCGAAGCAGCACCTCAGACTTTGACTATCAACGGCAGCAGCTTTGTTTCGAGTTCGACTGTAGCGTACAACGGCGTTGGCCATCCGGCGACTTTCCTGAGTTCAACACAGTTAACGATATCTCTCGGCGTTGGCGACTTAGCTGCGGCGGGGGTATTCCCGGTGGTGGTAGCAAACCCCTCGCCGGGCGGGGGTCCATCCAATTCGGTGAACTTTACAGTGAACAATCCTGTACCGACGATATCGTTGTTATCGCCCAATTCGTTGGCCGCTGGTGGCACAGCGCAGACCCTGACGATTAACGGTAGTAGTTTTGTTTCGAGTTCGACCGTAGCGTACAACGGCGTTGCCCATCCGGCGGCTTTCTTGAGTTCAACACAGTTAACAATATCCCTCAGTGCTGGCGACTTGGCTGCGGCGGGGATATTCCCGGTGGTGGTAACAGACCCCGCACCAGGTGGAGGTCCGTCCAACTCGCTGAATTTCACAGTGAACAATCCTGTACCGGTCATATCGTCGCTTTCGCCCAGTTCGGTTCAAGCCGGGACAGCACCTCAGACTTTGACTATCAACGGCAGCGGCTTTGTTTCGAGTTCGACAGTAACGTACAACAGCATTACCCATCCGGTGACTTTCCTGAGTTCACTGCAGCTAACGATATCTCTTAATGCGAACGATTTGTCTACTCCAGGGGCCTATCCGGTGGTTGTTTCAAACCCGCCGCCCAGCGGGGGATCTTCAAATGCCGTCAGCTTATTGGTTACTGTAATCAGTGATCTCGCATATCAGACACTCACTGCACGCACAACCGCTAACCAGAAAAGTCTTTTTGTCTATCAAGATCAAGACTCGGCTTTCAACCACGCGTTTCCTTCCGGTGTATTCCCGAGCGGTGCCGTTTTGACGATTGACGCTGGGTGTGTGGACAACCCCGTGGACGTAACAACGGGTTGCTACCTACCCACGGACACCAGTCATCTGGACACTGCACGAGGAACGGTTCTGAGAATAACGTTCCCAGCGTTGCCAGGCACCAATTTCGCGGGCTTAAATATTGAAGAGCCCGAGAATTGGGGAGTGCTGATTGCCAACAGCCAATGCGACGCTACAGTGACCTGCAATGCCTACGATCTGTCGGGGGCAGCAACGGTAGCCTTCGACGTGCGTTCTCCAACTGGAATTAATGTGCAATTCGGTGTGGGCCAGTGCCAGGCTCCTTTTGTGAACTTACCCGCGTCTCAGACCTATACACATATGTCTTTGAACACAAGTGCGTTGAGTTGTGCACCAGTTCTAAACAGTGTGAACGTACTCTTTACGGCGACGGCGTCAAATGTCCCGAGCGGAGCGACGGTCCTTTTAGACAACATTCAATTCACCCCTGTTCCCAGTCGCGCGAACCAGGGCCAGGGAATCTTGAGTTTGCCACTAAGCACCCAGACGTTCGGGGCTGTGCCACAGACATCGTCATTTCCTCCCGATCAAGTCAACCGCAACGTAGCGGCAATTTACGAGTCAGCGCTGACAATACTGGCGCTCCTGCATCGCGGTCAGCCCAGTGATATTACCAACGCTCTTGAAATTGCAAATGCCCTCGAATACGCCCTCTACCATGACAATCACGGACAGTTCGTTTCGGTTACACCGGGAGCCTCTAATGGCTGTTTTGGGGGGACCTCCGCTACATCGTGTGGTCTTCACAATGCCTATGAAGGCGGCGACATTGCGCTTCTGAATGACCAAAACGGGTCCGCCGGGGCCGGAAAAGCCGGTGACGTACGGTTGGGTGGGTTCACTTGTGGGTCTGCTTCCGCATCTGGCTTCTGCTTGGAGCTCGACGGGTCCTCTGGAGGAAACAACGCGTGGGCCATCTTGGCCCTCGTCGCTGCATATCAGCAATCCGGCAATTCTAGGTATCTAAACGATGCTATTGCAATCGGCAACTGGATTGTTGCCAATTTGCTCGATCAAACAGGAACCGGCTTCGGCGGGTACTATGTGGGGTATCCGGACCAGGGTGTTCCTTCACCGAAGCCACTTATCCTAGGCAAGTCGGTGGAGAACAACGCAGATATCTTTGCTGCTTTCACGACACTGGCTGCGGTTGAGAGCCAGCTCGGCAATCAGAACGCTGCGACTTCTTGGACCAATGCCGCGAATGGTGCTGGGGATTTTGTCATGCAGATGTACGACCCAACTCTTGGCCGTTTCAATGTCGGTACTCTGCCTGCAAATGCGCTGCCCCCTCCGACCCCACAGTGGGGAACTGCCCAGATACGATCCACAAGAAGGGGAATGATGTCCTAAATACTTGCGACTTCCTTGACGCGGACACATTCACCACCTTGGCGTTGGCGGGAAGCCCACGATATAGCGGCATGATCGATTGGCGAAAGCCAATCCAGTATGTTGCGGGCACCTTTGCTCAAACTGTCTCAGCAGGAGGACAAACGTTCCAGGGTCTCAACCTAATTGTTGCTCCGTCGGAAGGTGGCAGTGGGATTGCGTGGGAGTTCACCTCACAGGCTGTTGAGACAATGCGGTTTGTAGATCAGCTTTACAACCAGACATCATTCGAATCTCAAGCTGCCTTGTATCTCACCCAAATCCATCAGGCCCAAACTTTAGCCCCATTTGGAGATGCTCAGGGGCTTCCAGCTAGCACACTCCAGAGTGGGGACACTCTTCCACCTCTCGACCAATGTCTGCAAACGCCGTTTCAGTGTGTTCCTGAGCGAATCGGCTTAGCAGCTACAGTGTGGGCCATTTTTGCGGAGGAACAGATTAATCCGTTGCTGTAAGTGCGAAAACGTATTTTGCCAATGAGATCAAGCTGGTCGGAGAAAGTACGTGCCTTGCGGGGAGATGAGGAAAGTGAAGGATGCATGAAAAACATAACGAAGGTTCTGATTGCTGCGTTGCTACTGATAGTTTTGTCGTCATGCAGTGATCGGTGTGACAATCGCGGGGAACTGATCTGGAGCACTGACGATGTAGAGGGTTTCAAAATAGCAAAAGACAATCCTGAAAGCACTCTCCGACAACTGAGCGTTACTTGGCAGCAAAAACCACCCTTTTACGCCGGAGCGATGCCGATAAAATACACTTCACTAGTGCTTGACGTTGTCCCTCCTTCCATGAGTATGGGGATGGGGGGGATTGTTGTGGTGGATGAATTTGAAGACTTTAAGACTGCTTATGTTTATCCCCACTCGATGATTGAGAAGTTGTCGGGTGTTCCGATCGGCGCGGTGACCTTTTCCAAACCCACCAATGCGATAGTAGCCGAAGCAAAGCAGACAAACAGGACCTCAGCGGGAATCGAGATCGAGGAAGTTCACTATAAGAACTGCCCAGGTGGCGGATGCTGTGTTGTCTTCAAGTCGAAGAGTTCCATAGGCCGCTCTGGATATAAGGAACGAGAGAGTGAAACCACTGGCCGAAAACAAAGGGATTACTACTTCATATGGCCCATGGGGGGGAGGTGATTGCAATGGCCACCCTGGAAGGTGAGTAGGTGCGGGCGAACATTCGCACATACACATGCTAGGGAACTGTTCAAAAGGTGAGGTGTCTATATGAGGTGCCCAACCTGTGGCAGAGACATTGACGGCCCAGAATTTAACGTCCATTTTGCGACCTGCGCTCGAGGTGGTACAGGCAGCGCCAGCGGACATGGACGCAGTCGAACCAAGTATCTCACCGCTAAGGAAGCCGCGTCGAAGGCGGGATCTTATTCGCGCGCGATGCCACTCTGCTTTGTCCAAGCGACGCGGTCCGCCGTTTTCCAAATAATACCCAGCGGTGAACTTCGCTATCTAGTTGAGGAATGGACGCTGACATACGCGAAGTCAGCGGATGAGTGGGTATCAGTAACGGCTACTGCGGATGACGCGGTAGCGTCGGGTCCCAACGATCAGGCGAGCCGCGGCACACAAGCTATTCCCCCTCGGATGGACCAATTCCCCGCCATTCCACCTTGGAATATCGACAGTTCCCAAGCTTGTGAAATCGTGGAACATTACGGTGCAGTATTACAGACCGGCCAGTTCGGCGGGGGCGGATTGTTTCACTTGCGGTGTGCCGATGTCGATGGCCGTTACGTTCCTCTCTGGTGGGTGCCACACCGTCTTCATTGGCACCCAGTCTTCGTTCGTGGGGACACGGGCCAACTTGCGTTCATCAAGGAGGGTAGCGAGTTCTCCTTTAGCGAGACTCCGCCAAGTGACCTGGC
>Ga0187817_10000722_pt1 | contig 14823 bp, 11 predicted proteins | sample NC_wetland_sal_i_17_FD_132431 | JGI IMG/M metagenome (GOLD analysis project Ga0187817, IMG submission 132431) | Wetland sediment microbial communities from Neuse River Estuary, North Carolina, USA - SO4_2 | ecosystem: Environmental > Aquatic > Freshwater > Wetlands > Sediment | place: USA...
CGGCCCACAGCGTGTATTCACGACTCGAGACGCAATAGGCGACTCTGTATTCTGCCTTCCATGTGAGCTCCCCGCCCCATTTTGTCTCAAGTCCGTGGTCAGCAACGATTCTTGTGTCCTGAATGGTTCCCTGCGCCAGTGGCCATTTTACCTGTCGTGGGACTCGGTGCATAAAGGCAAGTAGCGCAGCTACGAGGACCCATGCCACGGCGAACAGCGCCGTACCGCGCACGTCTATAGTCCATTTGCTGCGACGGGTCATGGCTTTGCCGGCCTAAGGAGAACTTGTTCAGCGGCCCACACCAAACATTGTAGTTAGAATCCACCCTTCCCGCGCAACGGCCTGAATGGGATCATCACCACCGCTTCCAGAGCCACTGGATTGCCGTTCTTCATCGCGGGACGGAACTTCCAGCGGGAGAGCGCGGCGCACGCGTAGTCGTCGAGGCGGTCGTCCACGCTGTTCAGCACACGCACTTGGCTGACTGAGCCGTCGCTGCGGATTACGGCGTAGAGTGTCACTGTGCCTTGCACGTTGTGGCGCATCAGCTCCAGAGGGTAGCCGGGGTCCACTTCCTGCGTAGCCAGCGGCGCAACAAGTTCTCCTTTTTCGCTGGTACCTTCCATCTCAGCAAAGTGGATCACCCAACTGCCAGCCGCCGAATTCAGGTTGGGCACATTGAGGGTCATGGAATAGGACCTGCGACCGCCAAAGACCTTGCGCTCGATTTCGGTTGGATTGTTCTCAGAGGGCTCGGAAGCGGAGTGTCGGGGCATGGACGTAACTCGCGGCGGCGGGGCGTCCGCGGTGAGCCTTGAACCGTCTGAGGTCTTGCCTTTTGAATTGCCCTCAACCGTAGAGCTGTTCGGGCCGGCGCCGACGAAGATTCCGGGAGGAATTCCTAGCCCGCGGTCTCCGGAGCCGGTGCCGCTGCCTTTTCCGGAGCCCTTCGCATTAGAACCACTCGTGTCGGCCAGATCAGGAGTTCCCTTGGCGCCGGCTTTTCCTTCGGGGGTTGCGGCGAAGGTGCCGCGGCGGTTTCCGGCCGGGGCTTCGACCGGAGCAGTTGGCGCAATGGGATGAATGCCCAGGGCGATGAGGCGTCCGTTGGGAGTGGGCGTGCCCGTGCCTTGCAAAGACGGAGGCGGAGGCACGACAGCGGCGCCTGCGTCTCCCAGCGTCGCCTGCCGCATGGCAGCGACGGTTCGCTGTTCAGCAACCGGGAGTTGTGGAGCGGGCGCCACCACTTCGGCGTGTCCGATGCTAATGTCTCCGGGCCGGCGCATCGCGGGATTTTCGAGTTGTGGTGGCGGCTGGACGACCGCTGGTTGCACAAAAGTTGGATCGTGCCTTGAGACCTCAGAGTGCACTTCCGGCGACGGCGCAACGGGCGCAGCCAGCATGGGTGTCTGCAAATCTCGATAAGCGCCCGCAGTGGCTGCTAATGGCACTTCCGGTGCGGGCTGGGACCAGGCCACGATATTCGGCAGCGGCACTTCCTGGTTTAACTTTAGCTCGGGAGGAGTGACGATGGGTTGGGTGCGGTTGTCTGCATCCGGCGGCAGGGAAATGAGCGGCGGTGGAGCTGGCACGGGAGCACCTTTTTGCGGGGCGTGGATCTTGGGATCCGCAGTGTCCAGCGGCGGCAAGTACTCCGAAGCCTCGTAGTAGATGACATCTGGTTTGCTGAACGCGGGAGGGTCCACAAGAGCAGCGCGGCGCGGCGGAAGCTGGGCCACGGCCCACAACAGCGCAATGGCCAATGTGTGGTAAACCAAGGATTCCGCGAATCTTTTCCAAGGGAGCGGCCGGACGACGAAAACGTCGGGCCAAAAGGCTGCTGATGGCGACACAAGTCGCAGTGGAGGCTGCGGCTTGTGCCGGAAAAGGTCAAGGAGATTGCTCAGAAAAACCCGGTGCCAAGGCTCAAGTTTGACCAGAAACGTGGGCACGGGTACCGAGCCCGGCTGCCGTTTCAATGCGAATTCCAGTAGCCGCGAGCCCCGTCTCATTCCAAACGCCACCACTGTCCAGTTGCACAATTATAGCTGCCATCCGGTGCTGGCCGCGTACACACAGGTTCCTGCCAGGTGGATTTTCATGGTGTAATACCATTTCCGGAATATTATGAACTGGTTGAGAAATTCCGCCGTCGCACTGGCAGTGCTCTTCTGCTTATCTCTGCCGTTATTCTCGCAGGATCAACCCGAGATGGATGGTCCGCAACACGTCTTTCAGGATGCGCTGCTGGATAACCTGAAGGGAACATGGAAGCTGAGCGGAAAAGTGATGGGCCGAGCTGCCGATCACACTGTAGAGGCAGGATGGGTTCTGAATCACCAGTTTTTGCGGATTGAAGAAAGGGACAACACGCCCGCCATCGGCTCCAGTGTGCCCTACGACGCCATGATCATGGTCGGCTATGATAACGCCAGTGATCGCTATGTTGCGCATTGGACGGACGTGTACGGTGGCCGTTTCTCCGAGACGCTAGGCTACGGAACTCGCACCGAGAACGAGATTCGTTTTGTTTTTGAGTATCCTGATGGGCCCTTTCATACCACCTTCCGTTGGAAGCCGGATGAAAAGCAATGGGAGTGGCTGATGCAGACCAAGAACAAGACCGGCCACTGGGTGGATTTTGCTGATCTGACTTTGACGCGTGGCAAATAAGATGATTTGCGGCAATCCCAAACTCGCTGGAATCGCCTTGCTGATGCTGTTGTCGGGCATTTCGCTGCTGGCCGGCCAAGGCACGCACTCCAACCCGGCGCCCCCTAATCCTGATTACTCCGGGATGTACACCTTCCTGCAGGAAGGCGAATTTGTGCAGATCACTGTGGAAGATGACGGCCGGGTCACCGGATACGTTTCCCGTTACGGAGAGACAGAGAGCGACCGGGGCAGCTTTGTTGACCAGTTCTTCAAGCAAGCCAAACTCGAAGGCAAGAATCTCAGCTTCACGACGGAAACCGCGCATGAAGTGGCATACGCTTTTAAAGGAGCAGTGGAGCGCGGAGAAGGCAAGAATCCGGGAGATGAGGCGTATTACATCTTGAAAGGCGCTCTCATCGAGAATCGCACTGGCGCAGACAAGAAGACGACTTCGAAATCCAGCGAGGTGGCGTTTAGGTCATTTCCGCAGGATCTGGATTTGCCCGCGAAAAGAAACTAACGCCCGCTCATTTCCCGGATATTTGCGTAAACCGCCGAATCTGCGCTTCGGTGATCGGCCAGGCTAACGCAGCATTCTGATAGAAAGCGCGGTACCACTCCACCGTCCATTCCAGCGTCTGATCGAAGTTCAGCAACGGTTTCCATCCAATGTGGGCAAGGAGCTTTGGGCTGCCACGCTTCGACAGTTGCTTCTTTTGCGATGCAGATGATGGATTTGGATTCGTTAGTGCGTCCTCGGGCCAGAGAGAAATCATGCGTTTCGCGAGTTCTTCGGCGGAAATCGCCGGCCCGTCGGCGGTGAAAGTCCAAGGGCCGGCAAGATCTCGTCCATCCTCGTAGAGGCATTGCGCGAGCAACAGACATCCGCGAACCGGGTCGAGCACATGTTGCCAAGAACTGAGCCGATCGGAGTTATTGATGGAGACTGGTTTGCCCGAAGAAATTCCCCGAGCGATGCTAGGAACCAGTCGGCCTTCTTCCCAGTCGCCGCCGCCGATAATGTTGTCGGCCCGAACCGAAGCTACGACCGCACTGCCGGGCTGATTGAAGAATGATTCCCGGTACGCCTTCGTGACCAGTTCGGCGCAGGCCAGGCTCGATCCATACAGATCGTTTCCAGACAGATCACTTCTGGCGCGGGCGTCCTGTGCGCGATCTTCGCCGGTGACTTCGCTGGTCAATACGAGCAGGGCGCGCAACGAGCGGGCATAGCGGGCTTCTTCCAGCACGTGCACCGTTCCCATCACATTTGTGGCATAGGTCTCGACCGGTTCGTCATGAGCCCGGTTGGCGGGTGCCTGACCGACAAGGTGAATCACGCTTTCGGGTTGTTGCTGGGCAAAGGCAGTGGTGAGAGCGCCGCGATCGCGGACGTCGCCAAAAATGGAAATGATGTTGCGGTCGAGCATGGCGGCGTCGAACAGATTGGGACGAGTTTTGGGCGGCAGCGCGAAGCCGATGACGTTGGCGCCCAGCACCTTGAGCCACGCGGTGAGCCATCCGCCTACGAAACCGGTGTGGCCGGAGACCAAGACGCGCTTTCCGCGATAAAACGAAGCGAGGTTCGGCATAACGCAACCGTGCCGGAGTCTTACAGCTCATTTTATGGCATTGAACCCTTGGTTACGGCCTCTAACTCTAACTTTAAAGCGGCCGCTTCCGCTCGTCCTTCCGGTGTGTTGATCAGATTGTGGGATTCGCCGGGGTCGGCATCCCAGTGGTAAAGCTGCTCGCCAAAATTCTTGTGTACGATGAGATGCCAATTGGTGGTCACGAGCGCTTGCATAGGACCATCGGCAGCGGTTGGCACGCCGGCTTTCTCCGGGTTGATATCGTTTTGTGCCACTTCCGCAAGCGGATGGGGCCAGCGTAACGCGGCTTGCGGATTCTTCCACAGCACACTCAGCGCTGGCCCGGGGAAAACCTCTTCGCCAGGACTGCTTGCCACCGGTTTGCTGCTCTGTAGGTCGCCGCTCTGCAAGTCGCCACTCTGCAAATCGCCGCTCTGCAAATCAATAATCGTGGCCGGAATCGTTGTGTTTGTGACCGGAGTCGCGATTTGCAGCCCGGCGGGCACGTGTCCGGGATACCAGATTATGAGCGGGACTTGAATCAGCTCCCGGTAAAGCGCCGAGGCGTGAAAATGCAGCCCGTGTTCTCCCAGAGATTCACCGTGATCGGAGGTAATGATGATGAGAGTATGGTTCGCCAGGCCGCGTTGCTGAAGGCTCTGCATGAGAAGTCCGATGTAGTGATCGGCATAATTCACTCCGTCGTCATACTGGTCAGTGGTGGTGCCATGATCCCAGTAAGGCCTGGGATAGCTCCCCGGTGCGCCGTAGGGGTCGTGCGCATCCATGTAGTTGAGAAAGGCGAAGAACGGACGAGGATGGTCTTTGTCGTTGTCCGTGTCAATCCAGCGCAATAGTTCGTCGTTGACCACGCTGGCGCGCTTGCGCACGCCGCGCGCCCCGCCGTCCTTCTCCCAGCCTTCGGTGTCGCGGTCGAGGAGAGAAGTGAATCCCATGCCGCGCAGGACGCGGCGCACGAGACTTTTGTCGCTCCGGGAAAGATAGATGCGCGCGAACTCGCGGCCAAATAACGTGCGCACGAAGGAATCTGCCGGAGAATAGAAATAGTCTTCAAAGTGGATAAAGCCGCGGCCTAATCCCACATTACTGGTGAAATACACGCGGTTAGCGGAAAACGCGCCAGTTCTGTAACCGCGCTTCTGCAAGGCCTCGCCCAGCGTCGGATAGCCGCGCAAGCTTTCCTTGCCCCAGCCAAGCCAGGGCATGGGCTCGACATTCTGCATGCCATGCTCAAACGGGTAGCGGCCGGTCAGCAAAGAAGCGTGGGAAGGCAGACTCCACGAGGAGGGAGCGATGGCATTTTCAAACCGGACTCCCTGCTTCGCGATGCGGTCAATCTCGGGGCTGGTCTGGCGTGCGTAGCCATAACAAGAAAGATGGTCTGCTCGGAGCGTGTCCACCACAATAATGAGCACGTTCGGCGATCCAGGGGAGGCCAGTGGTAACTGGGCTTCGGTCTTCCGCTCAATGATCCATTCTCCGCCCGCAATGGCGACGAAAGCGAGCATCCATGCGGCAAGGAGCCAGGGCGTGGCTCGCTTGCAGCGTTTCAGGATTTTGGTTTCCCGCTTGCCGAACCAGCGGCTGAATGCTGCCGCGACCCCGAGCGCCAGCAGTACGCAACTCCAATGCGAAAGCCGAGCGGTCAATGTGAGCCAGTCGTAGATGGTCAGGAATGCAAGCAGGGGCACGATGGCGCGAACCGGGTTAAGCTGCCGTATCGCGCCAACCAGCAAGCTGACGAGCAGAGCCAACGTCACGAAGAACAACAGATCCACCAGCGGGGAAACCCAGATGATCTCTTTCGAAACGTGCATCATCGGACCCCAGCTTCGCCAGTTGATACGCTGAAATACGAGTAGTCCTACGCCTTCAACTGATCCTGCCACCATCGCAAACCAGACGGCAATCCATAAAACCTGGGCAAGCCGGGGCGCCCAGGTGGAAGTGGTTGACGTCTGCGCTTCGGCATTGGTGGCTGGGAGAATGGTGTTCTCGGGGATGTAAGGATTCGACGCAGGCTAGCATGACAAAAGCGCGGAGAGGGCGTCAAACCGGAGCGTTCGGAGTAGACACTCCGCAGATCCAACGCTTCTTTGGGTTCCTAATAGATGCGCGCCAGATCCCTCGCCCCGCTGGTGAATACGCGGGGCTTCGGGATGACTCCCTAGAAAGTGGGAAGTTATATCCGGGAGCCAGCCCACTATCAGGATTAGCGAGGAGTGTCATTCCGCTTTGGTTCGCATCCAATTGAACAATTGCGGCCGATTCGCCTCGTTTGATCGTGCTCATCGGCGAAAAGGTATAATGTTAAAGCACTGATATTATTGGAGGATTTCAACCTATGGACCCGCGTTCCAGCGGCATCTGGGTGCGTTTCAAGGCCAATCGCTGGGCCTACACCCTAACCATTCTGGCTACTTTGACGGTCGGCATTCTTATTGGGACCGTCATCTCGAAAGGAGTCAAGGGGCAGGAGGGCAAGAAGGCCTCGGATGCCACGCCCCTGACCATCCCTTCTCCACAGCAGCTTTCCAATCAGTTTTCGCAAATTGCCAAGCAACTGGAACCCGCAGTGGTCAACATCAACACCGAATCGACCATCAAGAATCCGCACCGCCGCCGCGGTGGCGGTGGAGACCAGGGTCAGGGTGACGATCAGAGTCCTTTTGATGATTTCTTTGACCGCTTCTTCGGAGGTCAGCAAGGCAACGGCCCGATCCGCGAGCGCTCTTTGGGTTCGGGGGTTCTAGTTGATCCCAAGGGCTACATCGTGACCAATCGTCACGTGGTCGAGAAAGCCGACCGCATTCGCGTTCGTTTGCAGGATGATCCTCCGGGAATTCAGCACGACGCCAAGGTAATTGGGACGGACCAGGAAACGGATTTGGCGGTGATCAAGATTGATGTGGATCACCCTCTGCCCACTGCAAAGCTGGGGAACTCCGATGGCATGCAGGTGGGAGACTGGGTTTTGGCGATTGGCAGCCCGTTTGGCCAAGTGGGGACGGTCACTGCGGGCATCGTTTCCGCCAAGGGCCGCAACATCGTGCCCAACCGTCAATTTCAGTCTTTCATTCAGACCGACGCCGCCATTAATCCGGGCAACTCTGGGGGGCCGCTGGTCAACATGGCTGGCGAAGTCATCGGCATCAATACCGCAATTCTTACTGACACTAACGCCTACGCTGGCGTGGGCTTCACTCTTCCGTCGAATACGGTGGTAACGGTGTACAACCAACTCATCGGGCCGGATCACCGCGTGTCCCGCGGTTCCATAGGCATTGTGTTTACCGCACAGGAGAATCCTGCTATCGCGCGAATTTATGGCGCGGGGGTTACCGTCTCCGACGTAACGGCGGGCAGTCCGGCGGAGAAGGCGGGGATCAAAGTCGGCGACACGATTAACTCGGTTGACGGCAAAGCCGTCAAGAATGGCGACGAGCTGGTGTCCGACATCGCCAGCCGCAAACCGGGCAGCAAGGTAGCCCTGGGTTTTGTTCGCAATGGCAAGAAAGAGGAGACGACCGTTACGGTCGCTGATCGGGCGAAGTTATTCGCCGCCCGGCTCGGCGAGGATGAGGAGAATGGCGAGGAGGAAGCACCCAAGGCGAGCAAACTTGGCCTTACGGTACACGCCGTCACATCCGAGATCGCCGACAAACTGGACATCCCCACCGGGAAAGGCGTGATGGTTCAGGAGGTGAAGCCCGGTTCTTTTGCTGACGATACTGGCCTGACGCGTGGCGACGTTATCCTTGAGATCAACAAACAACCCGTGAACAGCGAGGAGGAGTTTAGCCGCGTCTCCTCCAGCCTGAAGAGCGGACAGGATGTTGTCTTCCTGGTTCGCCAACGCGGGCCTGGCGGTCAAGGCGGCACCATCTTCCTGGCCGGTACACTTCCGTAACCGCTACCCGCACACCATCGGGACTGGCGCTGACAGATTTGAGAGACAATGATCAGTCGGCACCACGTCCCGTAAGAATTGGGGTTGGTGTGCTATGTCGCGGCGCATGGTTGCGCGGAGGAGTTTTGCGGTTCACTGGTTCATGGTCCAAGGGAGTCCTGTCGGTAGGCGGTACCGTGCTGGTAGCGGCGGTCCTGTCTTGCGCCCAGACGAGCCAGGCGACTGGCGACACCAGCCAAACGGCCAAGAAGCCCGCAGCTAAGGAAAGCCCAGCCCCGACTCACCCGGCCAGTGCCCACGGTACAAGTGCGCACTCGTCAAAGTCGCACACGTCTACGAAGTCTAGTACCAACACCAGCGCCTCCACTCATAAGGCGGGCAGAAAATCTCGGCGAAACGCAAACTGGCGCAAGGGCCAGCAGAAGATTGACCGGCAACGCGCGCTGCAAATTCAGAGCGCGCTGGTTCGGGAGCACTACATGGACGGAGAACCTTCCGGCGTTTGGGATGATGCCACGCAGCACGCCATGCAGCGCTACCAGGCGGACAACGGATGGCAAGCGAAAACTACTCCTGATGCTCGGGCGCTGATCAAGCTTGGACTTGGCCCCGACCAAGGACATCTGCTCAATCCGGAGAGCGCCATGACCTCCGCGCCTGCGGCGGCGAACAGCACGCCGACTACGGCGCCCAATGCCGATGGCGGAACCGCGGGTAAGAATCAACCGCAGAAGTAGATAAGGTTTCATTCCGCCAACGCTGGTTGCTGGGCTGAGCCGCGAGACTCGAAGCACTCCCGTGAGCGCTGTCTGAGGGTGGGTCTGAGAGCCCGTTCATTGCGAAGAAACAACGTCGTAAATCTTGCGTGACAGACTGATAAACTCCAACGAGTTTTGTTGGTCTTCCATGTTTGACAGGATGACTACCCCAAACTCCCTTTCGGGCAGGAGATACAGCAGGCTGCTGACGCCCTGCTGATCCCCGGCGTGGCCGGCCTCTTGCAACCCGCGGTACTTGCCAATCGGCCCACCTCGAAAAAAGCCGAGACCATAGACTGTTGGCTTCCCGTCACGAGTTGCCGCCGGGGTGAGCATCTGATCCAGGGTCGGCTTGGAAACCAATTTCGCGGAATAGAGCGCAACTACGAAATTGCCCAAATCCCTGGCGCTCGAATTGATCCCGCTTCCGGGAGGTTTGTTGCTAACGTCAACGAAGATGGCATTCTGCAAATCGCGACCGGGCGACAGTTTGTACCCGCGCGCCCGGTGGGGGATAATCGCGAAAACATCATCGAGACGGGTAGCCGGCATCTGCGCGGGGTCGAAGATTGCATGTTGCATGTAGCGATCATAGCTAGTACCAGAGGCACCCTCCATGACGCAACCGAGAAGGATGTAGCCGTAGCTGGTGTACTGCATTTGTGTCCCAGGCTCGAACTCCAGCGGATCGTTAGCGAACTGAGGCAAGGCTTCTCTAATGCTCGTGTAGTGCCGGGTATTGATTGTCTCTTCGTCGTCAACGTAATCGCGGATGCCGCTCTGATGGGAGAGAAGTTCTCTCGCTGTAATAGGCCAGGTCTTTTTAGGAAAGTCTGAACAATACTTCTGGATGGGCGCATCGAGGTCGAGTTTTCCGGCTTCGACCAGCTTCATTGCAGCTGTCGCAGTGACGGGTTTGGATATTGAGGCGATGCGGTAAACGGTGTCGGCGGTGGCGGGCACGCTGTTTTCAACGTCGGCAAAGCCATAGCCCTGCGTAAGGAGGACACGGCCGCCATCAACCACGGCAACTGACAACCCCGGCACGTGGTGATCGGAAACATAGGAGCTGAGCAGGCCGTTGATGGCCTGTGCCTGCTGAGGCGCGATCTGCGAGACTGCCTGGGGAGCAACGGCCAATAATATGACCGTAAGCATATAACTCGTCCGTTCTTGAAAAGCCATTGTTCAGCTCCAGGATTGGAGATTGAAGTGGGCGCACGACTACCGATGAGATTACTTCATTTACGGGGATGGTTTTAGGTTTTTCTAGCGGGTTGAGGAAAATACGGCAACGCCTGTCCACTGATAATGGCACGGGGATTGTCATCCACCAAAGCTTGGGCGACATCCTGGCCGCAAGTGTTGGCTGCTTCTTCACGCGCCCTGGAGAGCACAGGGGGACGATGCTTGGTGTCGTGGGAATCCGTGGCCAACACATGGACAGCATCCCGCTTGAGCAGCCATTCGGCGGTGCGCCAGGCACGTTCTCCCCATAACCCTGTCAACGCCGACGCGGTGACCTGCACGGCGCAGCCCAGCTCTATCCATTGCAAGACACGCTGCGGACTTGCCTGCAAAATCGGGTTGCGCTCCGGGTGCGTTATCACCGGCACCAGCCCCATATCCACGAGCTTGGTGAAACTGCTCTCGATTTGGACCGGGATGCCGTAGTTGTTCAATTCCACCAGCAGGTAGCCGCTGCCTTCGATGGTGTAGCGCGCGGGAACCGCCATGACGTCCAGGAGATTCTCGTACGAGAGATGGAAGTCGCATCCCAGGCTCAGCCCAAGCGTCCGGGAGGCGTCCGTGGCCGAGATTCGTTGCTTTAAGTAACCGAGCAGCCTCGTGAGATGTTCGCGGTCGTAGTTGTAACGCTCATTGGCATGCGGCGTCGCCACCATGTGCTCGATGCCGTCGGCCACGGCCATGCGGCACATTTCTTCGGAGACCTCCCAGGATTTGGGACCGTCGTCCACCTCAGCGAGAATGTGGCAATGGATGTCAATCACGCGGCAGGGTACCCGGCCTCTGAATGAGATTTAAGCAGATTGGAAAGTAAAGACCAAGCTGGCACGGTGGTTCGTAGCTGTCCGGCCGAGCTACTTATGCGCCGGCGGCACATATTGGGCGGGCAAGGCCGCGCCTTCGCCAAAGAAGAACTGCTCCATCTGTTTGATGATCGCCTCCTGATCCTCGCGGCGCGCCGGATTCAGCCGGTATTCATTCAGCAGCATTTTGCAAAAATCCATCCACAGTCCCCAAGCTTGCTGCGAAACATTGTCATAGACCTTTTTGCCCAGTTCGCCGTCAAACGGAGGCTCATCCAAGCCGGGCAGTTCCTTCTGTAGCTTGATGCAGAAAACCTTGTGCTCTGCCATTTCTACCCTCAAATCGATGTAAGAAAAATTATCTCACAGAGCGGAAAAACAATTGGGGAAATGACGGAAGAGAGGTGGTGGTGGGTTGCTTTTTCTTGCTGTGGCGATATGATATGCGCAAGACTACCCAGAGGAGTCTTTTCAGACTGACACTACCCCGAGTCCGCACCGTCGTCGCGGGACGGGGTTCGTGGGGAGAACTCCTTGCTGGGCCGTTGCTGGGGTCGGCAGACATGGGATCGCTCGACTTTGCAGGACGGTTCGCACGCGAACCATCCTGCTCCGCTCGGGATGACAATTCAGAAGGTAGTTTATTTACCCGAGTTCTTAGCCAAGCCGCTGCTCCAGTTATTCACCAGATTGGTGGCATTGACCGTGCCGATTCCGGTGGCGAAGTCCCATCCGGTGGTTGTGCCATAGGCCTTGGCGTAGGAACGCGCCGAAGCAGAAAGCACTCCATTAACGCCGGACGGGCGGTAGCAGTTGTGCGTGCCGGTGCAATTCACATTCATATCTCCCTGCGTCACATCATGAAAAATGCAGGTGCTGGATACGCCGCTGCCCTTGCTCGAATTGCACGCCGTGCTTCCGCTCGTGCCATATTCGGTGGCAGCGAGCTTGTAGTAAACCGGGTTGGGATTGCCCTGGCGTCCATTCTTTTGATTCACCAACGCCTGGATCCCCGCCATGATGGGCGACGAGAAAGATGTACCGCCAGCCCCTGACCACCCGCTGGGAGCGCCAGTGCAGGCCCGTCCGCCGTTGTGGGTATCGGACCAGCAATAGACGTAGTAATGTCCCCATACTCCATTGGCGGCGAACAGAGAAACATCGGGAATGTTGCGTACGCCGTTGTTGGGCACTCCAACCAAAGATTGCCACGCGGGCTTGGCATACCCCTTGCAGGTTCCGCTGACCACTCCGGAAGTCGAAGCTGCTCCCGTGGCGCAGCCGCTGGGGCCGCCGCTGCCGGAGGCGGTGGTCAGAAATCCGGCTCCGACGTTGGTGTTGCAGAATCCTTTGGAACCGTAGGTTATACCTGAGTGTGTAGCGTAGGTCGCGAGCAATACTCCCGCGCAGGAATCGTTCCAGGGAATTTCCGGCACGTACGATTTTGCCGAGCCGTAAGTGGCGGTGTTGGTCGAGTTCCAGTAGGTGCTGTTGGATGCGGCGTAGGTGTCGCCAAAATCGGTTCCTCCCACCGCTACGTTGTAAGCCGTGGAGGCCAGGCCGCTTATGCCAATGCCGTGGGTTGCCTTGGACGCATTCGCGTCGCAACTCGAAGCTCCTTCATCGCCCGAGGAAACAAAAACCGAGACGCCCTCGGCTGCGGCTTGCTGGTAGGCGGCGTTGTAGGCTGCGTTGCCCGCGGCGCCGTTCAGCGCCTCGCACTCGCCGTAGCTGATGCTGATGACCGCCGGCGGCGTGGCGCTGGCATTGATGAGATTCTGAAAGGCAATCAGGCCGCCGAAACTCGTGGTGTCAGCGCACGAGGCCATCTCGATGGTTGCTCCGGGCGCGGCGGCGCTGGCCCACTCGGCGTCCAGAATGGCTTCCGTTTCGTCGCCATTTACTCCGGGATTGCTACAGTTGTTGCTGCCGGATTTGGGCGCCGGGTGTACGGTCGTGAAACTTCCGGTCGTATAGTGGGAAAGCCCAAAGACGGAGCGGAAGGTGGTCCAGTCGGCTGTGCTGAAGACATTTGTATCTTCGATCACCACGACTGTTTGCCCTTTTCCCGTGTAACCGGCGGCGAAAAGCGGATTTAAGTTGTAAATGACTGCCAGGTCCGCCGGGACCACGGCGTCGTAACTGCTACTGCCAGAACCAACGGTGTACTCGGGATGCAGTCCGCTCGATTCTCCCGCGGCTACGAGCGTTCCAGTCGTCGGATTGATATGCGGCTGCATGACGTTCCGGTGCATGGCGTGCGGCATGAAGTCGTGGAGCGAAACCACGCCCGCGATTGCCGGCGCCAGCGCGATCGGAATCTGGGGCTCGCTCAGGTTCGCGATATGTTTCTGGCCATTGACTTCCAGGTTATGAATTTCTGTCTGAAACGCTTCACGCACCTGCCCCGCCGTGCCCGAGAAATCAATCAGCATGCCGTTGGGGTAAACGGAGTTCAGCACAAATCCGTGCGCTTGCAGCCAACCCGTGATCTTCTGCCGATCGGCGGAGGCTACTCCGAAACGTGCTCCGAATTCTTCTGCTGTCAGCCAGTGATGAAAGTTGAGTGATCCGGGAGTGTGCAGTTCGTTCTCAAACTCGGCGAGCGCCTGCTCCTGGTCAGGAGAGCGCTGCAATTGCAGCAGCATGTGTGCCATCGGCAAATCCTCGGCTACCGGTCCGCGGTCGTTCTGCGCGTTAGCTTCCGGTCGCAGGTTGCCATTCAGCATAAAGCGATTGGTTTCGTCAATTGGCTGGGTGATCAGGGCTCGCGCATGGGTTGCAGCGTAGCTGTCTTGTGTTTGTGCGGATACGCCGAGAGCAAAACCAGAGATGACAACCAAAACCATCAGTGAAAACGCGGTCAAGCGGGTAACGCGATTCATGTTTGTCCTTGTGGAGTGTGCTCGACTGAGTATCGCGGCCAGCCTCGGATGACTCAACTTAAAACTACTTAATGGGGTGAACGCCGGTAATACGTGGAGTGTTACGAGCGGCTTGGCTTCGTTGGAGTAAAAGGGTTTAACAGGCGAGGCCGAGGGTGCCCATGTTCCGGAGCGGTTGGCCACGATCTGAAGGAGGATCGAAGTCGGGCTGTGGGCACGCACCCGGCCTTGCCGGGCTTTCACGGCGGTTGTAGCATAGAGGCTGCCCGCATTTTTCCTACTAATCTGTACCACTGTCTCAGGAGGTTTTTATGGCTACCGATGTCCTGACTGGTCCAACAATTCTTGGCACTGCAACTCGTAACAAAGTTCACAGGAATTTTATTAATGGCGAATGGGTTGAATCTTCGACCGGACAGACCTTTGAAAATCTCAATCCCGCCGACACCCGCGATGTAGTTGGCATTTTCCAAAAATCAGGCAAGGCCGACGTGGATGCTGCGGTGGAAGCGGCCCGCCAAGCTTTCAAGAAGTGGCGGCTGGTGCCGGCACCACGGCGGGCGGAGATCGTCTATTCCGCTGCCGAGAGGTTGATGGAACGCAAGGAAGATTATGCCCGCGACATGACCCGTGAAATGGGCAAGGTGCTGAAAGAAACGCGAGGCGACGTGCAGGAGGCAGTGGACACGGCTTACTATATGGCCGGCGAAGGGCGGCGCATGTTCGGACCGACCACGCCGTCAGAGCTGCCCAATAAATTTGCCATGGCGGTGCGCCAGCCCATCGGAGTCTGCGCCATGATTACGCCGTGGAACTTCCCCATGGCAATTCCGTCATGGAAGCTGCTGCCGGCGATTGTCTGCGGCAACACTTGTGTAATCAAGCCGGCGCAGGATACTCCGCTATCTACTTTCAATCTGGTAGCCACGCTGATGGATGCCGGTCTTCCC
>Ga0187817_10000723_pt1 | contig 14822 bp, 16 predicted proteins | sample NC_wetland_sal_i_17_FD_132431 | JGI IMG/M metagenome (GOLD analysis project Ga0187817, IMG submission 132431) | Wetland sediment microbial communities from Neuse River Estuary, North Carolina, USA - SO4_2 | ecosystem: Environmental > Aquatic > Freshwater > Wetlands > Sediment | place: USA...
AAAAAGCATCCGCTTGGCGATCCGCCGACTGCGCCGCCACCCCAGCGTCATCCGCTCCTTCTTCCACGCCTGCCCTCTCTCTTTTTAGTCTCGTGTCAATCTATTTATGCAGATATCTTTAGTACGTGGCCACGGAGACACAGAGGCACGGAGGGAGAGGAAGGTAAAGGAGCCAGAGGAGGCGAAGAAAGGTCTCTCCCTTTCCTCAACCCGGAAAGGCAGGACCGGGTCTAGGCAGGTTTGCAGCGCGCGGCGAGAAAGCCGGTGGCTGCGCCGAGGTCGATGTCGGCGATGAGCAAGCCTTGCTTGCCGTAAGGCTGACAGGCGAGCAGCGTGCCATCGGGGCGGGCGATAGCCGAGGTAGTGGGCGCGCCGACGCTTGCACAGTTAACGCTCGCGAAATAGCAGGTGTTCTCTGTGGCGCGGCACAAGATTGCTTTCTCGTGGAATGAGTTCGCAGGGTCGGCAAACGTCGAGGGCCTGTAACTGCCAGGCTCGGCTTCGTCAAAATGAGGATGGAACACGATCTGTGCGCCGTGCCGGGCGGCCCAGCGGACGGTTTCGGGATAGCGCCAGCCCTCGTGGCAGATCGCGATGCCAAACGTCAGCGGGCTGGTCTGGAAAACCCGCCTCCCAGAGCCAGGCGAATAGGTGCCCTCCTCGGAAGGATCGAGCTGGACTTTGTCCTGAAAACCCGCGATCGTCCCGTCCGGGTTGATGACCAATGCGGTGAGGAACAGGGTGCCATCGGCGAAACGCTCGGTGCCCAGCACCACGGTGACGCGCGCCTTCGCCGCTGCCGCCGCGATGGCGGACCAAGCGCGTTCGAGGAACACGGGGTCAGGAGGCGGCACGCGCTTTCCGATCCGGTAGCCGGGAACGAAGCATTCGGGAAAGCAGATCAAGCTGGCTTCCCGAACGGCGGCTTCTTCGATGGCCTCTCGGGCCAACGTGACGGACTCCTCGGGAGTCGCCGGGAACCGGATGTTGGCCAGCGCGATTCGAAAGGAATTCATTGGGCGATTCCCACGAGGCGGTCAGTCGATCCGCTTCCCATGTTGATCGGTTCCCCAGCGATGCACGATTAATTCGGTGGCGCGGCCCTGGGCATCGGTCACGAAGGTGAACTGCGTGTCGTACTCTTTCATGAAGAAATCCTTCTCGCTTTCGGGGTAGATACGCAACTTCGGATGGTCGGCCATCTGCGAGAAGAGCTGATCGCCCTCCCGCGAGATGGTGACCATCAAGGTCGGGTCCAGTTGATAGGCGCCCACGTATCCGTCGAATATCTTTGGGTCAACGGGGACTTCCTTGTGCTCCTTAGGTGCCAGCGCCGCGGCCTCCGCTCCTTCGGCTTTGGGCGCGTGCACGTCCTGGCCGTTTTGATGCAGGATTAGCTCGGTCGCCCGGCCTTGGTCGTCGGTCACAAACGTGATCTGCGCATCCACTACTTTGGTGAAGAAATCGTGATCGCTCTCCGGGAATATCTCGACAGGACCTTGTCCGGTCAGTTGTGTCAGGAAACGATCGCCATCCCGCGTAACCGCCATCCCAATGGCTGGCGCAAATTTGTAGACGCCCACGTAGCGGTCGAAGACTTGTGGATCGACGTGGACCTCTTTAAGCTCCGAAGTAAGCATCACATTCCCGCCCTGCGCCAGGGTGGCCAGATCGGTGGCGATCTCGCCTGGCGCGGACCCATTCACGTTCGCAAGCACGACGACGGTCATTTTGTCGTCAGGATAATAAGACAGCACCGTATTGAAGCCTTCGATTCCTCCGTTGTGCTCGATCACTTGGTGACCATCGCGCGTCAGCACTTCAAGGCCGAATGCGTAGTTGTTCTTGAACGGCGTCGTCATCTCTTTGAGCGAGGCGGCGGAAAGGAGCTTGCCGCCGAAGAGTCCCTGCTCCCAGCGCAAGAGATCCTCAGTGGTCGAATAAAGTGCCCCGGCCGCGAAGGGACCCGTCATATTGACGTAAGGCGCGTTGGTCAGGCCGTTCGCGCTCGGTGCGTAACCGGACGCGCGGTTCTGGATGATCGCGGAGTTCGAGTCGTAGCCGGAGTCCGCCATGCCCAGGGGCTTAAAGATGCTTTCTTCGACGAACTGAGCGTAACTCTGGCCGCTGATTTTCTCGATCAAATAGCCTAGAAGAACGTAGCCCGAGTTGCTGTAGTTCCATTTCTCGCCGGGCTGGAAATCAAGCGGCTTGTCGCGGAACCGCGCCACGAGCTGCGCGGGGGTCGCGGGAAAGGTTTCGAGCGACGCATAATCCGGAAAGGCGGTGAAATTCGGAATCCCAGACGTGTGCGTGAGCAGGTTGAAGATTGTGATTTTGTCCCACGCCGCGGGCGCATCCGGCATGTATTTTTTGACCGGATCGTTCACGCTGAGCTTCCCACGCTCTTCAAGCAACAAAATGGACGCCGCAGTGAACTGCTTGGTAACCGACCCCAATCGGAACTTCGTTTTCGGAGAGTTGGGCACGTTCCACTCCACGTTGGCGAAGCCGTAGCCTTTGTCGAGCAGGATGTCGTTTCCGCGGGCGATGAGCACGGCTCCCATGAAGTGCTTATCCGCCGCGAACGATTGAATCACCTGCTCCATGCGCGAAAGGTTTGGAGCCGCCGTGGGTTTCGCCTCCTGCCGGGAAGAGCCGGCGGGCACGGGGCCGGCGCTTACACGCGGGTTTGCCGTCCCGATGATGAGTGCCACTGCAACGAAGATGACCACCAGACGGATGCGCATTTCCTTAGACCTCCGTGAAAGTGGGATGGACATTTTGTCGCTTTGGATAGAGATCAATGTACACCCGACCGGGTGGGTTACAGCCGGAATTCTAGCGCCGGTTCTCGCCCACGCTGCAGTCTTCGGATGCCAGCTAGGGGAAATAGGTTAAGATGCTGCGATGCTGATTTGGCGCGTAATCATTTTGGCGGTGGTGCAGGGCTTGACGGAACTGCTTCCGGTGTCGAGCTCGGCGCACGTCGTGGTAGCCGAGAAGCTGATGGGCATGGACCCGGCGTCGCCGCAGATGACGCTGCTGCTGGTGATGCTGCACACGGGGACGATGTTCGCGGTGATCCTCTACTTCTGGAAACAGTGGCGCAGGGCGTTTTTCCAGAGCGCGACTGTTTTTAAGGATTTCGTTGTGTTGCTGATGCTGGCCACGGGCATTACAGGCGTCCTGGGACTAGAATTGAAAAAGCTCATCGAAAAATTCTGGTTTCACAATGCGCCGAAGGCCGAAGTGGAGCAATTGTTCAGTCATCTCGAGCTCATCGCTCCCGCGCTCGCGCTGGTAGGGATCTTGATTCTCATTACCGGCATCTACGAGAAACGGAGCGGGCTGCCGCTGGAGCCGTCCGCAGGAGTTGGCTTAAATGCCGGCCAAGCCAGCCTAATCGGCGTGGTGCAGGCTCTCTGCCTGCCGTTTCGGGGATTTTCGCGGTCGGGAGCGACCATTTCGACCGGGATGATTGCGGGCGTGAGCAAAGTCCGCGCCGAACAGTTCAGCTTCGCGCTTGCGGTGATTCTGACGCCCGCGGTGGATGCTCTGGAAATGCTCAGGTTAATCAGAGCGGAGCACCTGACCGGCGGCTTGGGATTGGCCTCGGCGATGGTGCCGGATATTTTTGGCGCGTTCTGCGCGTTTTTGGCGGGACTGGTGGCGCTGAAGTGGTTAAGTAAGTGGCTGGAAGGCGGACGTTGGTATCTGTTCGGGATTTATTGTCTGGTTGCGGCGGTCGTGGTCTTCGTTCTGCACCAGAAAGGTTTTTGACGGCCAGCGGCATTTTCCGCAGCCTCAATGTAGATGCAGTTTGCGGGACATGCTGCCGCTCAAAGGAAGCACCCAAGGGTGCTTGAGAAGTCGGAACGACTCGCCTCAGGGGCTAAAGCCCCATTGATTTTGAGCGCTTTATGTCGGAGCTGAAGCTCCGACCCCTGACGCTGGGATTCTTCGGCCATCTCCGGTTTCAGGAGTCCGGTGGACTCCACCGAAGTCCCGACACCGGACCTTGTCGGATGGCCTCAGAATGACGGCGGCGATGTGGGTTGCGAGGTTCGGTTTCAGCTCGGAAGGGATTTGTGCATGCGGAAGGCATCAACGCCGCCGGGATAATAGCCTTCCACGACGCCTTGCGCGGCATATCCATGTTCTTTCCAGAAGGTGATCGCGGCTTGATTGTTGACGGCGGTTTCGAGCTCGATTTCGCGCACGCCTTGCGCGGCGAGCCTGCGCTCCGCTTCGGCCAGCAGCGCTGAGGCGATACCGCGGCGCCGGTGCTTGGCGAGCACGTCCATGGTGATGATGTATCCCCAATCGTCCTCGCGCGCCGTAAGCACAAAACCAACACTGTGAGAGCGCCGGCGATTACCGGGCCGCGCCGCCGCTTCTGCGATGACGCACTCCGCTCCGGGAAAGCGGAGATAATTTTGCAGTTCGCGGCGCGAATAGGCGACGGCAGGCTCGTAGCAGACCTGGTCAATGGCATAGAGCGTTTCGAAATCTTCGGGAGTGTAGGTTCGCAGCTTGAAGGGCACGGCGGGCATAGCTGCGCTAGAACTTTTCAATCGCTACGACATCTTGTATGCGAATCCAAGAGGGATTCTTCGACTGCGTCCCGCGCTCGCCCCGAATCCTCGGGGCGAGAAGAACAAAAGCGCGCGGGACTCCGCTCAGAATGACGAAGTTGAGAGCAGGGCCAAGGTTCGATAAGGATGCTGGTCGCATCGTCAGACTTCGAGGATCACGGGCAGGATGAGCGGGCGCTTGGAGGTTTGTTTATTGAGGTAGTGTTTCAGATCCACGCGAATTTTTTCCTTGATCACGCTCCAATCGCCTTTTTCCTCCTGCGTTGATTCCGCCACGGTTCGCAGGACCACCTCGCGCGCCTTGGCAAGAATTTCGTGGCCGTCCTCGCTGGGGAGGAAACCGCGGGTGACGATTTCCGGAGTAATCTCGATTCGCCCGCTGTGCTTGTCAATGGCGATGATGGGCACGACGACGCCATCTTCGCTCAAGTGCCGCCGGTCGCGGATCACAACTTCCTCGATTTCCTCGAGCGACCCCGAATCCACGCACACGCGTCCGGCGGGCACCGGCTCGCGCCGCGACGCGCTGCCATCGGCGGTGAACTCGATCGGCTGGCCGCTTTCGAGCAGGAAAATCTGTCCGGAGACGGCGCCCACGTGCTCGGCCAGCGCCGCGTGGCGGAACAGATGCCGGTATTCGCCGTGCACCGGAATGAAATATTTCGGCCGCACGAGCTGCAGGACGATCTTCATTTCCTCCTGGCCGGCGTGCCCCGAGACGTGGATCGGCGACGAGCGTCCGCCTTCGTAGTAGACGAGGGCGCGGCGCCGGAAGAGATGGTCAATCATGCGGAAGATGGCCTTCTCGTTGCCGGGAATGATGCGCGCGGAAAGAATGACCGTGTCGTTTTCGCCGACGGTCAGCAGGCGGTGATTATCCACGGCGATGCGCGAGAGCGCGGACATCGGCTCGGCTTGCGTGCCGCTGGCGAGCACCACCAGACGCTTTGCGTCAAAGGTGCGCAGGTCCTGCGGGCGGACGACGCTGCCGTCGGGAATGCGCAGCTTGCCGAGGCCGTGCGCGATCTCGACGTTGTCCACCATGCTGCGGCCGACGAAGCCGACCTTGCGTCCCGAGGCGAGGGCGATGTCCACCACTTGCTGAATGCGATGGACCGAGCTGGAAAAGCACGAGACCACCACTTTCTGCGGCGCGGCGCGAAACAGCTCTTCGAGCCGCACGACCACGGCGCGCTCCGAGGGGGTGTATCCCGGGCGCTCGACGTTGGTGCTGTCGCTGAAGAGCGCCAGCACGCCTTCCTGGCCGTAGCGCGCGAAGGCGTGGAGATCGAAGGGCCTGCCGTCCACCGGCGTCGGATCAATTTTGAAATCGCCGGTGTGAATAATCACGCCCACGGGTGTGCGGACCGCCAGCGCCACACAATCAATCGTGCTGTGCGTCACGTGGAGGTATTCGATCTGAAACGGGCCGAGCGTGGTGGTTTGTCCCGGAGCGACTTCGTTCAGGCGCGCCGAATCGAGCAGGCCGTGCTCTTCGAGCTTTTTCCGCACCAGCGCGAGCGTGAATTGCGTGCCGTAGACCGGCACGTTCAAATCGCCGAGGATGTAGGGGATGGCACCGATATGGTCTTCGTGGGCGTGCGTGAGGACAATCGCGCGCACCATGCGGCGGTGCTGCTTGAGGTAAGTGATGTCCGGGATGACGATGTCCACGCCGAGGAGTTCCTGCTCCGGGAACATCAGGCCGGCGTCAATGACGATGATGTCGTCGCCCGAGCGGAGCGCCAGCATGTTCATGCCGAACTCGCCGAGTCCGCCGAGCGGTATGGCCCACAAGGGAGGCGCGCTCAAATAGATGCTCCGGAGGTTTTGGCTGGATTGCTCAAGCCAATCATCGTATCACGTATGTTGCCACAGAGTTGATTTCCACGGAAAACCCCTGCGGGCTGCTTTTTCATCATTCTGTAATGTGCGGCTAAGCCTAGGCTTTTGCGGCAGCTACGGCGCATTTCCTCAAGGGCTACAAGGAAGACTGTATTGTCCTCAGCGTTTACGTAAAGCATTTGTAGTAATATACGTACAATGGTACGCACTCGATGTTTGCATCTGGCTCGGGCGTTGCGGCATCAAAGATAGAGAACTAGCGCGTTCTCAGGGGAGGGCGGAGATGGCCTCAGTGAAAATACTGGTGGCCGACGACCACGATTTGATGCGCCGCGGCCTCAGGACCGTGCTCGAGGCGCAGCCGGGCTGGCAGGTGTGCGCGGAAGCGCATTCAGGCAAGGAAGCGGTCGAGAAGGCCGAGGAAACGCAGCCGGACGTAGCCATCCTCGACATCAGCATGCCTGGGCTTGACGGCCTGCAAGCAGCCAGACAAATCCGAGAGGCATCCTCCAAAACCGAAATCCTGGCGCTCTCCATGCATTGCTCCGATCAGCTGATCCGCGATGTGATCGAGGCCGGCATGCGCGGCTACGTGACCAAGTCCGATTCCGATCGCGACCTGATCGGCGCAGTGAAGGCCCTGGCTAACCACAGGCCCTTTTTCACCTCGCAGGCGACCCAGCTGATGCTGACACTCAACACAGGACACTCGGTACGAGCTGGGCAGGCGGACGGCGTCAAGGAGCGGCTCACGGCCCGCGAACGGGAAATCGTGTGCCTGATTTCGGAAGGGAAGAGCAGCCGGGAAGTGGCCGAGATGCTGGGCATCAGCGTCAAGACGGCAGAAACGCACCGCGCCAACGTGATGCGCAAGCTGCAGGTGCATACGGTGAGCGAACTCGTGCGCTACGCGCTGCGCAACCGGTTGCTGGAAGCCTGACGGCCGCTGGCTATCCGGGGCCGGAGAAGAGCCTGGCGATGGCTACCAGCACAATCGCGCCGACGGTCGCCGCGGCGAGGCTGCCGATAAAGCCGAACGTCACAATTCCCAGGCGCGTGAAAATCCATCCGCCGACCACCGCGCCGACCAATCCTAAAGCGATATCCAGCAGGCAGCCGAATCCGCGGCCGTGCGAGATCTTCCCTGCCAGCCATCCGGCGATCAGTCCGACGAGCAGCCACCAAATCAGACTGTGAGTTATAGAAACTCCGAAAATCATGTAGCGATCCGTCTGGGCCCAAGCGAAAATTGTCAGAGTATCAATCACGGTTCACCCCCGGCAAAAAATATACCCCAAGCACTTGTAAATCAGCTTCGCGGCGAGAAAATCCGAGGCGTGGTCTCCCGGCTGCGGGAGAAGCTCCACGACGTCCATGGCCACAATCTTGCGGTGATTGGCCACGGCGCGGACCAGCGACAACACCTGATACCAATCGAGCCCGCCCGGCTCGGGAGTGCCCGTCGCCGGAACCACCGAGGGATCGAAGCCATCGAGATCAATGGTGAGATAGACATGCGGGCTAAGATCTTCGAGCACGGTCGCAATCCAGCTCTTCAGCGGCGCGCGCACGATGTCCTTGGCCCAGTAAATCTTGGTACGCAGGCGCGGAATGGCCTCCGCTTCCTCGGCGCACAGTGAGCGGATGCCCACCTGCACGGCGGGACAAATCTCGACAACTCGCCGCATCGCGCAGGCGTGGCTCGCGCGGTTCCCTAGATATTCGTCACGCAGATCAGCATGCGCGTCAATTTGCAGCACGGTCAAATCGGGATACTTCTTGGCCGCCGCGGCGACCAGCGGAGCCGTCAGCGAATGCTCGCCGCCCAGCGCGACGGGGAATTTGCCGTCCTCAAGGAGGGCCGTTTCGGCGGCGAAGAGCTCGCTCAGCACCTCGTCGAGCGAGCCGTCCATCGTGTCAATCGGCGGGAGGGTGGCGATCCGGGCTTTTTTGTAAGGCTCGAGGCCCAGCTCTTCGTCGTAAAGCTCCATGTTGCGGCTCGCGGCGAGGATGGCGGCGGGGCCATGGCGCGTTCCGTGTTCGTAGGTAGTGGTCCGCTCGAGCGGCACCGGAAAAATCACGGCTTGCGCGGTTTCGTAGCGCGACTCTTCCTCCGAAATGCCGCCAAAATTTTCCGGAGGCATGGGGATGTAAGGCGTTTTCAAATCCGTTTCTCCCAAGGGTGCGAGATTCCTCTTCGTTTTTGTCCCCATTTGTAATATCAATGAGGCTCATCATCGCGCGCCGCGAACGGCGAGTTGCGCGGAGGCGCGTGAAATACATTACCCGCGAGGGCTCGGAATGGCAAAGAAAAAGGGCGTGACCGGCAGAACGCTGCACGACCCGGTGAAAGACCGCCTGACGCCCATCTATCCGCTCGACCTATCGCGCATACGCACGATTGACGATCTCGTCCGCGCCATGGGCCAGACCGCTTTTACCGCCCGCCAGATAGGCGACGCGGCCGACGTGCTTGAAGCCATGGCCAGGGACAAGGATTGCTTCGTAGTGATGACGCTCTCCGGCGCGATGACTGTTGGGAAGATGGGGCTTGTCTTTTGCGACTTGGTGGATTCCGGCCTCGTGAAGGCGATCGTGTCCACCGGCGCGCTCATGGCCCACGGTCTGGTGGAAGCCACGGGGCGCTCGCACTTCCGCTACGATCCCAAAATGGACGATCGCGAGCTTTTCGTCGCCGGATACAATCGCGTTTACGATTCGCTCGAGCCTGAAATCAATCTCGATGCTGTCGAGGAAGTGGTGCAGGGCATCCTCGAAGAATGGGACGCGAGCGAAGTGGTCTGCAGTTGGAAGCTCAACCGCCAGATCGGCGAATATTTAGCGCGCCACGCCAAGGGCCGCGGAATCCTGAAGTCCTGCGCCGCGAAGAATGTTCCCGTGTTCGTGCCGGCGTTCACCGATTCCGAACTGGGCATTGATTTCGCCCTGCACCAGCGCAGTCGGAAGAAAAAGGGCAGGCTGCTGCTGCGCTTCGATCCCTTCGAGGATTTCGAGCACTATGCTTCGACCATGCTGGCGACGAAACGCATGGGCATTTTCACCATCGGCGGCGGCGTGCCGCGTAATTGGGCGCAGCAGTTTGGCGTCTACGCAGAACTTCTGGCGCGCCGCGAGTACGAAAAACTTCCTTTGAAGCGCTATCACTACGGCGTGCGGATTTGCCCCGAGCCGGTCCATTGGGGCGGCCTTTCCGGGAGCACCTATACAGAGGCTGTTTCCTGGGGGAAATTCGTGCCGACGGAGGAAGGCGGCAGGTTCGCGGAAGTGCTCGATGACGCCACGGTCGCCCTGCCGCTTGTGGTCGGCGCCGTCCTCGAGCGCCTCGGCCTCCTCAAACCTGCCGGCAATAGCCGGCCTCCACATGACGCGTCGCGAACGAAGGGTCGGAAATCTAGCCGATGAATTTCGCCATTGAATTGCATGACTCAGAGCTCGCGTCAATAGTGAAGACTGCCGATCTGGCGAGAATTCCCCTGAGACCGGCGTACATTCATAAGAGCGCGGGTGTGCCCGGGCTCGATCCAGGGACCGGTTGGATTCAAGATATCGATCTTGTGATCCGGGGGGCCTCGATTGAGGGTGATGTGGATAAGTACCCGGCGACAATTACCGATGGAATGTTGCGGATCGATCGGAAGCAATTCGACAATTGCCTGCCACTCCCCCTGAATCGCGTCGCGAATGTGACTCTTCGTCTAGAACTAATGTGGCTCCGCGGCACGATCACCGTCCGTGGTTCTAGCATCTCGGCCTGTCTCGTCACCGAGCCAAAATATGTAGAGGAGTTTAGCGGTAGCTTGTGAAGCGCTGCAGGCTAATCGTCTTCGCCGAGGAGGATGGCGGCGGCGAGCACGGTGGACCACAGCCCGCGCTTATCGCCGACCGCGGATTGGGTGATGTTCATGGTGCGGACAATTTTGTTGGAAATCCGGTAGACCTCTTTTTTCTCGTCCCAGGATAGATCCGGATCGAATTCCACGTTTAGCGTGGTCGCGAGCATCTCAGCCGCCAGTTCCTCGGCGTATTCGCCCGCCACTTCTTCCGTCTCGCCGAAGGAATGATGCTCGGAGAGATAGCCGTACATGGATTTATCGCCGGGGAGCGCCAGGCCGACGCCGGCGGCGATCAGGCGGTGCGGCTCGCGCGTCTGGTTTTCGCTGATGACGGTGAAGGCCACCTGTCCCGGCTTCAGGTGCTTCAGCCCTTCGCTGCGGGAGATCAGTTTGCAATACGGCGGGAAAATAGAGGACACGCGAACGATGTTGCACGCCGCAATCCCCGCGTTGCGCAAGGCAAGCTCGAAGCTCGACAGCCGCTCGCGGTGCTTTCCGACTCCCTTGGTGAGGAAGATTTTCTTTGCGACGAACGCCATGAGCCGTTCCGAGTTGCGGCGCCTCCGGTTACTTGAGTCGGTAAGTGTTTCGCGGTCGAAAAGTAACAAGCGAGCGCGGGGATGTCAATCCTTATTCGCAGGGAGTTTGTTACAGGGGCGTTACCGAGCCGCGCGCCTGTTTCGCCGCGCGCCTGTTTCGCCGCGCGCCGCTATTGATTCGCGGAAACCAAAATGCAGGGTGCCAGAGCATCCGCGATGGTCTTCAACTCGCGCAACTGAGGATGGGTGAAGTCCGGGCCGGCGTCGGCGAGCGTCTTGCCCTTCCGGGATACCTGCACCACTCCGATCACCTTGGTGCCCAACGTGATGGGCGCGCTCATAATCTTCTGAATCGCCTCGGTGCGCTTCTCTTCCGAAATGGGCACCGCTTCGAACACGGAAGCATGGGGAACCGCGGCGAAATGATTCACCAATTCGGGACGGTTTTCGCGCACCGTCCGCGCCGCGAGCGCCTTCGTGCTGGAGAGCGGGATTTGCCCGACGGTTCGCAATTGGTCCGGGGCAAGGAACTTGAGGAACTTCCCGTCGGCCGTCAAGCCGAGGATGGCCACTTCGTGCATTTGCACGGCGAACTGCTTGCTGATAAGCTCCACCGCGCGATTCAGCCGCACCTGGTCGCCTTCGTCGCCTTGGCGGGCAAGCTCGGCCACCCACTTTTTCAATTCGTTGATGTGCTCGCTGGGCACGCGAGGATTTCCTGGCGGCGCAGTGTAGCACAGGATGACCTGAATCGAGGGGGAATCTCGCGCGCCACGGCGCGTGATCGTATACGCCTATCGAATTTTCTTGGGACGGCGCGCCGAAAGCATTACAATCCTCGGTTCGAAGCGCTGCGGGGGACATTCTTCATGTTTCGCCGAAGATGGGCGCAAGCCGCGTTGACGCTAATCGCCGTGGTTGTTTTTGCGCGTCCATGCGCCGCGCAAACGCCGCCCGCCGCCGCAGCCCCCTCGCAACCATCGCAGGCATCGCCGGCCACCGAGCAAAGCCCTCTTCTTAAGTCCACCGAGGCCTTCGTCCGCAAACTCTTTGCCTGGGGGCCGGAGTTCAAGGTCAAGCTCGGCCCGCTCAAGCAATCTCCAGCGGAGGATTTCTACCTGGTCCCCGTCGAGGTGACCTTCAACGGACAGACCGACACGGGCGAGGTCTACGTCAGCAAGGACGGCAAGTCTTTGGTACGCGGGCAGATCTTTGACATGGCCGCCGATCCTTTTGCCGACAATCGCGCGAAGCTGCACGCGGCCAGCGGGCCCTCGGCGGGGCCGGCCGATGCGCGCGTGACGATCGTCGAGTTCTTCGATTACGAATGCCCGCATTGCCGCGAGATGCACACCGTGCTGAACACCATCGAATCGCAATATCCGCAAGTCCGCATAATCTTCATGGATTTCCCCATCACCCAGATTCATCCCTGGGCGGATACGGCGGCCATTGGCGCGCATTGCGTCTACACGCAATCGCTGGCGGCATACCCCAAGCTGCAGGACTATCTCTTCGACAACCAGGATGTGATCTCCGCCGAGGACATTTGGGATAAGCTGCTCAGCTTCGTCTCAGAGAACGGCCTGGACGCCACAGCGCTCAAGACGTGCATGTCTTCACCCGAGGCGGCGAAGGCCGTCCAGGAGAGCCGCGACCTCGGCGTCGCCCTGAAGATTGATAGCACTCCGACGCTTTTCATCAACGGCCGCCCGCTCATCGGCGGCGATGTCAGCACTGTCAAGCAGCAAATAGATTTCGAGCTCGCAGCCCATCCGAAATGACGCCTGCCGGCTGCGAGGGAAGGGAAGAGCGGCGTTGAAGAAAGCGGCGATGATTCTGGCTCTGCTGCTGGCGGCCACGCCGGCGGACGCGAGCCCCTTCCACATTTTGCACAGCAAGAAGTTTTGGATTGCCGTCGCGGCGGTGGCGACCGTCGCCATCGTGGTCGTCGTCGTGCACGGAAAATCCTCGTCCTCGGGAACCGTGCGCGTGAATCCTGTGCCTTGAGAGTGAGTGCCCTCCTATGACTCGCCGCCGGAAGAAATCGCCCAAGCGTGCCGCGCACGCCCCGGCCACTCGTGCGAAACGGCACGCGGCCTCCGCTAACATCCCCATCACCGTGCGCGATCGCCGTGCCGGAAAATGGTTCGAAAAATTGGTCGCGCTCGAGGCGCGACTTCGCGGCCCCGGAGGTTGCCCCTGGGACTGCTTGCAAACTCACGAAACCCTGCGCAAGTTCCTGATCGAGGAAACCTACGAGGTCCTCGACGCCATGGATTCCGGCGACGCGCGCCACTTGCGCGGCGAGTTGGGCGATCTGCTCCTGCAGATCATCTTCCACGCACTCCTCGCGGAAGAGGGTGGGCGTTTCACAATCTCCGATGTTATCGAGACCGTCCACGCAAAAATGATTCGCCGCCATCCGCACGTCTTCGGCGACATGAAGGCTGATAGCCCCGCCGCCGTGCTCAAGAATTGGGAGCACTTGAAGGCCGCCGAACGTGCCGCGGAAGGCTCCGGCGATGGCCACGGCGCAGAGTCCGAATCGGAATCCATACTTTCGGGCATCGCGCGCTCGCTGCCCGCGGTGCTCGAAGCCTATCAGCTCACGCGGCGCGCCTCGCACGTGGGCTTCGATTGGGATAATTTCGCCGCGCTTTGCGAGCAGCTGGACGAGGAAAAATGGGAGCTTGAAGCCGTCGTTCCCGGCATGGCGGAGCCGGGCAACGGCAAACCCGATCCCGCCCGCCTTGAGGATGAGGCCGGCGACCTGCTCTTTACCGCCGTCAATATCGCCCGCTTCGTCGGCGTGGACCCGGAAATCGCCCTCAAGAAGGCCAACCGCAAGTTCAAGCGGCGCTTCGAGTGGATGGAAGCAGCCGCAGCGCGCGAAGGCCGCCGCTTCGCCGATCTGCCCCGCGAGCGCAAGGAAGAATTGTGGAACGAATCGAAGCGCACCGAGAACACCGTTGGGAAGGCATAACCGGCCCTTATTTCTGAAGCAAGAATTACAAATTTGACTTATGCCCCGTCCGGCTGCCTAATCGTGGTATGCGCAAGGCCGATCCGCAACCGCCTTCGCCCGGCGTAAATCTTTGGACCTCGGCCGATCACGCCCTCGATTATCTTCGCCGGGCCGATTCCATCCCGCATCGCTCGGAGGGCGAAGCGGCACTCGTCGAATTCCTTCCGCCCGTGCCCAAGCGGATTCTCGATCTTGGGACCGGCGGCGGCCGGCTGCTCGCGCTGGTGAAGGCCGCGCGTCCGCAAGCGCATTTGACCGGGCTTGATTTTTCCCCCGCCATGCTTGCCACGGCCGCCGCTTCCTTCGCGCAAGAAAAGAACGTGGAGATTATCGAATGGGATTTCGATCAGCCTTTGCCCCGCATGGACCCCTTCGACGCCGTGATTTCGAGTTTCGCCATTCACCACGTCTCCGACGAACGCAAGCGCGCGCTCTACGGGGAAGTATTCGCGCTGCTCGCGCCCGGCGGCGTCTTCTGCAACCTCGAACATGTGGCTTCGCCCACCGTCGCGCTCCACAACGAGTTTCTTCGCTCCATGGGCCTCGCGCCGGACGAGGAAGACCCGTCGAATAAACTGCTCGACGTCGAAACGCAGCTCCGCTGGCTGCGCGAGATCGGTTTCGACGATGTGGATTGCCACTGGAAGTGGCGCGAACTCGCCCTGCTCGCCGGCGTCAGGCCCTAGCAGGCTGGTGAAAAGGGAGCCTTTTAGGGGGTCGCAGCGTTAGCTCCGACATAATCCGAGGGCGCGACGCCCCCCCCTCACTGCCGCTGGTCCTGAGCGACTTCGCGAAGGGCGGGCAATCGCGGAGGCCGCCATGGGCCATGGACCGAGGACACGCGCAACCAAATCTTGTCCGTGCATGCAATGCATATTTTGGAGAAGACTGCGAAACGACTGGATGCACAAGGACCGCCGCACCCTCGGGGCTTATGGCACTCCTCATCGCACACGGA
>Ga0187817_10000724_pt1 | contig 14822 bp, 8 predicted proteins | sample NC_wetland_sal_i_17_FD_132431 | JGI IMG/M metagenome (GOLD analysis project Ga0187817, IMG submission 132431) | Wetland sediment microbial communities from Neuse River Estuary, North Carolina, USA - SO4_2 | ecosystem: Environmental > Aquatic > Freshwater > Wetlands > Sediment | place: USA: North...
CACTTCCGTGTACGTCCCATACACCTCTCGCAAGGCCTCGCAAATCTCGCCCACAGTCGCGTAAGCGCGAACTGCGTCCACGATATAGGGCATCGTGTTGGCAGGTGAGATATGGCCACTCGATTCGGCTTTCGGCTCCTGGGCTGCCACTTTCTTCAATGCGTCCAAACGCCGAAGAACTTCGTCATTCGACCGGCGTCCACGCAAGGCTTTGAGCTTGGCCGATTGCTGACGGGCCACAGTCTCGTCAATGTAAAGAATGTGCGGCGACTCTTCTTCAATGACAAACTCGTTCGCACCTACAATGATCTTCTCTTTCGCCTCCGCAGCTCGCTGAAAGTGGTAAGAGGCCTCCGCGATTTCTTTCTGTGGATAGCCGCGCTCGATGGCTTTCACCATGCCGCCCATGGCGTCGAGTTTGCCGAAGTAATCGAACGCGCCTTTCTCCATTTGGAGAGTCCGGGTTTCGAGAAAATACGACCCGCCGAGCGGATCGACGGTTTGTGCAACTCCGGATTCGTAAGCAATGATCTGCTGCGTGCGCAGCGCGATGCGTGCTGCTTCTTCCGTAGGCAGGGCTAGCGCCTCGTCGTAGCCATCAATGTGCAGCGATTGCGTGCCTCCCAGCACCGCAGCCAGGGCCTGAAGCGCCGCCCGGGCGATATTGTTCATGGGTTGTTGCGCCGTCAGCGAAACCCCAGCGGTTTGGCTATGGAAGCGCAGCAGCCAGGTGCGCTGGTTCTTCGCTTGAAAACGGTCTTTCATCACCTGATACCAGAGCTTCCGCGCCGCGCGGTACTTGGCGATCTCTTCGAAGAAATCGTTGTGCGCGTTGAAAAAAAAGCTGAGCCGCGGGCCGAACTCGTCCACATCGAGTCCTCGCCGAACGGCCCATTCCACGTACTCGACGCCGTCATACAAAGTGAACGCCAGCTCTTGCAGAGCGGTCGAGCCGGCTTCGCGGATGTGGTATCCACTGATGGAAATTGTGTTGAATCGCGGAGTGAACTTCGAGCCAAACTCGAAGGTATCCACTACCAGCCGCATGGAAGGCGCGGGCGGATAGATGTATTCCTTCTGCGCGATGTATTCCTTCAGAATGTCGTTCTGGATTGTGCCGGAAATCTTCTTCCAATCTGCACCCTGCTTTTCGGCGACCACCAGGTACATCGCCCACAACACCGATGCCGGTGAGTTGACGGTCATGGAGACCGTAGTTTTTTCCAGATCGATGCCGCCGAAGAGAATTTCCATGTCCTCGAGCGAATCGATCGCCACGCCGCACTTGCCGACTTCGCCTTCGCTGGCCGGATGGTCGGAGTCGTAGCCCATCAGCGTAGGCAGATCGAACGCAACCGACAAGCCGCCGCCACCATGTTCGAGCAGATACTTGTAGCGCTGGTTGGTTTCCTCCGGAGAAGCGAAGCCAGCGAATTGGCGCATGGTAAAGAGCTTGCCGCGATAGCCGGTGGCATGAACGCCGCGAGTGTAGGGGGGCTGGCCAGGGTTGCCGAGATACCTTTCCGGACTCCAATCCTCGGGCAGGTCGGCTGGGGTGTATAGACGCCGAATCGGAACACCGGAAATCGTTGTGAAACGGGCGCATCCGTTTTCGTCGAGATTTGTACCCGTGGGGGCGCCAATGGGCTTTTCCGGAGCTTTCTCCAGAGTCGGCGCTAAAGTGTTCTCGGCCCATTGTTTCTCGTTGTCAGCGGGATGGCGTCCCTCGAACACGTCAGCAATCGGGCTTTCTGCGACCTGCGGCTTGGAAGGCTTCTTTTCGGCCATGTTCACCCCGTCTAGCCTCGATGATAGAGGAGCTTGGCAGAGGGAGCAAGGCATCCTTAAAAGCGTTGGTGGCAACGTCTATGCCTCACTACACTTTGCGCGAAAGTTCCCAGGCTTTGGCGTATTTCCATGAAACGTAAACTGAGTGATACAGATGCAATAGCAATCCTTCGCGGCCGTCGAGGAATCCCAGGCGCAAGAAATAGTTGTAGATAAAAGTAAGCAGCGGGCGGACGACGATGTCGAGAGCGCTGAAGCCGCGTGGGCCATTGGCCACGGCGAGTTCCGCGCCCGTCGACGAGTAGTGATTCATGTGTTCAATGTAGCTACGCAGAGTGGGATAAGCATTGTGGACAAGCGCATATTTGAATCTGCCGGTCGGCCCTTCGACTCTCATGGTGGGGTGCGCGCCATATTCTTCGAACCGTCCTGCTCTACGGCGGACCAGACGCAGCTTGGGATCAGGATAATACCCGCCATGTTTGATCCAGCGTCCGAGGAAGAAGTTCTTGCGGGGAATCCAGAAACCGTTGACTGAGGGGCTGGCCTTCACAGCGCTGGCGATTTCTTCGGCCAGTTCGGGCTCCGCAGCTTCGTCTGCATCCAACTGAAGGACCCAATCGCCCGTCGCCTTGTCCATAGCCGAATTCTTCTGCCCGGCGAAGCCTTTCCATGGCTCCACGAACACTTTGGCTCCGAATGAGCGCGCGATCTCGAGGGTGCGATCGCTTGATCCGGAATCCACCACGATGATTTCGCCCCCGCCATTGCGCGTAAGGGGCATCACGCTCTCGAGCGTGCGGGGAAGATTGGCTTCTTCGTTGTGCGTGATCAGGACGACCGAGATGGTCACGAGTAGAGGATAACCGGAATCCGGCCATCAAGGAATTGCGCGACAGATAGTTTCAATCATTCAATGACTCAGTTCTTGCAGCTTTTTCTGCACGACTTCGTCAACCCTCCGCAGCACTTCGTCTTCGGAGAGGCCTGTAGAATCGAGCACCAGGGCATCTGGCGCCGCCACCAGAGGAGATGCTACGCGAGTCCGGTCACGAAGGTCTCGTTCCCGCAACTCGGCAGCAGTTGCTTCCGCCGCTTGGCCGCGTAGCTCTTGCTGCTGCAGCCTACGTTGTTCTCGCACAACGGGATCGGCATCAAGAAAGACCTTTACGTCGGCGTTCGGAAACACTTTGGTCCCAATATCACGTCCTTCCATCACCACGCCACCGCCTGCGCCCATTTCCTGCTGGCGGGCTACCATCCACTCCCGCACTCGGGGATGCACGGAAACTCGTGATGCCCCTTCCGTGACGTCGGTCTCGCGCACACGCTGGGTCACGTCCCGATCATCAAGCAGGACGTGGTTGCCGACCAGGCTGGGTTCCAGCCTTATCTGCGAATTGCGTGCCAGCTCCACCAGACCAGCTTCATCGTCAAAAGAAACATCACGTTCGATCGCCTTCAATGCGAGGGCGCGGTACATGGCGCCGCTCTCCAGGTTGGCGTATCCGAGCTTTCGCGCCAGCCGTGAAGCAATGGTGCTCTTGCCCGCGCCGGCGGGGCCGTCAATGGCAATAACCAGTTTGCGCGAGGGGACCTCTGCCATGAAGTAAGAGATTGTACACGCTGAGAACCGGGAGTGGCATTTATTGGGAAGTGTACTGCGTGGGGATGGCTGCAGGGTGGTTTTGCTCCGCTTCCTTCGCTGTGTCTGGCGGGAAGTGGATGGAAACTGCGTCTCCGGCACGAAATTGTATGACCGCACTGGTCTCGGCTTCGACCGGGCGGCTGTTCAATTCGTGTTGGGCATAGTGCCAGAACCTGACCGCTTGGACTGCGGCTTCCGCCAATACCTGCTTACCGCTCAACACTTCGACTTGTTTTACCCGCCCATCGGTGGCAATCACGATTTTCAGATCAACCCGGCCCGAAAGGTTGGCATCAGGAGAAACGGGATAGACGGGATGCCCTTGCGGCGCCTCTGCAACTCGCAAGCGCGAAGCCGGAGCGGAGCCGGGCTGCTCGTCCCTCAAGAAGGTAAACACCCATTCATTCCCATGAGACTGGACCGAACTGTTGCTTTCTGAAGTCCGAACTTGAGCGGAGGGCGACACACCGGTCACTACCCGTGCCTGAGAGTATTGCGCAGATCTGCGCTGAATGAACACCACAGATGCCAAGGCAATCAGGAAGATCCCGAGCACGACCGTCCAGCGAATCTGCGCATCCAGGGAAGCGGTCGAACGGAGCCAAGTCAAGAGCGATTGTGAGTTAAAGGCTGTTTTCAAAGAGAGTTGCGTCTTGCCAAGTGCGGCGCTTGAGTTTCCCGAAGCATTCGGCTGCTCCTGCAGCTCTACGCCCCAAACCTTCTTGTCCGAGTCGAGCGATTCCACGCCTGCTTGAATCTCGCCTGGTCCCATCTGCTTTGCCCAAACGACCCGGAACTGCGCCTTCTGCTGCCCGCGCTGGATGAGGATCGCCTGTCCCGGACGTACCAGGAAGCGAAGCCCCCCGAGCCGTCCCCCTTCCGGACTGATGTCCACGGTATGAGCGAGCTGCGGAGCGGCGCTGTCAGGGTTCTGTTCGTCCAGCCAGACGCGCAACGGCAGCACCATCTTGGTACGCCGGTGACGTTGTGTTCCCGGAGGCATTTGCTAACAGGTTACGTTTGCTTATGTCCGGAAACCAAGTTACCGAGGTCATTCCACTCAGACCTCGACGCCGAGCGAGGTCAAGTCACGACTTGTAGGCGGGATAGGTGGCTACCACACTCTGCAAACCTTATCCTGGCTGTTTACCATCGGCTGCCCTGCCTTGCAGGAGAATGCCTTCTGAAATTCCGGCATGTTCACCGCTACGCCGTTAATGCGATCCTGCGCCGGCGAATGCGGATCGGTCGTAGCGCGCATTCGTAACTCCTCCGGACGCTCATTGGAGCACGCCCATTGCGCAAAGCCGACGAAGAACCGCTGATCGGGAGTCAGACCATCCATGGGCTGCAGGTCTTTGCCTTTGTCGGCATCCTTCCAAGCCTTGTAGCCCAGGATTTCGCCGCCCAAATCTGCCACGTCCTCGCCCAGCGTCAGCTTGCTGTTGATGTGAATGTCATCCACAACGATGTATTTCGCGTACTGATCCTGGACGCACTTGGTGCGGGCATCGAATTTTTCCCGATCTTCTTTTGTCCACCAGTTCTTGAGGTTGCCCTTGGCGTCATATTGGCTGCCTTCATCGTCGAACCCATGGGTCAGCTCGTGGCCAATGGTTCCTCCGGTGTTGCCATAGTTTGGCGCGTCATCCATCTTCGCGTCATAAAGCGGAGGCTGGAGCACTCCCGCAGGGAAGTTGATGTCGTTCATCTGATCGTTGTAGTAGGCATTGACCGTCGGTGGGGACATATCCCATTCACCGTGATCCACCGGTTTTCCGACTTTATTAATATCCCGGCGCCGCTCAAATTCCTGGGCACGTTCGATGTCGCCGGCAAAATCAGCCCGTACTACGTTCACCGAGCCGTAGTCGCGCCACTTGTCGGGATACCCAATCTTGTTGCGGACTGCCGCAAGCTTGGTGAGCGCCTGCTGTTTGGTTTCCGGGCCCATCCAGTCCAGTTCGCGAATGCGAACGGCCATCGCATCTTCAATGCGCTTCACCATGTCCAGAGTGCTTGCCTTGAGCTCCGGAGAGAAGACCTTTCGCACGTAAACCTGCCCCAGCGCCTCGCCCAGGTTGCGGTCGGTGTATTGTACGCACCGCTTCCATCGCGGCTGCATTTCTTTCGCTCCGCGCAAATATTGCCGGTAGAACTCAAAGTTTTCCTGAACAAACTTCGCAGAAAGATAGGGAGAATACGAATTAACTACGTGGAACCGCAGATAGTTCTTCCAGTTCTCCAGAGGTTCTTCAGTCAGCTCCGCGTTTACTTCTTTGAAGAAATCCGGAGCTGTCACATTCACAATCTCAAAGCTCGGATACTGAAGTTGCTCGTAATAAGCCTTCCAGTCGAAATAAGGAGCCAACTGGCTCAGGTCCGCCACCTTCATCTTGTGCTTCAGCTTGTAGGGATCGCGCCGCTCCACCCGTGTCTGGGAAGCCTTGGCCAGCAGCGTTTCCATACGCATCACCGTGTCAGCATTCTTCTTCGCCGCCGCCGGATTATCGCCGGTCAGCTCAAAGACTTTTTGCACGTGCAGCACATATCGTTCGCGAATCTCTTTCGACTTGGCATCTTCCTTGGTGTAGTAGTCGCGATCGGGCAACCCGAGGCCGCCCTGATCCAAAGCGGCAATCTGCTGCTCGGAATCGTCCGGATCCTGTTGTGAGCCTTGCTCAAAGATGATTGATCCGCCGATGGCGAATTGCAGACGTGCGGCCAGCGGCGCCATGTCCTTTGTGGACTTGAGTTGTGTGATTGCGTCTAACTCCGCCTGAATCGCGGATATGCCTCGCTTCTCGACGGCAGTTTCATCCATGCAGGCGGCGTAAAAGTCGCCGATTTTCTGAGTGATGGCATCACGCTCGGCTCCGTCCGCAGCGGCCTGCTCCAAAATGCCGCGCAGGAAGTTCAAGTTGTCCAGGTAGAGCTTGCCGTAAACGTCCCAGGAGGTTTGGTCGGGAGGGATGGGATTGTTCTTCTTCCAACCGCCGCAGGAATAAGTGTAAAGATCCACGCACGGGTCAACCGACCTGTCCATCGCCTTCACATCCAGACCCGGCGTGTAGGGGAACTCTGGTTCGGAGGTGGTGGACGACGGCGGGTTTTGTGATTGTGCCCCGGTCAGGAAAAGCAAGATGAGCAGCGAGATATGAAGTGAAACGGTTTTTGTCATATTTATCTTGGACTCAATCGTCGGGAAAAGGTCACGAGCGCACCCAATGGTAATGGGAGCCAGCGTTGTTTTCAAATCAGAAACCGGCGAAGAAGGCGGTTATACAAGTCCACAGCTACGTTCTTAGGAATTCTTTGCCGAGACCCGCCTTTTCGCGTTTGCCTCAAACGAGTCAGATGGCTCAGACTTTACTGGCGTAATCTGGATCAGCGTGCGATTGCCGACGCGAACGAAGTCCAGCTCCCGCGCGGCCAGCAGCGCATTTAGAGATTCCTTTACTCGCGAGCGCGGCACAAAGTTGCCGAAGAAACTCTCCAGTTCCTGGGGCTCGGCTGCGACCACGCAATCCAGGTACTTGGAAAGCAACGCCGAGAGCGCCTCCCCAATCGACAATCCAATGCCTTCCCGCACGGCATCCGGAGACCAGCGAAATAGAACGTCCCAAAAGGAACCCTCGGCCGAGTTGTAATTCACCCGAGTGATTCGCAGCCTGGACCACAACTCTCCCAGCGCGTGATCGAGAGCAGCCAGAGATATGCTGCCACCCAACTTTTCCTGCATTTTCTGCTTCGAGATCGGACCCTCGTGCTGGATCAGCTCAAAGGTGTCGCAGGCGAGGTCAGAATACTCCGATCGAGGGCCAGCCTTCGGCCCTTGCCGGGGATTGCGTTCCCCGACCAGCGCGTAGAAATACGGGAAAATAGAGGCCGCGACGAGTAATCCATTATTCTGGTTAAAGAGATTTGCTTCATAGGCGGCGCGCTCGCGTAATAACCCGACCATGAGATCGGTTGCTTCCCGCGTGCGGGAATCAGCAAAGGCTTGCTGCCACTCAGGTAGCTTCTCGTCCGAGCCTGCCCATGCGCCGATAAATGTTGGCGCCAGAACTGGCGGTCGCATGGGATACATCAGGCAGAATCCAACCGACTCGATGAACGCGCGGGCGTCTTCGAGGGTGCGGACGGGCTGGCCGTTCAAGTGCCACTTCTCCCGGCGAAGCTGATCGAGGTCAAACATGGAGTTCTGGCTATTGGCTCTGGGCCCTTGGCCTTCAGCTTAACAGCCGGAACTCGGTGTCCACGTGCCAAGCTAAACGCCAGGAGCTAGAGGCTATAAGGATTTCAAATCCTTTTGAATGCCTTTTGTATATCCTTCATCGAGTACCGCAAAACCACCGGTCGGCCGTGCGGACACGACATGGGACATTCGGTTTTCGCCAATTCCGCCAGCAGCCATTCCATTTTGTTCTGCTCTAGCGGCATATTAACTTTGATGGCGGCATGGCAAGCGATGGAAGCGGCGATCCGCGCTCGAACCTTCTCCATGTTCAAGGCCTGCTCCTCGCGCATCAATTGGTCGAGCAGCTCATGCAGCATGTGCTCAACCTGCGAACCCTCGACTCCCGCGGGCGCCAGCTTCACGGCGATGCTACGCGTACCAAATGGTTCAGCCTCGAATCCATTCTTGTTCAGTTCTTCAGAGATTTCGGCAAACACTGCCTGCTGCGCGGGCGCCAATTCGAGGACCAGGGGCATGAGCAGGCGCTGGCTTTGCGGCATCTGCGCTGCCCGCTGCTTCAGTATTTTTTCAAACAGCACGCGTTCATGGGCGACATGCTGGTCAATGATCCACAGCCCTTCGTGGTTGACGGCCAAAATGAATGACTCGCGAATCTGTCCGAGCGGCTTCAGCGACGCCAGCGAGGGCGCAAGTTCGCTAGGCGGTTCGGGTTCGTCGGGCATTACAGGTGTGCAACCGTCGAAAGGAACAATCTGTGGGGCACGTGCCAACGCGAGTGCGTTGTTACCCTCCACGCTGATGCCACTGCCGAATTCAAACCTTTCCGTCACTGAAGGCGGAACCGGCGCGTGCAGCGCAAAAGTCTGAAGCGGCATTGCCGGGTAGAAGTCACGCGCAGCGAAGGCTTGATCCGTTCGAGCGCCGGGCGTAAGCGACGGGCTGGCCGTGGGATGCGCGCCGATTTCGGTTGTAAACTGCGGCACCGGACGGGCTTTCATCAAGGCCGCGCGAATCGAATCGCGAACGAAATCGTGCATCACCGTTTGCTGGCGGAAGCGGACTTCGGTCTTCGAGGGGTGTACATTCACGTCCACTTCGCCGCCCGGCAGCTCCAGGAACAAGAGCACTACGGGAAAAACCGTAGGAGGCAGAATATTGCGGTAGGCCTCGGTGAGAGCGTGCTGAATGAGCCGATCGCGGATGAGCCGTCCGTTCACAAAAACGTAGATGGAATTTCGGTTGAGTTTCTGAATCTCCGGCTTTGATACGAATCCGCGAACCCGCATTTCGCCCGGCTCCGGGAGAGGAGCATCTTGCCCGTCGGCATCCTCTTCATTCTTTCGTCTCCAGGGCGGAGGTTGCGGCAGACCCATGTGTTCAAGTGGCTGCACCGCCGCGATCGGAATCAGTTGATCAAGCACGTCTTTGCCAAATACCTGGTACACGCGTTCGCTGTATCCGGCCACCGGCGGAGCTACCAGCATGGCATTGGTGGCCGAATGCAGCTCGAAATGCTTGTCCGGATGGGCCAGTGCGTAGTGCGTTACCAGAGACGCGATATGCGAAAGCTCGGTGGTCTCCGCTTTGAGAAATTTCTTGCGTGCCGGCGTATTGAAGAAGAGATCACGAATAGTAAGCGAAGTCCCCGCGGGGAGTCCCGCTTCTTCCACTTTGAAAATCTTTCCGCCATTAATTTCGACAATGGTTCCTGAGTTTTCGTCCGGGGCACAGGTTTCCAGCCGCAGGCGGGAAACCGAAGCAATCGCAGGCAAAGCTTCTCCGCGAAAACCGAGGGTGGCTACGCTGAGCAGATCCTCGGCATTCTTGATCTTGGAAGTGGCGTGGCGCTCAAAGGCGAGCAGCGCGTCATCGCGCACCATGCCACAGCCGTTGTCGGTGATCTGAATGAGCTTCTTGCCGCCGGCCTCGACGTTGATCCTGATGCGGGTGGAACCTGCATCGAGGGAGTTTTCCAGAAGCTCTTTCACCACCGACGCCGGACGCTCCACTACCTCGCCTGCGGCGATCTTGTTGGCAACGGCTTCGGAAAGAACGTGAATGCGGCCCATGATTAATACAGGGCTTGAGCCCTGCTCTATCTCATCTAACCTTGTTTCTTCACCTGTATCCCCAACTCCTTCAACTGTGCCTCGCTCACCGGGGTGGGCGCGTCCACCATTAAATCCACTGCTCTTGCGGTCTTGGGAAAGGGGATGACTTCCCGCAGGCTTTCGGCGCCGGCCAGAATCATCACAATGCGGTCCAGCCCCAGTGCGATTCCGCCGTGCGGGGGCGTGCCGTATTCCAGCGCCTCAAGAAAGAATCCGAAGCGGGCGCGCGCCTCGTCTTCCGTCATTCCGAGAGCATGAAAGATCTTGCGCTGAACGTCCTGGCGGTGGATACGAATTGATCCAGACCCCAGCTCCGTGCCGTTGAGGACGACATCATAAGCCAGCGCGCGAATTTCACCCAAGGGGGACTTGGGATTGTGCACAGAATCAATGCTGGCTTCGAGCTTCGTCATATCTTCATCGTGCAACGAAGTGAAAGGATGGTGCGCCGGATTCCAGCGCTTGGCGTCTTGGTCCCACTCGAACATGGGGAAATCGCTGACCCACAGGAAGCGGAAGTCTTGCGCTGGATTGCCGGTTCGCTTGAACGCTCCGTGCCGCTCGCGATATTTGTCAGCCAGTCGCAACCTGCAAGTGCCGGCGGCCTTGCAAAGGCCGGCGATGGTGGTCTTGAAATCGGAGAGTTGCCTTGCTCCCACAAGTGCAATAAGATCGTCCGGTTTTGCCGAACACATCCCCTTCAGATGCGCTGCCGCTTGTGGCAGCGACTTTTCCAGTCGGTCCATGTCCAGCAAAGTGAACTCTGACGTGGGAACGCCAAACAATTCTTTGTTTTCGTCCCGCTCTTTGCGCGAGAGCTTGCCGACGTTGGGAATGCGGATCCCAAGCAGAGGCAATGCGGCATCCACGCCCAGCTTTTCCAGATCGCCGGTGGCAAAGGACTCCCGCACATCGGTCATTGCGGGCAGACGCATGTCGGGCTTGTCGCTGCCGTAAAGGCGAATCGCATCGTCATACGTCATGCGCGGAAACGGCGTTTTGATCTCGAATCCAGCGGCCCTGAAAGCCGCAGTCAGAAATCCTTCGACCACCTCCCAAACACTCTCGGGTCGCGGATAGGACATCTCCAGATCAATCTGGGTGAATTCGGGCTGCCGGTCGGCGCGCAGGTCTTCATCGCGGAAGCAGCGCACGATCTGAAAATACTTGTCGAAGCCGGAAATCATCAGAATCTGTTTGAACAGTTGCGGCGACTGGGGCAGGGCATAAAACGTCCCCGGCTGCACTCGGCTGGGCACAAGATAGTCGCGCGCACCTTCCGGTGTGGAGCGCGTCATAAACGGGGTTTCGATCTCAAAAAAACCCTGGGCGGAAAGATAATTGCGGATGGCCAGCGCGACGTCGTGCCGCAGCGCGATGTTGTGCTGCAAAGCATCGCGACGAAGATCGAGGTAGCGATACTTCAGGCGCATTTCCTCGTTCGGCAGCACGGAGTCTCCGGGCAGAAACGGAGGCTGCTTGGAATCGTTCAAGATGCGCAGTTCGTCCCCGATGAGTTCAATCTCGCCGGTCGGAATGTTCTTGTTTATGGTGGCATCATCGCGCCGCTTGACGGTGCCAATTACAGCGATGACATATTCGTTGCGCAGCGTCGAGGCTTTCTCGTGAATCGCTGAGTCACGTTCTTTGTTGAAGACCACTTGTGTCATTCCCGACCGGTCGCGCACATCAACAAAAATCAGGTTGCCGAGATCGCGGCGACGGTTCACCCATCCCATAAGCACGGCTTTCTGGCCGGAGTTCGAGGCGCGCAACGCGCCACACATGTCAGTACGTCGTAAGCCGCTCAGGAAATCGAGCACAGTTGTGCCTTTCAGTGGGAAACGAAGTGTAAGACTGAATCAACGATTATAAATGGTCGGAGTGCAAAGCTAATGGCGGGGAGCCTGTATCTGGAGGTTGGTGTCGCCCCTTGCCATCATGGTGGACGTACAATTGGACCGCTAAACTGCTTGGCTGCTTCGCCGTAGATGAGAAAGAGAGTTCGTTCTTGAGCTTCAAGAGCACCAGATCACCGGGTCGTAGCCGCAAGGTCGGGGAGCGATCACCGTACTCATCGACATAGCAATACTGCATCTGCCCCGTGGAATCGAGGGAATTGCGCAGCCAGAGGCTCACCTGCAAACGGCCGTTGCGACTACGTAATTCCTTCGGGGACTCGACGGAACTGCCGAAGGTAGCAGCAGGGCACGGGTCCGGACCAGGGTTTCGCGGAAATGCTGATGATGGAAATATCAGAGTGACCGTTGTGAGCCATGAGAAAGGCAGAGCCTAGACAAGATCGTTCCCGGAACCGCTGGCGAGCCTCATCAGCGGACGGTGGAGGTGGTGGATGGGGTCCGGCCGGTTATGAACCCGACCGCCAAGCCTCCTGCCACGCCGGCAAGAACGGAAACCAAAACCAGAACGATTACGTTTTCTAACCGATTTTTTCTTGGATGCACCCTTCATGCCGAGCCCTCTAGTAAACTATAAGTACACTGCATTCTAGTTACATTACCGCATTCGACGTCAGGAAATTATCTCCGAGTTTGCTGAGTTAGTAGCCGGGCCTGTGGCTATAGGAACAGGGCGCTATGCGGGCCTTGGGATCTTCGCAAACCACGTCAGACAAGCCGGGGTTTGAAGGTTCGCGAAAAAAGGGGAGGAGTGGACAAAGCTAATGCATAGCAAACGTGGGCAGTTGCAGAGCGGTTTCCCTCGTCTTCGCGGACGAGTCCGAATTGAAGGTGGTATTGCATCCACGGGCCAGACTCGTCAGTGAAGACGAGTGAAAGATTGCCTGCGCAGTTTACTTTCTGATCTGGGATTCGCCTCCCCGCGTCCCTGGCCGGTTTTGATTTTGCAGCTTTCTGTTGACAGCCCGCGGGATTTCGCGGATGATTCTCCCAACTGCTGTTTGCAGTTCCACCTCAAAAGCCCCGTCTCGTAGTCGTGTACCGTCTCGGTTTGCCGTAAGACTCGTTTAGACGTTCAAAAGGTTGGATCGGTTTCGTTGGCGAAGGCAGCCAGCCTGCGGATTGCTGTACATCTGCGCGGTCTGCGACTGCCCTTGGTCATAGGGACTGATCGAGATGCGCAAGCTCGCTTGTCGCCTCCCGATGAAAGAGCCACACGTGCTCCAAAGGAGATAGACGTTTGGTGATGCAGCTCATTTTCCTGGTGCAAAACGACCCGGAGACTTGCCGGATGGTCAAGCAACACCTCGAACAAGCAGGCTACGCTGTGCGCTCATTCCTAAGTGCAGCCGAGGTAATCCGGCAGGCGGAAGAGATGCTTCCGATGTTAGTCATGATCGGACTGGCTCCGGAAGGACATGGGCTGGAACTATGCCGCCGGATTCGCCGCAGTCCGTTCCTGGCCAAGACTCCGATTGTCTGCCTGCTTCACAAGAGCCCAGATGCGGATCGGATTTCGGGCCTGGAGGCAGGCGCGGATGATTGCATGGTCGAGCCGTTCAGTCCTCGCGAACTGGTGGTGCGAGTGCAGGCCGTGTTGCGGCGCTATGAGCAGCCAACGAATGCAACGCCGCAGCTTGCTCCTTCTGTAATGAAGCTGGGCGAAATTGAAATCGACCGCTCTGCCATGAGGGTGTCCGTTAGCGGAAACGAAGTCACCACCACTACTCTGGAATTTCGGCTCATGGAGTATCTGGCGCGCCATCGGGGACGCGTGTTCACCCGCGATCAGCTTCTCGACGCGGTGTGGGGCGACACGCGATTCGTGACCCCACGCAGTGTGGATGCATGTGTGCGCCGAATCCGCCGGAAGATTGAACCGGTCAGCGCTGCTCCGAATTTTCTGAAGACGATTCGGGGAGTGGGCTACAGGTTTGACGGGTAGGATCGAGATAAAGCGACCGCCAAAGGCCAAGTCCGCCGGACTTGGCCTCCGCGCTTCGGGGCGGCAGCTATTCGCCAAGTGAGCCCTCGTTCCGTTACGGCTCAATCGTGATGCAAACCGTCGCCGTGCAACTGGTCTCGGTGCATCCGGTCACGCTCATGGTGGCGGTCAGCGGTACCTGACCGTTTCCGCTGCCGTTGTTTGTGGGCTCGCACGAATTCGGGATAAAAACCGTGCCCAGCGTTCTCGGGAACGTGTAGTCGAGGGTGAGATTTCCAGCACCACCCAGCGACTCTCCGCCCGTGCAGCTGGTAAAGCCGTTCAGGGTAATGCATCCGGGGCCGTCGCCGTCGAAGTCACTATCGTGGCAATTCTCTCCGCTTCCCCCGTCGTAAAGCGAGTTGCATCCCATGGTCCAAGTCACTTCTGTAGTGTTAGGCGCGTTTTGTATTACGGCCGTAAATGGGAAGTTGCCTCCGGTGCCCGCGGGTTCTGTATATCCCGGGTTAGGGCTGATGGCGATGGTGGGCACGGCGTTCGGTTCCACCGTGACGGTAGCAATGGACGTGGGATTCGGCGCAGCATCTGCCTTAGCCGTAATCGTGACCGTGTTGTTCGGGGGAACGGTGGCAGGGGCGGTATAGGTGGTGAGCTGACCCTGCGTGGTGGTCGTGGTCGGGAAAATCGTGCCGCACCCACCTGTTCCACAATTCGCACCTGAAACGCTCCAGTATGCCGTATAGTCCGTCGTTCCGCTGAGAGTGGCACTGAATTGCTGGGTCTGGCTCACCATGACGTCAGCACTGGTTGGAGAAACCTGTATCCTCACCATCGAGCCCGCGGTAATGGTAACCGCCGTGGGCGCAGACGAGGTCGTGTCATCTACCGCCCACACCGCCGTCACCTCCACGGTATCCGGATTAGGAACGGTCTGCGGAGACACATAGGTTGCCGTTGGATTACCGTTCATGTCGGGGGGACCAGAGATGATGGTGCCGATGGTCGAATCTCCCCCGACCTCGCCGTTTACTTCCCAATTTACCGCTAGGTCGGTCGTCCCAGTTAGGGTAGCGGTGAAGGCTACGCCTATCCCTCCCGCCGGGTCAATTTGCGGCGCCGACGGGGTCAGGTAAACCCTCACCACCGGAGTCAAAGTAATCAAGACTGGGAGATTCCCGACCACAGGAGGGTTTGTATCCTCTAAAGTGGC
>Ga0187817_10000725_pt1 | contig 14804 bp, 11 predicted proteins | sample NC_wetland_sal_i_17_FD_132431 | JGI IMG/M metagenome (GOLD analysis project Ga0187817, IMG submission 132431) | Wetland sediment microbial communities from Neuse River Estuary, North Carolina, USA - SO4_2 | ecosystem: Environmental > Aquatic > Freshwater > Wetlands > Sediment | place: USA...
GGTGAGCCCGGCGACAACCTTGTCCCAGAGCCAGGCCCCCTTCGACATCATCATGTTCTTGTAGGGGCCTTTGAGGTACTCCGCGAACTTGCGAGCGTAGGTACGGTCGGTGAGCAGGATCTCGGGATCGATGTCCTTGACGTCCTTGCGCTCGTACCGAGCCACGTCGTCGATGGCCTCGTTGACGGCGGTCTCGACTTGGCTCGGGCTGAGGTAGAGGCCCCGGTCTGGCTTCGTGATGGCCGACATGAGCGACTTCTGCTTCTTCGCGAAGTCGGTGCCCGCCGCGAGGTCGATGTACCCGAGGAGCACCTTGCTCTCGGGGGCATCGAGGAAGCCGTGACCCCCTCGGCGCATGTACGGGATCTCGTTGATGATGCAGGCGGTCTCGAAGTTGTTCAGCTCGGCGTTCGTGCGCGCGAGAACGGCGAAGTCCTCGGGCCGGAACTTCTTGGGGTCGGTGTCGATGTCCTTGCGGATCTCTCCGACCGTGTCGATGGCCGCGATCGTGTTGTCCGGCATCGTTTCGAGGCGGATGCTCGCATCCCCTCGCGTCTTGTACTTGCTCGGCAGGGCGTCGACGGGGAGCCGCTCTTCGTTGTGCGCGATGAGCTTGTTGGCGACTTCCACGACCTCAGGCGGGCACCTGTAGTTCGTGCGGATCATCTTGGGCTTCCAGCACCCGTCGTTCCAGTGCTTCTGGAACAGCTCCGGCTTCGCGCCGCGGAACTGGTAGATGGCTTGGCGGTCGTCGCCGACGAGCCAGATCGACTTCTTCTTGTCGTCGCATTCGATCTGCTCCGAGAGCGAGTCGAAGATCTGGTGCTGGACCGTGTTCGAGTCCTGAGCCTCGTCGATGAGGATGTGGTCGTACATCCCCTGGATGGCCGCGCGAGCCTTCGGGTCCCTCCGCAGGATGTCGCGGAAGATCTTGAGCATGTCGTCCATGTCCCCAAGGCGCTCGTTGCCCTTGCGGTACTTGCCCATGAACGCCGAAAAGGCTTTCGTGCTGCACGGGGGCGGACGCCAGTTGGGAATGTCGCCCTTCAGGCCGAGATACATTTCGTAGTAGAGCGCGGCGAGCTGTTCCTTGCCCGCCTTCGCCGTGGCCTTCGCCTGCGGCAGCGTGACATCGTTGCCCGCCCACTTGTTGATGTAGAGACCGGCCTTCTTCGCCTTGGGCGCACCATCCGAGAAGATGGACTTGGGCCACCCGGTGAACGCCGCGAGGTCATCGGGCTTGCACTGGTTCCACATCGTGTTGATCGCGCGCGACACGTCGCCTGGCTTGACCCGAGGCGGGGGTTGGCCCTTCCTCGGAGTCGCGATGAGGTCTTGCCCCATCATGCGCTGCTCTTGAGGAGTCCCGAACGCCGGGATGCCGAACCGCGGGTCGCCCGTGATGAACTTCTTGAAGACCGTGTGCATCGTGTCGCACATGACCGACTTGCCACGGTCGGCCCCGAGCTTTTTCTGGATCTTCTCTTGAAGCTCGACAGCCGCCTTCTTGTTGAAGGTGACCGCCATGATCTTGCTAGGGTTGGTCCCCTGGTTGTCCACGAGGTAGGCCACGCGGCTGACGAGCGTCGTGGACTTGCCCGCTCCGGCGCCGGCGGCGACGAGCACACGACCGTTGGTCTGTGCCGCGTCCATCTGCTCGGGGTCGAGCGGCAGGCCCTTGTTGACGAACGCGGGCGGAATGTTCTTGAGGTCCGCCGGATCGTTGGCAACCGCCGTGGCAACCGCCGTGGCGATGCCCGTTGCCTGACTGCGCGTGACCGGGGCGTCCGGCGCCTTGACCGTGGCGAGGGCCTTGGCAGCGGCTTCGGTCGCCACGGTCTCGACCCTGGCGAGCGTGTTGGCCTGGTTCGCCGAGGCGTCGGCGTGCGCTTCCGAATCCGGCCTCGCCGCTTCCTGGGCGATCTTCTGATCGCGGAGGACGTCCCCATCCTCGGAGACCTGCTTGGTCGCTTCGTGGGTGGGGTTGACCGCGACGTAGGGCTTGCCCGCCGACTCGGCTGCGACAGCGATCCAGTGCTCGAGGCGCTTGTTCTTGAGGGAGATACCCGCGAACTTCGTGAGCGCCTCGGCGGCGTTGTCGGTCGTCGAGGCCCCGATGGCGTCCATCACCTCTTTGCGGGCACGGATGCTCGTGCCGAAGATGTGCTTGGCCGTTGCCGTACCCCCGCGGGAGACGACCGTGCGGAGCTTGAGGGCTCGCATGGAGGCTCCGCGGGCGGTCGGCGGGGGCTTCATGGCCGCCGTCAGCATCTGGACTTGGGATGGGTTCTTCAACCCGGCGGCGATGATCTGGTTCACCCGGTCGAGATGGTCCCGCTCCGCCATCTTGAGAAGGGTCAGGCCCTTCCCGTAGACGTTCGGGTACATCTGCGCCGTCTCCTTCTGCCACCTCATGTAGGTGTCGAAGGCGAGCAGGAAGACGAGGTAGTCCGCGACCTCCAGCTCCGCGAACGCCTCTTCCTGAGGGTCGAGTTCCTCGGCTGCGACGGCGCGTCGGTAGTCGTATGCCATCGCCACGGCCTACACCGGGAAGAAGCTCAGATCTGAGCGCGGAGGTTGAACGTGAGGACGAGGTATTCCAGGGGGAAGATGGGCTGGTAGTACGCCTCGAACTGGAGGATGGTCGGGTCGTTGGGGTCGATGTTCGAGGTGATCCCCGTGAACGCCCCGACGATCTCGGCCTGGACGAGCTGCTTGAAGAGGCTCGTCATCGTGACGTTGACTTCGTTCGTGCGGGTCGAGAGGAACTTCGTGCCCACGAACTGGTCGAGGGACGCTCGCGACTGCTGCTGGACGAAGTCGGCGATCTGCGTGACGCTCGGCAGGCGCGTCAGAATCGACGTCATGTTGGTCGTGAGACCCTGCCGGATGCGCAGGAACCCGTTGCCGAGGTCGTCGATGAGGGTCACGCCCGCGACAGCCGTCTGGTTGGCCGTGACCGGGTCGAGAACCCGCGGGATGCTCGTGAAGCCCTGGAGGCGGCGGCGCGTGTACGGAGTCGCGACGTCGACCGAGGGGCTGACGACCGCACCCGAGACGGCTGCGGCGTAGAAGGTGCCATCCACGACCGCCTCGGTCGCGTTGCCGAGAGCGTCGGTCAGCGTGATGATCGAGCTGTCGGGGTAGTACGCCACGATGCGGCTCGACACCAGGCTCTGTGCGACGGCCTGAGCCGTCTGAGGCACCGTGCCGGAGGCGAACCCGATGAAGCCGAGGCGCTCCGACTGGTTCTGGATGGTGCTCATCACCTCGCAGCTCTGCGTGAGGTAGGCGTAGACCGCCGTGCTCGTCGCGAGGGGCGTGATGATGTCCGGCTTGATGTTGCCGGGGAGCGGCGTCTGGAGAGCCGTGATCGCGTTGATGAACGACGTGTCGGACGCCTGGTTCGTGCCCGGAACCTTGAGCACCTGCTGGATGCCGACGAGGAGCGAGCCGTTGAGGATCGCGAGGTAGGCGGCGAGCGAGACCCGGTTGGCCGCCGAGACATCGCCGAACGCGGCCTCGATGGAGGTGAGCTGCCGGTAGATGGCAGGCGCGAAGTCCTGCTTCATGTACTGGTAGCTGATGTAGTAGAAGTCGCCGATGGCCGGGGACACGCCGCTCGGAGCGAACGTCTGGATCGTGCCCGTGTCGCCGATGTTGACGCCGACCGTGTTCGAGACCGTCGTCTCGAGGCCGGGGATCGAGTACCAGGGGCGGCTCGGGTCCGCGAGGAAGGTCTGCGAGACCGTCATCGTGAAGTGCCCGTGGTCGTACTCCCCGGTCTGAGCCGGCAGGATCGTGAACCGCAGGCCCGTCGTGGCGTCCGTGTACGTCTGGCCGGGGATGCCCGTGCCTCCGGAGCCGCTCACGTTGTTCGAGGAGACCGTGAAGATCTCTTGGGCGTTCTCGCCGTTGTCGCCGTCGACTCCCGGCACGAGACCGATGCCCGTCGTCGGGTTGAACGCCGAGTTGCCGCTGTTCACGAAGTAGATGCTCGAGGTGGCCGCGCCGACCGTGAGCGACTCGAACGTGAGGTACACGCCGCCGTTGATCGAGGACGTGTACGCGATGGCGCCGTCGGTGATGATCCCCTGCGAGATCAGCTCGTCGACGATTTCCTGGGCCAGGACGAGTTGCTGGCTCGCCATCTCGTTCGCCGTGAACCCGAGGACCGCGTTGCCGCTGCCATTGCCGATGAGGATGGCCGAGGTGGGGTCGTTGGTCGGGCTGGTGAGGCGGATCTTGTTGACGTTGGCCAGGGTACCGACCGACGCGACTCCGGTGAGGCCGGGGACCGCGTTGATGGCCGCCGCGACGGCGACTGCGGTCACGGCGGACCCGCCGGGGAGCGTGACCGTGTACTGGATGCCGTTCACGTTCACGATGAGACCGTCGTTGAGGCCCGTCGTGATGTTGAACGGCCCGACCTGCGTACCGAGGAGCGTCGCGGGCTTGTTGATGGCCCCCGGCGTGCCGTTGGCCGTCTGGAACGTCTGGAACCCGAGGTAGTTCTCGACCGTCCCCTGGTTGATCCTGATCGAGGAGATGTTGTCGAACCCGCCGGGGAGAGCCCCAGGAACCGAGTTGCTCGAGATCACGAAGAGAACGTCGCCCGTGAGCGCCGGTCCGATCTCGACGTACTGAGCCCCGGTGTACCCCGCGAAGGCGCCGCCGAGGGCGGCGACAGCCGCGTTGATGGCCGCGACGATCGAGGCAGGGGTCTGGTTGCCGGGCGGCAGGCCCACGGTGGCATCCGTCCCGTCGACGATCAGGTTGAGGAGTCCGCCCGTCGTGGCCGACGTCGCCAGGGTGGGAGCACCCGTGTACGGGGCCGTCAGCACGATGTTCGTGGCCGTCACGGTCATCACCGTGTAGGTCGCGAGCGGCTGCGAGGCGAAGACCACCTGCGAGCCGGGCACCAGGACTCCGACCTGGCTCTGGGTCGTGGGGACCGTAGCCGAGGCCGAAACGTCGAACGTCCCCTGGAGGATGATGACCGGCAGGGTGATGTCCCCGGTGTCGACGCCGGTCTGGATGGGGATCACGTGCCCGCTGACGATGTAGCCCTTGGCCGCCAGCGCGAGGTTGGTCGGGTACTGGAAGCTCGGGCCCGCCCCGTTGATGCCCGTGACCCACGTGGCCGAGAACGGCGAGAAGAAGCTGTACGGCTGCGGGTTGTGGTTCGTGAAAGCCGCGTTCGACGCCGGCTCGTCCGAGAAGGTGACCGTCACGATCTCGGAGACTGGCGTGCCCGAGCCGGTCATGAAGGCGTCGGGGATGTTCTCCACACCGCGGGGCCACTGGATGACCTGGCTGATGCCGGTCTTGGTCCCGAACCGGATCTGGTAGAGGAGCTGACCCGCCGCCGAGTCCGTGACCGTGTACTGGCCCGTGCCCACCGGGCCCGGCACCGTGCAGGTCAGGATGTACGTGTCGTCGTGAATGTCGTTGTAGTAGAACGTCGCGAACACCGTCCAGTCGGGCGGGATCGGGTTCTGGAGCGTGATGGTACGCGTCGCTCCGTTGACTGCCGTGACCACCTGCTGCGGACGGTTGAGCGCATCGCGCAGGCCGCGTCCGGCGTACGCCTGGACGAGGTCGGGCCGGTTCGTGATGAGGTCTTGGCGCCCGTTCGTGACCGACGCGAAGAGGGTCGGGCCGAGAGTCGTGTTGCGCCCGTTGCCGGTCGTCGGGATCTCGGGGAGCACGAACTGCGTGGTCGAGACCACGGCGGGGATGACCGTCGTGTTCGTGACCGGCACGCACTGCCCCAGCCACATCTTCGAGTCGATGAGCAGGCCCGTGATCTGGGAGTTGTTGAACGGCGTGAAACCCGCCGTCGTCGAACCCGCCGAGATCATGTCCGAGACGCCCCAGGAGATGATGCTCGTGTCCGACGTGGGGTTCGAGACCGTGAAGTCGACGTTCTGGATGTAGTCCGAGCGGTTCGGCGAGATGCCGCAGGCGAGGACCGTCGTCACGAGGCTGTTCGGCAGGTAGTCGAACGTGTTCTGCCACGTGTTCGCGAAGTACTGGATCGAGACCGTGCTGCCGGGCGCCGGGGCGAAAGGCAGGGTCACGAGGCCGTTCGTCCCGTCCACCGCGGACGGGACGACCTGGATGTTGTTGACCAGCACGACGACCTTGCTTGTGTTGGTCGTCGTGATGCCGCCGCCCGATCCGTCCACGATCGGGATGTTGAAGACGCGGAAGGTCGCGTTGCGGGTCGTCTGGGTGCCGGCGGTCCAACCGAGCGGACCGTTCGCGTTGCCCGTGCCGATCTGGATCGACTGCGGGGCCGTGAGCTGGAGGTGGTTGAGGCCGTCGTTGTCCGTGAAGACCGACGACTGGAGGTTCGCGATGTGCGAAGCGTTCAGGACGGTGACGAGATTCGCCGTCGTGAGGTTGCCCGCCGGGAAGACCACCGTGTAGGTGATCCCGTTCACGATCACGACGAACGTGTCGTTGGTGCCCGTCGTGATGCTGTACGGCTCGTAGCCTGGGCTGATGAGCGAGGCGTTGGTCGTCGTGACCTGAGCCGAAACGTTGTCCGTGAAGCTCGTGTCGCCCCGGTGGAAGTAGTACGTGGCGAGGACGTGGTCGGTCGGCTGCGTCGGCACCTGGAGGGTGATGGTGCCCGCGGTCCCGTTGACCTGGCCTACCGCCACAGGGATGCCGTTGACCGTGACCGTCACCGTCGTCGGGTTGTTGGTCACCCGCCCGATGCCCGTGCCGTCCGTGATGGGGAAGTTGCGGACCTTGAAGGTCACGTACGTCCCGTTCTGGGCGCCGAGGATGAGGTTCGCAGGGTTCGTCGCGTTGACGACCCACTGGAGGGCCACGTCCTCGTTGACGATCTGCTCGTCGACCGTGGCGGAGGACCCGCGCACCAGCTCGACGCCATCCTGCTCCAACGTCTCCTGGCCCACCCCGATGACGAACGGGATGCGAAGGCCGGCGACGATGTTCGCGACGTTCGCTTGCGTGAGCGTCCTCGTGTAGACCCCCGGGGGGACGTACGTGATGAACGGGCCGAGTGACATCCGAGTCTCCTAGCGGTTTGCGGGCAAGTTCATCTGCGTCTGGATTCGATCGGGTACCGGCAAGGTTCTGGATTCGATCGGGTTCTGGATCTGGCGGTCGGTACTCCGACCTCCCACCGAGCGGGGGTATCGAAAGACTAGCGAGCTACCGCGATCCTCGAGTCGCCCTGGCCGTCTGGAGGCGCCCAAGGGCTTTTTTCGTCAGATTCCGGTGCGCCTCGCGCCCGACATCGCTCATGGGCTCGTACTCCACGTAGTCGGTCCCGGTGCGACGGATGAGCGCCGGGGTCTCCCCCTGGGTGCGGGCCGCGGTCTTCACCTTCTCCCGCTCGGCGTAGTAGGCCCACCGCTTGTCGGCGTCTTTGCCCACGGCGTGGTCGGCGGTGGGGTAGTCGTCCTTGTGGACGCCCGTGTTGCCCGGCGTCGCCCCTTCCTTGAAGTCGAACGCGAAACCCGCGATGACCCCCGGCGCCACCTCGTGGCAGCTCGGGCATTCGTGGCTCCGGTGGTCGTCGGTCATCTTGAGGCTGCGCTCGAACTTGAGGTTACAGCCGTCGGTTTGGCACTCGAAGACGTACTTCGGCATCTTTCATCTCCATCTTCATGTGATCTTCTCGAAATTCGAGTTGCGACCGGCAAGGGAAGGCACGGTCGCGAAGAACAGGTCGCTCGACGGAAGTTGGTCAGGCCGGGGCATCGACTGCTGAACCTTGCTGATCGTGAGCGGCAAGGGGATGTGGATCTCCCAGTCGGCCCGCATCTGGAGCGAGATCGACGAGTTGTAGTACATGAGGTCGGCAGTCTCGTCGTACTGCTCCTCGACCTCGCCGCCCATCGAGATGTCCATGATCTCGAGCCCCTCGTACTCCAGGAGCGGCTTCTTGACGCCCCACATGGACATGATGGCGAAGTCCGTGATCTCCTCCATCTGGATCGGGTCCTGGCTGATGACGTTCAGCTCGAAGGTCACTTCCCACTTGCCGCCGTAGGCGTTGGCCGCGTCCACGCGGTCGGGGTAGACGACGACCGCAACCTTGTCGCCCTTCACGGCCCGCTTGCCGAAAGCCAGGACCACGCCGGGCAAAGTCGTGAAGTCCGCCTGGTTCCACTGGAACTTGATCGGGCCGATGGTCTTGACGGCGTAGCGGTAGTCGCCGTTGATGACCACGTTCGGCGAGAAAGTCTTGATGAACGTGATCGCCCCGTCCTCGTAGTTGACCTTGTAGTCCTTGTTCTCGGTGAGGAGAGTGCGGTGGTTCTCCCAGAGGCGGACCGTGTGCTTGACGGGGATGTTCTGGAGCTGGGCTTCCCTCTCGAGGCCCGTCGTGAACTGGAGCACGGCCTCATCGGTGACCGTCAAAAGCGGGTCGATGGCGTAGAACCCGTACTCGGAGCTGTTCTTCGGGGCGTGCAGGATCTCCATGTAGTAGACGCCTGCCGCCGTCGGGAAGTGCCCGCCGTGCTCCCGTACGCACGTGAGGTCTTCCCGAACCCACTCGAGCGGGTACGTCGGCGTCCCGATGTACGCAAGCATCACGTGGCTCTGAACCGTCCCCACGAAGTTGTCACCCGAGAGCGAGAGCTTGTTCGCCGAGCTTCCCTTGACGACGATGCCGAACTGAGGGCGCTCGGGGAAGACGAACTTGTTCTCGATGTAGGGGATGATCTTGTTGTACGTCGGGTGCCCCTTGAAGCTGTCTTTCAGCTCCAGGATCACGCGCCGTTTGAGGGACTGGATCAGGTAGTAGTACACGTCAGCCTGCGTGTTCTTCCCCAGCAAGGACCAGAAGGCCCTCGGCCACGGATGTCATCGGGTCTTTCGCCATGCGGATGTCCGAAATGGCGATGGGGAACCCCTTCTTCTTGATCTGGTCGAACTCCTCGCGGAAGACGGCCTCGAACCCGTGGGCCTTGGTCGTCCCACCCGAGATGACGAACGGGATGGGGTCGGGCAGGCTGATGGTGCTCTGGACCTTGCGGAACTGCACCGCGATGTTGTCGAGGCAGTAGCGGATGAGCGAGCGGATGTAGAGGCTGATGGCCTCTCCCTCCCGGTCGCTGGGCTTGGCGAGGTCGATGCCCTTCTCCTTGGCCGAACAGACACGCGAGGCCGTCGAACCGAGAGCCTTGGCCGCGTGCTGGTCGACCCAGTCGCCCCCGCGGGCGAGCGAGAAGTCCATCCCCTTGACGGTCTGGAACGCCAGGGCCGTGTTGCACATGCCGGAGCCGAACGAGACTGCGAGCCCCGAGAAGTTCGTGTCGGCGCACTGCGAGTAGATGATCGCCATCGACTCGTTCATCGGGTGCGGCGTGTACCCGTGCTCGGTGATGATCTTCCGGAAGACCTCCTGGTGGTACACGATGTCCTGGTCGGGGTCGTCGATGGGGCTGGCCGGCACGCTGTAGAAGCAGTGCTCGTTGTCCGTCGTCGGCTCCTGGAGGACGTTGAACACGAGAAGGCTCAGGATCTGCTGGGCTTCCAGCTCGCCGGCGGCGATGACGCCCCGGGAGAGAGGCCGGCGGACTTCGCGCTTGAAGAGGTTGGCCATGTTGAGGGCGCTGTCGCCGAGGACGATGAGCTGGCCGTCCTTCTCGACGTAGTTGACCTTCGAGAGTCGGAGCGTCTTCTTGGCCTCCGAGTCGAGGTCGATGAAGGCGTCGCGGATACGGCTCGTCTGAAGCTCACCCTTGGAAGTCGTTCGGGCGGCTACGATGTTCATCGTGCCGACGTCGAGTCCGACGCCGGGCTTGTATGTGGTCTCTCCCATTTTTCATCTCCGTTTTCATCTTGGGGCCAACCTGACCCTCTATCTTGTCCTCACCCAGACTTCCATCGGAGGTCGTGCGTGGGCACAGCTTCTTTTTCCCAGAGCCACTTCGTTTTGGGCGCCGGATGCAGCCGTTGTCGCTTCAGGTCTTGAGCACGTTGGAGGAGCATCAGGATGGGGTAGAACTTCTGCTCTTCCAGTGGAAGATGCTCCTCTTTCTTGTTTTTCTCGCGGGCCCAACCCTTCGCTCTTTCGAGTTCCTCGTTGGTGTTTTCCTTGTCCAAAGCCGATGCGCCCTCGTCGAAGTCCTTCCCGTAATTCCCGCTGGGGTCCTTCGTCCATTTTTCGAGGTCATCGATCTTGATCGGCTTCGCGAGGCCAGGACCCCAGTCTCGCTTGGCGCCGAACTCCTGTTCACGCCAGTCCGACTCCTCGGATTTCTCGTGCTTCTTGACGGTGTGCTTGCTCTTGTCCGCCTTCGGGTGTTCCGTGAGGTACTTCTGTAGCGCGTCCTCCGTTGGGAACTCCATAGCGACTTCGCCTTGCCCGAGCTTCCATCGGGGGTCGCTTTCGGCGACTTTCCGGCGGTCGTAGTAGGCGGAGGTCTTCTGCGTCGCCCTTTGCTTGAGGAGGTACACTTGCTCCTCGTGCTTGTCAGCCACGCCTTGAAGCAAGTTGTCCGTGCCGTGCGAAAGAAGCCCTACGTGTTCGAGGCTCGCGTAGACGATCTTGAGCACGACGAGCGTCCTCAGGGCCGCCCTGAGCGAGATGAGGACGTACTCGTCGCTGCTTGGATTCGGGGGCGCGTCCCCGTAGAAGCACTGGACGACAGCCGACGTGTGCTTCGCGTGGAAGACCGGCTGGGCGAGGATGTGGTGCCCTGAGCCCACCATGCGCTCGGCCACCTTGTCGATGTCCTCGACGACAGCCGTGTAGAGCCGGTCGAACAGCAGGTGGTCGCCGTAGTAGCTCTCCCCGCGCGTCTGCCAGTGGTGGGCCTGGTGGACCATCGACTCGGCCCGCAGGAAGGCGAGGAGGACCGCCATCATGCTCATGGGCATGTCCGCGAAGTCCGCCTTGATGTGCTGGATGATGACCAGCATCGACGTCATGGCGTCGGCGCCCATCTTCTCGACGAGGGGGCGAATCTCGTCCTTCAGGACAGAGGCGCCCGATGCGACCTTGCCGATCTTGACCGGCTCGGGCAGGTACGGGGGACCGTGCCGGAGCATGTCGTAGGTCGTCGGGTCGTGCCAGATGGCGTAGATGGACTCGGCGTGCAGACCCGTGTACGGGTCCTTGATCGCGACCGGCTCCATCCCAGACTGGACTTCGTCCTCGGTCGGCATCTCACGCCTTGGGGGCAGTCACCTTCCACTCGGGATCGCTCGCGTGCTTCTTCTTGCGGGGAGTGCTGTTCTTCGGGCCGGGAGAGCCGCCGGGACCAGCCTTCTGCTGCTCCTTCAGCTCCTTGCCGACCTCGGGGATTTGGAACCTCTCGGGGCGCTGCGGGAGGCTCTTGCCCGAGTAGGGCGAGTGGACGTTCTGGCGACGGCTCGGGAGAAAGAACTCGCCGTTCTCGTCGTCGACGTACTTCCAGAGGACCGGCGTGGCTGCTTCCTTGCCCGCGAGCTTCTCGGTGAGTTGGTCGGCCTGGTCGAGCAGAGCGGCTTGGCGGGGGTGCATGCAGACTCCTTCACAGCCCGTGGAGTATAAAATGATCCGGTGTAGACCCTCGGACATGCAGCTCTCCGAGGAGCAACGGCTGGAGCGAGGGCGGTTTGAAATCACAGCGTACCTACCGCGCGCTGAGGCTGAAAGTGATCCAAGCACTCGGCGGCAAGTGCTCGAAATGCGGTTTCCCAGATCACAGGACGTTCCAGATCGACCACATCCACGGCGGAGGTTCCCGCGAAACGCGGACTGGGCGTGACCGCCTCCAGTGGCCCGAGTTCTACCGGCGCGTCCTCGAGAAGCTGGAAACGGAATACCAGCTCCTGTGCGCGAACTGCAACGCGATCAAGAAGTACGAGCAGAGAGAAAACCCGCCGGGCCGCCCAAAAGGTATTCCACTCAGGGCGAAATACAAAGCCGCGTGAACTACGCCCCCCGTCGGAGCTTGCGCAGGGCCGCCCCGGCGTCCGCCACGCCTGTTCCCTCGGTGGTCGCGCTCTGGACCTCGACGTGGCTCTCCACGTTCTGGGGCTTGATCTCCGAGGGGATGTAGGTAGGCGTCTCGATTTCTACGAGATCCGTCGCGGGTTTGGCTGCCGCTTCGGGAGGCCGCAAGGCTGGCACCCCGCCGGACGCGAGCATGCCCAGGATGGCGTCGAGCTTCCCGCCCTGGGCTTCAATCGCCTGGCGCAGGAGCCGGTTCTGTTCCGCGAGGTGTCGGTTCTCTTCCAGAACCCGAGCGTCAGCAGGAGGTGCCGTGGGCTGTAGAGGAGCCCGCCCGTCGGGGATGGGGCCGCTGCCCAGGCGAAAAAGCTGCTTCTGAGCGATGAGCCGCCACAAGTCCTTGCTCCGCGAGGCTTTCGCAGCGGGGATGACCACGGTGGTCCCGCCGACCACGTCCATCCCGATGTCCGCGATGTGGATCGTCGTCATGCTCAGGCCGTAAACGTGGACGTCGGCGTTCATCGCTTCTGGGACATGGCTTGACGGAGTTGGTTGGCGAACTCCCGTCGGAGTTTATCCCGCAGGAACGACCGGGCCTCTTGACGGGCCTGCTCCAAGAAATCGCTTGGGGCTCGGCCTGGATGCCACCACTTGCCGTCGAGCATGGACCTCGGCGTCGCCCACCGGAAGATGACGTCCCCGCTTTCTGTGACGATGGGGATCGGTCTCTTGGCCTTGGTAAGCCAGGTCATCTGGCCCGGCTTTTGGCCCCCGACCATGAAGTTCCACCGGGGGTCCTTGGCGATGATGACGAGGCTCGACGCCTTGACCTCGATGCTCACGGCCCTGGCGAGAGATTTCTTGGCACGGTCGGAGAACGTGCTCTGCGTGAGCTTGGCTTTGATGCGCCTTAGCAGCTCTTTCTGGAGCGTACGAAGCGCGCGGTCTGGGCTGATGTTCGCGCCGCCCGTGAGTGGCTTCAAGTACGTCGACTTGAGCTTGAGGGTCGGTGTCGGGTCCATCAGTACTCGATGTTCTCCCAGACGGGCGTGCGGCCCCGAAGTTGGTCTTCCTCGGGGACGCTGGGCTTGTCGGTGATCTCGGTGCTGGCCTCCAGCTCGGGGCCGGTCGGCTTGAACTCCACGTACGTGTACTTCTTGGGCATATCCATCGGGACGCGGTAGCGGATGTCCTTCTCGTCGATGTGCCCGATGGTGAAGTGCTGCTGGAGGATGGCCCCGCGGTTCGACGGAATTCTCACGGCGCCGACCGAGTAGCGGTCCCCGTTGACCTTCACGAGGAAGTCCCGGTGCCGCAGGAGCGGCGTCGGGCCGGTCCAGACTTCGTACGCGTGCTCGGCTGTCCGGCCAATGTCGGACTGTCGGACGCGCTTCTCGGCCTCGTCGGGCGAGATGATGATGTCGTAGGGCCCGTCGTACCCGCCGATGTACCCCGTCCCGTAGCACGTGGGGTCGTCGTTGAACGGCTGTCCGTGGTAGTCGTCGGGGATGCAGGGGCAGGGGATGCCGTTGGACTTCTGGAGCATGAGCTTCGCCCGCTCCCCGCCTTGCTCGAGAATCCAGCGGTTGCGGTTGATGGCTTCCTTCCAGATGTAGTCGAGCTTCTCGATCTCGTAGTTCGAGGTGCCCGTGGCCTCCTCGAGAGGGGTCTCGATGAGGTCTTGGGGCTGCACCGTCGAAATGGGGACGTCGAGCGGGATGCCCACGGTCGTGAGCCGGTAGAAGACTCGGCGGACGAGATCCGTCGCGATGAGCTTCCGAAGCGTGACGTACGAGCACAAGACCTGGCTGCCCTTGTGGGGCACGACGTGGTGCTGGTACCGCTGGGTCGCGGGGTCGAACGTCGCCTGGTTGACCCCGTGGAGCGTCGGGTCGTACGGGTAGGCGGCATCGATCTCGACCTCGCCGGGTCGCCCGTAGACGCGGAGGACGCGTGCGATCTTGCCGTCCACGATGACCTGCACGTCGTGAGGCTCGTGGGCGAAAATGCCCTGCGAGCCCGACTTGACGATGGGGTTGTAGAGCGTCTTGAAGACGTACCGGGGGGCGTCCGAGCCCGATGCAGAGCACTCGCCGAAGAGGACGAAGCTGTCGCTCACGTCCTCGTCGACGATGCGCTCCGTGTCCGTGCGGTCCCGCCAGAACGTCGAGCCGATGGGTACTTCGGTCACGCGCTCGTAGGGCCCGAACTCCGAGTCGAAGCTCCGGTACACGTTGACCCCACAGAGAATGAACCGGCTGTTGAGCGCGAGCTGCGAGGGGTCGTCCCACCGGATGTCGTACACGCCCGGGTGGAACGCGCTCGACATGAAGACGTTGAGCGGCGGCTGGGGCCACGGGGCCCGGACCAGCTCTAGCTCGGTCGGGGTCCGATTCCGGTTTGTCGCGTAGGGCATCGGGCGCTTCCCTCACCCTAGCCCCTCGACAAGAGGAGTCACGCCTCAGGCGGAGGGGACGGCGCGGGCGGGGCCGGAGTGGGCTCGGCTGCGGGGGTCTCCGGGGCCGCCTGGGCGGCCTGGGGCTGCACCTGGCCGTTGGTCTTGATGAGCGAGAGCTTGCCCGTCTGGGGATCGATCTCGACCGGCATGTTCGGGAGAAGCCCGCGCTGCGTGAGGACTTGCGAGAAGAGCTTCGTCCGCTCCTCGTCAAGTCTACGTGCTTCCACGAGAATCTTGACCTCCTCCTGCTTGAGGTCGAGCATCATGTCGCCGAGCTGGTAGCGGCGGGTTTGGACCTCCCCGATGCGCTTGAGCGTGGCGGGGTCCACGGGGTCGTTGATCGTCAGCTTTTTGGATTCGGTTGCCATTTTCATCTCCGTCGGTTGATCGGCGGTTGTGTGGGCACGTAGCACC
>Ga0187817_10000726_pt1 | contig 14796 bp, 20 predicted proteins | sample NC_wetland_sal_i_17_FD_132431 | JGI IMG/M metagenome (GOLD analysis project Ga0187817, IMG submission 132431) | Wetland sediment microbial communities from Neuse River Estuary, North Carolina, USA - SO4_2 | ecosystem: Environmental > Aquatic > Freshwater > Wetlands > Sediment | place: USA...
CATTACGTTCCCGCCATGGCCAAAGCCGCAAGGAACGCCGGCGCAAAAACTGACCGTCGCTTAAGCGAGCGCGATTTTGCGCGCATTGCGCGGGCGCTAGCCGAGCCGCGCCGCTTCGACATTCTCAAGACCATCGGCAACCACGACACGCCCACGCCCTGCGCCGCGCTGCTCGAATACCAGAACATCAGCCCGGCGACCATGTCGCATCATCTCAAAGAGCTTGAGACCGCAGGCCTGATCGAGGTGGTCCGCGATGGGCGATGCGTCAATCTGAGCCTGCGAAGGCCTGTGCTGCGGGCCTATCTCGACCGGCTCGCCAAAATCTAAGTCCCGCCAGTTGGTTGCGCTCCCCCTTGCGGTTAACCGCGCCGCACCATAGTTCGACGCTCGTCCACACAGTTTGATGATTATCGAATTGTGGAACTGTCGCCAAACTGCAATCCGCAAGGAGAAAAACGATGAGCGATCTCAAAGGAAAAGTCGCGGTGGTCACGGGCGCTTCCAAAGGCATCGGCGCAGCGACCGCCAAAGCGCTGGCGGCGGCAGGGGCCGCAGTGGTGGTGAATTACGCGTCCGACCAGAAGGGCGCGGACGGCGTTGTCGCCGCAATTACGGCCAAAGGCGGCGAGGCCATTGCGGTGAAAGCTGACGTCGCCAAGCTGGCAGACGTGCGCCGCCTGTTCGAGGAGGCAAAGAAAGCGTTGGGCCGGATTGACATTCTCGTCAACAACGCCGGCATCTATCAATTCCAGCCGCTCGAAGAGATCACCGAGGACGACTTCCATCGTCTCTTCAACACCAATGTGCTCGGCACCCTGCTCACGACAAAGGAAGCCGCGAAGCATTTCGGCCTGAACGGCGGCAGCGTGATCAATATCAGCTCGGTCGCGAGCGAGACGGCAACGCCGGCGTCATCGGTCTATTCGGCGACCAAGGGTGCGGTCGACACGCTCTCGCGCGTGCTCGCCGCCGAATTGGGACCGCGCAAGATCCGCGTCAATGTCATCGCGCCGGGCGGCGTCGAGACGGAAGGGACGCACGCTGCCGGCGTCATCGGCAGCGACTTCGAGAAATCCATGATCTCGAAGACCGCGCTCGGCCGCCTCGGCCAGCCGGATGATATCGCGCGGGTCGCGGTATTTCTCGCCTCCGACGATTCCGGCTGGCTCACCGGCGAGCGCGTCGTCGCCTCCGGCGGCTATTTCTAACGCCGGGTATCTTTAGCAAGTGTAGGGTGGGCTAAGGCGCGAAAGCGCCGAGCCCATAGGATCATTTGAGATTCTTCGTCTCAGATTCTTTGGCGGTGGGCACGCTTTGGTTTACCCACCCTACGCAACTCCGCAAATATCATTGCGGTTACTCCCCCTCCGGCGCCGGGATCCGCGTCTCGTGGAAGCGCTGCGCGTGCATGACATAGACCTCGCGCACCAGAATGTGGGTCGCGACCTCGTTCTCAGTGCGGCCGAGCTTGCCGAGCGTGGCCAACAAAGCGAGGTAATTGAAGGTCTCGATCGGGAGCGTCAGGCTCAAAGCCCTCGCCTCCGAGCGGTTTTCCGGTCGCGCCATCGTTCGAACGCCTCATTATTATAATCAGATTATAATGCCATTTTAACTCTTGGCAGGCGAGTCGAATCGTGCGACGCTTCGATTCGGCGAGGGTTCTCGCTCAACAGCGACAAGAAGCGGCCCCGATCGAGTAGCGGCGTACGGGAGCCACTCCAACAGCGGGTTTGCCATCCCTTGAGGCGGGATGCGGCTCGGTGAAATGCGGCGTAGTTGCTTGGTGGGGCTGAAGTTTTTCGGCGGACCGGCTGCCACCGGGGTCACGTCTGGGGCATCTTTTTCCGGATCGGCTCTTAAGCCGCGCACCGATTTTCGCTTCGAGGTTTGCGTCTCGCGGTTGCCCGCTGCGCGCGGCCATCGCCCTGTCGGCGGCCCAGTACGGCCGCGGCAATAGAGCGAGGCCGTTTCCATGTCCCCATCAATCGCCCCATCAATCCCTGTTTCGTCGCCCGCTATTCCCGCAGTTGATTCCGCGATCGTCGCGCCCGCGCCGAAGAGCATCGCTCCTTCGAGCGCGGCTTCCAGCGCGACTTGGACGTCCGAACGCATCGAGCAGCTGCGCAGCTGCGTCGAGAGCGGCATGACCTGTAGCCAAATCGCCGCCGCGATCGGCGTCTCGCGCAATGCGGTGATCGGCAAAATTCATCGGCTCGGCCTATCGTCGGGGCGGCCCGCGGGTGCGGGTTCGCGCGCGAACTGCCCTCCGCGCGTGCGGCACCCGCGGGGACCGACGCAGCGCCGACTGCTGCGGCTTGCTTACGCCCGGGCACCACTCGACGAGATCTTGTCAAACATGGTGGTGATCAGCACGCATCCGTGCTCGTTGATCGATATCGACGCGCACCAATGCCGCTGGCCGATCGGCGATCCGGCGTCGACGAATTTTTTGTTCTGCGGCAATGACGCCATCGCCGGTTTTACTTATTGCGTCGGCCATGCGCGCATGGCCTACCGCGCGCCGGCGCGGCGGTGAACAAACACCCTCTCCTCTCGCGGGAGAGGGTGTCGCGTGCAGCACGTCAGTGATGCACCGGCCGGGTGAGGGGGGACGGGATGGGGACCCCTCACCCGCTTCGCTCGCTAGCGCTCGCTAACCACCCTCTCCCGCAAAGGCAGAGGGCTACTGTCCCTGTCCGGCCGCGACACGAATCGGCGCTGCTGCTACGTTTGGCCAGTCAGCGAGTACGCGATTCCGTCGAGAGAGAACCCACCGTGTCCCGCACCAACGTGCTTTATCTTGTGATCGGCGCGCTTGCGGTCGCCGTCGCCATCAGCCCAAGGGTGTCCATATCGACGTCGGCCCGGGCGGCCTGTCGATCCAAGGCAAATGAAGGCAAATAGCGGAAGCGACGCGCGTTCGGATCAAGCGCGGCGTTTAAAGCATGATCCCGAAAAGTGGATGCCGGTTTTCGGAAAAGATTATGCTCAAATAACAAGCTAAAGCGAAATACCCAATAAACTTAGAATCATTTCGCTTTAGTCACCATCCTGATCGCCGCGGCGGAAAAAGCCGCCGCCCCAGAACGGCTCGGACTGCGGCCGCGACGCTTCGAACGTCTGGGTGCGATCGGTGGTCCCATCGGTTTCCTCCGGCTGCTCACGCGTGACCGCGCGCGACCTGCCGCGATAACGCGCCTCGCGCCCCAGGCGCCGCATCTCGGAGCGCGACAGGTCGGACCGCGAAGCGGCGCCGTCCTGATCCCCGCTTTGATCCCCTTTCGCGTCGCCGTAAGATTGTTCGCGCGTATTGCGCTGCGACCGATCCCTGCGATTGCCGGAAGAATCATAAAGGCGATCGTGAGTCGGTGCGTCAGTCCGCGCATCTTGCTGGCGCGGTGACGGCGCTGCCGAAGCATCATCATCCCCGCGCCAGTGGCGTCTGCTATGACGGCCGTAGCGGTATGTGTAGCGGGATGTGTAAGCGCGATCCAGATCATCCGCGGTGGCGGCGGCGCGATCGCCGCTCGCCTCTTTGCGATCGATGTCGTCGCTTTTGCGTGTGGCGCTTGCGCTGGTAGGCGGCGGCGCAGTTTGCTGCTGCGCGCTATTCGCATTTGCCGCATTCGCCGCGTTCTGATGCGCGCGCGACAGTGCATCGGGCCAGCGCGTCGGCTGCTGACTGGCGGTCGCGGCTTGCGTCGGAACGGGCGGCTGATTTGCCGTTTGATTTTGCTGCGGCGCGCCTGAGATCGGCCCTGCTGTTGCGGTTTGCGGCTGCAGCCGTGACGCCGGCCCGAGCGGCTTCGGTGTCAAGAGCTGGGGCGAGACCTGCGCTGGCGATTGCGCAGGAGCCGCTGCGTTGCGCTGCTGTGGCGCGGGCGGCGGTGCCGACATTCCGGCCGACGGATCCGGAATCGCGCCGCCGACGATGCGGACCGGCTTCGTTGTCTGCGCAACCAGGGCGCTCGCCGCACTATCGGCGCGCACATCCAGCCGCGGCTGCGAAACCGGTTCCCAAGTCGGCTCCCAGGTCAAGGCGCTGTCGATCGCGAACATCGCGAAACCGCCGATCATGCCGCCAAGAAGCGCGGCTCCGGCGATCACAGGCGCAAGCCGCGCCGCACGGAGGAACCAATTCACATCGGAATAGCCGCCAAGCATGGTGAACTCCCTTGGTGTTCCCTTGTTGCTCCCTTGGCGAACTCCCTTTGGTTCCCGTGCGGCGTCGTTCGAAGTGAGGGGCAACGCGCGAATTCGCGCCACCGTTCCTCTTCTGTTGTTTGTTCCATGAAGTGTTGTTGTTCCATGAAGGCTTGTTTTTGCAGTGCGAAATTTCGCGCATGACGGCGCGCTACTCTGTGCTTCTCGATAAGCCGGCATAGCTGGGGCGCGGAACGCGCGCGCCCCTTGAGCGTTTTCTTCCCGACTCTTCGTGAGTCAGGGAGGCCGAGAAAAAATTAAATCGGGGACCGGAACTATGACCCGACACGATCAGGAGCTTTTGGAAAAACAACTGCGTGGAAGCGACAATCGTCCGCCCGAGGGCGTTTTGATGCTCGCCATCGCGGCCGTATTTTTTGCCGGCATGGCGGTCGGCGGATTCATGTTCGCCTATACCGATCAGCCGCCGTTGCAGATGGCGGCAAACGACGTCGCCGCCCACACGTCCCAGCCTATCCTGCCGACCACGCGCTAAGACTCGTTCGGCAATACTGACGCCAATCACTCTTCCGGCTCGGTGGTGAAGAACAGCGGATAGCCCTTGCTTTTGCCGAGCTCGGTGGCTTCCTTGGCCTTGGTCTCGGCAACGTCGCGGGTATAGACCGCGATCACGCAAGCCCCGCGCTGATGCGCCGTCATCATCACGCGATAGGCCTGATCGCCGCTCATGCGGAACACCGCCTTGAGCACAAGCACGACGAATTCGCGCGGCGTGTAATCGTCGTTGAGCAGAATGACTTTGTAGAGTGGCGGGCGCTGGGTTTTGGTCTTCGTCTTGGTGCGCGGCGCAACGATGGTTTTGGTCATTGCAGAGCCCTCAACACATCGCGCCAACACATCGCGTCAAGGCTGACCGCGGTCGCAATATAGTCGCTTGCGAGCGATCATCCAATGCACGGCTTTCGCGCCCGGGAACCGGGCGGCGCATGTGGTGTTGATGACCGCTTTTGTGCAAACATTGCTGTGCTGAACTCATCCGCTGAGGATTTTCGCGAGGCTCGCTATGCACATTCTCTGGGTGATCGTCATCGGTTTTGTCGCCGGCATCGTCGCGCGCCTGCTCGCGCCCGGACCAAACAATCCGGCCGGTTTCATTCTCACGACGCTGCTCGGCATCGCCGGCGCTTTCATCGCCACTTTCATCGGCCAGGCGATCGGCTGGTACCGGCCCGATCAGGGCGCGGGCCTGATCGGCGCCGTTGTCGGCGCTGTGATCGTCTTATTCATCTGGCACCGACTGGTATCGGCGCGCGCTATCCCAGACCCCGGCGCCCGACGCTGGCTCTAGGCTGCATCGTCACCCGGCGCGGCGATTTGCGTTCGACGATGACCGCGCGCGCGAGGCCGCCGCGGCCCGGAATGGTCAGCCGGCTGTCGGGCCGCCGCATTTTCAGAACCGCCCGCCTCGCCTCCTCGGCCGGGACCGACATCAATGCGGCGACGATCTCGATTTGGCCCTCAAGATCCTCGGTGAGACCTTGCGCGGCCAGGACCGCATCGTCGAGTGTCGGCGGATCGCGCCGCACCCGGCGTAGGCCGTGCTTTGTTTCCCATACCTCGCTCATGCCGCACCTTGCGCACCATATTGCCTATTCGCCGATTATTATCAGCGATTTACTGCACTGCAGCAAGCATATTGTGCAGCGCACTCACGGGATTGTTAACTCCGTGAGCGGCCCTTGGTTCATGACGCCAGTGCGATTCATCTAGCGGCCGGCCATTTCGCTGAAGAGGTCTCGGGGTCTCGACCAGCGACACCGTGACCTGATCGGCGGTCGTGCCGGCATTCTTGACCACGGCCTGCGTGATGTCTTTCACCAGTCCACGCTTCTGCTCGAGCGAGCGACCCTCCAAGAGATAGACGACCACTTCCGGCATGCGCGCCTCCATTGTTGCCGGCCTGCCGCACCCTGATGATTAGTCGTTTATAGGGCGCGAGATGGGCTTTCCTGAATTTCGGGTGCGTACTATCGGAAAGTTCCCGGGAAGGCACAACAGGGGAGCTCTCAATGAAACGTTTGGTTTTTGCAATTGGCGTGTTGGCACTTGGCTTTGCTGCTTCGACACCCGCGCGAGCGGATTTTTCCATCGTGCGCTTCGAACTCGGCTTCTGCCGGATCTGGTGGAATAACGGCATCAACCCGATCGGCGCCGGCTGGACTCGCGTCTCGACCGCGCCGGACTTCACGAGCGCCTGGGCCGCGCAAGACGCCGCGGTGAAAAAGGGCAAGTGCAAGTAACTCGGCGACTAATTTAGCTTCGACTTTTCTTCACCGATTTTGCGATGTCGCTGCCCGCCGCCAAGCGGGCGGCGACAAATTCTTTGCGTGCACGTCTTCTTGGCGCGTGCGCGGTGCAGCAGCGGGATTATCGCTGCGGCCCGCGCCGCCCCTGATCTATCATGGGCTTTTAAGGATGGGCTTTTAGGCCGCGGACCTACTGCGAATTTGGGTAATAGGACCGGCTGCCGTGAGAGGCGAACATCCGCCGGAAAACCGAACCTATTCCCTGAAATTGAGCGTTCTTGTTGGACGAGGCGTGATGCTTTGCCTTTTTCGGCGGTGTCGCTTGCTCCGGCGCCATGATTGCGGTGCTGTCCGGTGCATCCGCCGGTGCCGCTTCGACGACGTTCGACGGCTCTCCCGCCGCCGAAGCTGATGCGCTCGCCGGAGCAGCCGCTGGGACAGCGGTGCCCGAGTTAACCGCTGCGATGGGCAGTGCGGATGTCGTCTGGGCGGCCGCGGGCGCCGCGGTGTTCGGCAACACGGCAGCCGTGGACGCCGCCGGCGTCGGCGCTGCGATATTCGCCGCGGGTGATGTTGCTGGCTGGGTTGGCGGTGTCGTGCGCGAGGACGCGCGCGCGGAGGTACCTGGCTTACCGCTCGGCGGCGCTGCTGCGACGGAAGCAGGCGGCGATGCCAGCTTCGCCGGCGCAGTCACCGTTGCCGGCGCGGCGGGCGCGACGGATGGCACGGCGGCAGCGCGGACGCTGGTCACGATCGCGTGCGCGGCAATTGGGGTCTTTTCCGGCTCGCTCGAACGATCGACCAGGGAGAGCGCACAACTCCGGCCCCCGCGGTGGCGCCAATCGCGGTCGCCACCAAGATCACACGGGCGGTGCGCGCAAAGCTCGGCGCCGGGGCCAAGTAACCCCATTCCGGACTGAAATTCCCGGCCGAACGCATCAGTACTCCTGCCTCTCAGTCGTGGCCGCGCGCGAGATCTTACACTTTGCTGGCGAACCCCAACCCACCGTGCTGCTTTGCACAAAACAATTGAGCCAAGGGCCTGGTTCCACGCCCGATTCTCGTTGGCTTAACGGGGTCGGCCGTAATCGGCAAGCCGGGCCCCGCGGGAATAGAGAAATACAAGCATAAAAACTGGGAATTGTTGCCAAACGGCACCATTTTGGCCCCTGGTGGGGCCGGCTCGTGCCGTTGCTTTTGCTGTCATCAAGAATCCGAACTGAACGGCCGCGGGCTCGGCGGCGAACCGCCGAAGCGCTCGCCGACCGAGGCGAACATGTCGCCGAGTGCGGCAACCGCGTGCCTGGTCACGGCGACGACGTGGTCCTTCAGATCAAGCGTCTTGGCGAGTAGCGAATCGGGATCGCGGGCAAGCCGATCGGGCGGCGCAGCATTCTGCTGCGGATTCTGTTCGCTCTCGACCATCGCGACTTGCGTCGCTGCAACCGGGTTCGGCGCGGCGACGGGCTTGGCATGCGGCAGCACGACTTTCGCCGACATCGCCGATGCAAGATGGCGCGCCGGGGCCGCCGCTGGAGGCTTGATGTCCACCGCGTTTTGTTCAGCAAGCACTTTCTCGCGCGCCTCATTGTCTTGCGCGGCCTTGTCTTGCGCGGCCTTGTCTTGCGCGGTCTTGGCATCGGCCACTGCACGCGCTGTTTCCGCATCCTGCGCGGCGAGCCGGTTCTTTTCTGCCGTCATCTGCGACTTGAGGTAGCCGACGATCGCATCGTGCTCATCGCGAACCAGCGCCAAGACTTCCGCCGAGGCGGGGCTCACCTGTTCGGCCGGCGGCGGGGGCGCGGCGCGGCCAAGTTGATATTGGGTGAACAGGAATCCGCCGATCACGCTGGCGAGCGCCGCGGGCAAGATGTCGAGGACGAACTTGCCGACAAACCGCGCCAGCAATGGAAATTCGAGATGTGCCGCACAACTGGGCGGCGCCGGGTCTCGCCAATGGCCATCGATCTGCATTGCTGGCCTCCCTCCGCCGATGAAAAATGTCAGCCTTTTTCAAACGACCGGTTGAATTTCAAACATTCGTTCTGGGCGGCGCAAGGCCGGGAAAAAGGAATTTTTGCGGCATTTCACAGTTCCCTGCCGCGCGGATCAATTCGTGCGCAGCGATCGCAATCCCGAAACGACCCAATTGCTGATTGTGGCTGAGAGCCACTCCACGGCTCGTTCGTCGAGCACGAGGCCGACCGGTGGCTCTGCCAACTGCTCCCGGTTGCGCACGAATACGCTGCACTGGCCAAGGAGCCAGATCGCCGCGACCGTCACCGTGCGTTGATCGCCGTCAGGCATGAAGCGTCGCACCAGGTCGGCGGCAAGGCCTAGGAACGGGGCGGCCTCTTCGGCCACAAGATTACGGAAAACCGTCGTCGGCTGCACGGTTTCCCAATTGAAGATGCGCATGTGCCGGCTGTACTCGTCGCGCCCCAGCAACGGCTGCAACTGCCGGCGCACGAATTGCGACAGCGCTTCTTCGCGCGACATCGATTTTAGCTCTTCGGCATGCGCGAGCTGGTGTTCGGTCAAAGCGCGAAACGCGACGCGCAGCACTTCGCGATAGAGCCCGTCCTTGCCGTCGAAATGGTAATTGATCGCCGCCTGGTTCACCTTGGCCTTGGCGACAATGGCGCGGATGCTGGTGCCGTCGTAGCCGCCCTCGGCGAACAGCCGCTCCGCCGCCCTCATGATACGCTCGCGCGTGACCTCGGATGGTCGCGTCATTTGCCTTACCGTTGCCACTTTTCAAACCGTCGTTTGAATTCCTGATATGCGTTTGCCGCGGTAAATGCAATCGGTTCTTTGACATGCGCGCAAAGCTCATCCGGTGGCGGCTAGGCGGGATCGGCAGGCCATATTAGGGTCGCCGCTCCAACGCGGCGCCTGCTGGCGCCGCGTTGTCATCGGACCAACCCGAGCGGAGGACGCGAATGGCGCGCATCGAACAAGTGGAACGAGACAAGCTCACTGCGCGTCAGCAAGCGCTCTACGATGACATCATGCGCACGCGGCCGCGCGGCAAGCTCAGCGGTCCGTTTTCAGTCTGGATTCACCGCCCTGACATCGCCGAGCCCGCCAATGGGCTAGCGAATTGTTTTCGCGTCAGCCCAAAGCTCGATAAGCGCCTGATCGAACTGATCGTGCTGTTGGTGTGCCGCGACGCCACCGCGCAATACGCGTGGTCCGCCCATTTCAATCTCGCCCGCGAGGCCGGCCTCAGCGGCGAGACAATCGAAGCCATTCGCGCGCGCCGACGCCCCGAATTCGGCCGCGACGACGAGCGGATCGTCTATGATCTCGTGACCGAGCTTCTTGCCAGCAAAAAGGTGAGCCCGGGGACCTATGGGCGCGCCGAAGCCGCGCTCGGGCGCGACGGCATTATCGAGGCCGTCACCTGCGCCGGCTTTTACGCAATGATCGGATTAGTGCTCAATACGTTCGAGATACCGCCGCTGCCCGGCGGCGACGTCGTGACCTAATCGCCTTGTCCCACGAGAGCAGCCTGGCGCTTGCGCTCCGAGCGCGCAGGCGCGGGCCTGGTCTCCCGATTTTGTGCCTGCCGTAAAATCGCGGCACCGCGGTCCGTTAGCTTCACCGCACGCCCGCCCTCGCCTTCGAGCCGCACCAGATCCGCGATCACGGCATCCTCCCAAACCGAAAGCCGCGGGCAAGTGGTGCGCCAAGCGTCCATGGTTTCGGCATAGCTGCGCGGCCGGTCAGCCACCCAGGAGAGGAACTGGATCATGATCAGGCTTGGAGAATCGGACATCGCGGTCTCGCTCCTGGCGGCAGTATAGACCCGAACAGCGGTTGACGCAGCCTCCCCCCATCCTTTTCGTGCTAGATTTGTCGTGCCTGACTCGCGGCAAGACGATTCCGCCGATTCAGATTGGGATTTGCATGTACATTCTCATTCGAGCGCTCATCACCTTCGTGGTCGTTCTGCTTGTGCTTTATCTCGTCAACATGCTGCCGATCGATGGCCGCGCCAAACAGATCGTGCGCGTCATAGTGATCATCATTGGCGTCTTGTCGTTGCTCAGCTATCTGGTGAATTTCTGAACTTGGTTTCTCAACCGTGCGCCGCATCGAAGGCTATGTGATCGTTTCCGCCGACGGCATGATCGCGGACGGCAAAGGCGAAATGCCGCCGTCGATCCGCAACGACGCCGATCAGCGCTTCTTCCAGGGCGCGCTCGACCACGCCGCGGTCGTCGTGCATGGCCGCCATTCTCACGAGGGCGGGCCCCGTGCCGCGCGCCGCAAGCGTCTGATCCTCACCCGTCAGATCGCGGCGCTTGCGCCCGATTCCGCGCATCCAAATGCTCTGCTGTGGAACCCGGTCGCGGCCAGCCTTGATGCGGCGCTCACTCGGCTCGGGATCGGTGACGGCATCATTGCCGTCATCGGCGGCACTGAAGTGTTCAGTTTATTTCTGCCTCAGTACGATGCGTTTCATCTTTCGCGGGCGGCGAATGCCAGGATTCCGGGCGGACTGCCGGTATTCAGCGAAGTTGGCCCGAACGCCACGCCGGAAGATGTACTCGCGCGGCATGGCCTCAAACCTGGGCCGCGCCGCGACCTCGATTCCGCCGCCGGAGTTTCGGTCGTGACCTGGCAACGCTAGCTGGCAACGCCAGTCTGGGCGCTGACGATCGACAGCGTAACGATTATATCGATTGGCAAATGGTCCCATTCCGCCGCCGTTCTGCGTCCGTCACCGACGCGCTCGATTATGAGATAGCGCAGGAGCAGGCTTCGGCCCTTGGGCGCGCAGGCCGCGCGCTCGAGGCTGCGCTCGCAGCGTTATGCGACCACGACAGCAACGGCGAAAACGCGGACGAGACGCGCCGGACGTTGGTTGCGAATGCCGGCGACGCGCTGTGGCGTTACATCATCCAACGAGAATGCTGCGGGTTGCGCGACCAACGAGCGGTGATGCGCGATTACCGGGTTCCGCAAGAAGTCCAAAATCGCATGGGCATCTTTCGCGCTCGCGATCGGCGCGCGCGTTGACGGTCGCCTGTCCATAACCAAACCGCCCACACGTTCACGCCGCAAATTAGTGGATTGGTAACCTCTGTTGCGGCTTCCTCAGCCCGTACAGCAAGATTTTGTTCACCCTTTTCGATGCATTGTAGCTGATACTTCAATGAAGTAGCCGCGCCGCGCGTTAGTGACCATGCGTAATCCTTCGTTTGCCGAGGAATTGGAGGCTGTGGTCGCCTCCGGCAGCGCCGCCCGGCGTAACGACATCCTCGGCCGCGTCACCGATCTATTTGTCTACGACGCCGCACGCTACTCGCCGGATCAGGTCCGCCTATTCGGCGACGTGATGGCGCGCCTGGCACGTGGAATGGGAAGCGAGGCGCGCGCCCGATTGGCCGAGCGATTGGCGCCGATCGGCAGCGCACCCGTCAACGTCGTCCAGATGCTTGCGTCGGATGACGACGCGAACGTGGCCGGTCCGGTGCTCGTTCAATCGGAACGACTTTCCGACCGCGACCTCCTCGTGATCGGCGGCAGCAAGGGTCAGCTCCATCTCTTGGCGCTGGCGCACAGAGAGCGTTTGAGCCAACGGGTGACCGACATGCTGATCGCGCGTGGCGATCATGCCGTCCTTGGCACCCTGGTCCGAAACCGCGGTGCGCGCTTTTCCGCCGCTGGCTGGCGCCGCCTGCACGAGCGCGTACGCACCGATGAGGCGCTTACGGCCGAGCTCGCTCACCGATCGGAGGAGGAAGCGGACGAACATTCGCGCAACGGCGGCGAAGCCGAGGTCTACCGCCATGCGCGCGACGGTAAGCTCATCCAGACCGTAGCTGCCTTGGCAAACCTGTCCGGCATCCCGCGTGACGCGGTCGAGCGTGCGCTTCTCAACCAGCGCGCCGACGTCGTGCTGGTGATTGCGAAAGCCGTGGGGCTGTCCTCAATCACGACCGAAGCGCTGGTGCGCCTGCGCAGTGCCGATAGCGGTATGTCGGCAGAGGACGTGGCGCAAGCCTTGGCCAAATTCAATCGCCTGCCGCGCGACAGCGCGCGGCGCGTTCTGAACTTCTTCCGTATCCGGCTCGAAAAAGGTTCCGCTCTGGCGATACCGCCAGACCTGCGCATCGAGAGTTAGCCGGCGGCCGCCGCCAGCGGCCGCCTCGATTTGCGCTCAGTAGCAATAGCCCGGCTGCACCTGGAGCCAGGAGCCGTTCGGATAGCGGTAATAGCAGCCGCCGCGCCACCAGTAGTAACCGCTGTTCCGCCGCTGCGCCTCGGATGCGATCACCGCGCCCGTAGTCGCGCCGATCACAGCGCCGGCAACGGCGCCGCCGGCGCCGCGACCGAGCGCGCCGCCGATTATGCCGCCCAGCGCGCCGCCGACAATGGCGCCGCCGACCGGATCCTGCGCCGCCGCCCGCTGCGCAGGCATTATTGCCGCCATGCTCAACAACATCGCGGCTCCCAGCATTCGCTTCATGGTCCCTCTCCCTCCTCGTTCAACCACGTTCAGTCCAGATCAGATCAAGTCCTCACCGTCGAGGTTTGAATCTGCGTGCATCATAGAACAGCTCGCGGCCGAAGTTCGACTGGAATATTGCCCAAATGGGGGCGGTTGCGCTGCAAACCGCTGACCGGATGATTTGCTACGGCGGCGGCTGCAAGCGCGTTGGCATTGCGAACGCGGCTCCAACGCACGCTCACTTCACGTCGCGATGCAACAATCGTGATGACAAAGCGTTAAAGGTTTCGTTGCAGAATCTTCTTGACTCCCCGCTTATTGCATTTATGTGGGGATTTAGCCGCTGTTGGTCGGTTCGCGTGGACTGATCGAGCGGCTTTCGCTTGCTGCGGCGCCGGCGTGCCGGCATCTCGGATCCCTGATTGGGGAGGACGGCATGAGCCAGAACGCCCTCTTGCGATCGGTGAAAGGCTTGGGCGCCCCAAGTACCGCTCGTAAGGAAGACCGCAAGACCAAATTGAAAGTAGCGGCTTCCGCGGCGGCAGAAAGCCGGCAGGATTTTGCGCGCAAGGACCACTTCGCCGTTCGCAACGGTGTTCGTTGCGCCGGCGTGCATTTGATTGTCGATCTGCACGGCGCCAAACAGCTCAATGATATCGATCATATCGAGGCGACGCTGCGGCGCTGCATTGAAGCCGCCCGCGCGACACTTTTGCACATTCACTTGCACCATTTTCAGCCGAGCGGCGTGTCCGGGGTCGCGGTGCTGGCGGAAAGCCACATCTCGATCCATACATGGCCAGAAGCGGGTTACGCGGCGCTCGACATCTTCATGTGCGGCTCCGCCGAGCCCGATAATTGCATCCCGGTGCTGCGCGAGGCCTTCGCCGCCACGCGCGTCGATGTCAACGAAATCCTCCGCGGCCAAGACGCCTGACAAGACGCCTGATCGGACCTTAATTTCGGAACTGAAGCGGTCACGCTTGACTCGACCTTTTGTTTTAATCTGAATCTCGGTTTGCCTTCATTGCGGAAGATGGCCACCATTGCGCGCGGGTTGCCGCGGGGATTTGCCATGACCAAATCAAAGAGCCAATCGACGAACAATTCGGCCGGGAAGCGCTGGATCGCTGAAACGCTGTTCGACGATCTCGGGTTCCGCATGACCTTCGAAGTCGACAGGGTGCTGTATGAGCTGCAGACCGAGCACCAGCACCTCGTACTGTTCGAGCATCGGTTCTTCGGCAAAATGTTGATGCTCGACGGCGCGACGCAAATCTCCAAGAAGGACGAATTCATCTATCAGGAGATGATGTCGCACGTGCCGCTGTTCGCCCATGGCAAGGCCGAGGATGTGCTGATCATCGGCGGCGGCGATTGCGGCATCGCCGAGGAGGTGCTCAAGCACAGGACGGTGAAGCGCCTGACCCAGGTGGAGATCGACCCGGCGGTGATCGAATTCGCCAAGGAGCATTTCCCCGAATTCACCAAGCCGGTTTTCGCCGATCGACGCTTTGAATCCGTGATCGACGACGGCGCTAAATATGTCGCCGTGACTGAACGCCGCTTCGATGTCATCATCGTGGATTCGACCGATCCGATCGGCCCGGGAAAGATTTTGTTCGGCGCCAGGTTTTATGCCGGCTGCCGCCGCTGCATAAAGCCGGGCGGCGTTCTCGTGACCCAAAACGGCGTCCCGTTCTTTCAGAACAACGAGCTCACCGCGACCATGCTCAAGTTCCGCCGCCTGTTCGCGGACGCGAGCTGCTATGTTGCAGCCATTCCGGTCTATGTCGGCGGCCACATGGCGCTGGGGATAGCGAGCGACAACAAGCGTGTCCGCCGGCACTCGGTCGCAAC
>Ga0187817_10000727_pt1 | contig 14790 bp, 12 predicted proteins | sample NC_wetland_sal_i_17_FD_132431 | JGI IMG/M metagenome (GOLD analysis project Ga0187817, IMG submission 132431) | Wetland sediment microbial communities from Neuse River Estuary, North Carolina, USA - SO4_2 | ecosystem: Environmental > Aquatic > Freshwater > Wetlands > Sediment | place: USA...
GGGAAGACCTCATGAATCCGTTGGCGCTGAGTATCAACGGGTTGGCGCGAGATCTTCGTGTGCCTGTTACTCGTATGAGCGAAATTGTCAATTGCCGCCGAGGTATCACCGCCGACACAGGGCTGCGCCTGGCGCGATACTTCGGCACCACGGCGGAATTCTGGCTGAATCTTCAGGCTGGATTCGAGTTGGAACTCGCGCGCCGAGTATCGGCCCAGCAGATTGAAAGAGACGTTCATCCCCGGCAAGCTGCGTAGGTGATTCCTTGCCCTCAACTAAAATCCGCTCCCGCTGGTTCGCCCTGTGGTACTTCTCCATCGCCCTGGGATTTGTGCTGCTTGCCATCAACCGGGCCCTGGTGGGAGAGAAAGCGTGGCTCGTGGCCCTGCGGTTTGTGATCGCGGCGGGATTTGCAGCTCTGGGCTACGCCGAGCTGCGCTCGAGCGCCCAAAAGTAAATCAAGCCTTCCGGTCCTGAGCCCGCCCCTTCCACTCCCCGCCGCGGCCGGACCAGTATTGGACCGCGGAGTGGACGGTCGCGCCGGTATAAAACAAAGCCACCAGCGGAAGCAATGGCGCCCACAGCATCGAAACCCCGTAGAATCGCAGCGTAGGCGCGTAGCCGGCGATCATGAGGATCCACGCGTAAGCACCCAAGCCCGCCGGAACCAGCTTGCCCGAAAACACCAGCAGCGGCGGAAGCATGTAGGTGATGAACATCCCGGCGACGGTACCTGCGAGCAGAGCTGTCGAATGCCGGAGCTGCCAGAACGCGGTCCGTGAAATCATGCGCCCGATCTCTCCGAACGTGCCGTAGCTGCGAATGCTCCGGGATTTCGACGTCAGCCCCAGCCAGAGTTTTCCGCCGGATTTTTTAACCGCTTTCGCCAAGGCGCAATCGTCGATCAGCTCGCCACGAATCGCCGCGATGCCGCCGATGCGATCGAGGGCGGCCCAGCGCAGCAGAATGCAGCCGCCCGCCGCGCCGGCGGTCGCGCGCTTGGGGTCCTCCGTCCAGGCCGGCGGATAAAGCATGAAAAAGAAAAATACGAACGCGGGTATCAGCGCTTTCTCGGCGAGGGTTTCGCATTGCAGCTTGACCATCGAGGAAACCAGATCGTACCCGCCGCCTTCAGCCCGCGCGACCAACTGCGCAATGCTGTCCGGGGCGTGGACAATATCCGCGTCGCTGAACAGAACGTAATCCGGCTGGAAAGATTCGGCCTTCGCGAGGCCCTCGGACAGCGCCCAGAGCTTGCCGGTCCAGCCCTCGGCCAGCGGCCGCGCCTGCATCACGGTCACCAACTCAGGCCCAGCGGCCTCCCGCGCCAAATCCACTGTGCGATCGTCGCTGTGATCGTCCACCACGTAGATGTGCCAGGGGCCGGGGTAGTTCTGCTCCGCGAGCGAAGCCAGCGTACGCCGGATGGTCTTGGCTTCATTCCTCGCCGGAATGATGACCGCTACCCGGCGCGGCGCCGGCCGGTCCGGCAATTCCGTTTCTCGTAGCAGCCAGAACTTGCCGCGGCCCAGCAGCAGGTAAATCCAGATCGCCACCGTGCAGATGCTGGCGAGGAAGGGTATCACTTGTTGTAGGTCTTCTCAAACTTGTTGCGGCTGTTGTAGACCGTCATCGAGCCGTTGGCGTCGGCTGAAACGCGCAGCCAGTTGCCTTCATCGCCCTGCTCGTAGATGTTGGCGATCATGGCTTCAGGCACATTGTGGTCTTTGCCGCCCTGCATCGCATAATGCACCTGCCAGAGGTCCGCGAGTCCCGGCGAATCGTGGACTGTCTGCCAGGCTTCGGGCGAGCCGCCTTTGCGCGCCCCGTTGTTCATGATGGCCACTCGTGGATGCAGAGCGCGCACGATCGCCGGCGAATTCGATTCGTCCAGGCCATGGTGCGTGGTCAGGTACAGATCTACCGTGCCGATCTTGTTATTCGGGCAGACCAGTTCGTTTTCCTTGTTCCACGTCAGGTCGCCCAGGTCGACCATGCGGAAATCGCCGTACTGGATCAGAATGCCGATTGATCGCGCATTTTCACTCGTATCCGTCTCCTTTGGCTTGACGTCGGCGCAAGCAGGATTGGGCTGGCCGGCGCCCGGGAGCGCCGCCGCAATTTCCTCCCCGTTTGAGGTCAGCACCGTGACATCGAGATCTTTCACCGGGATCTTGTCGCCAGGCTTAACCTGGAGGTGGCTTCCGCCGCTCGAATCGCGCGTCCTTACATACGCTCTGTACAGGCGGTCGGCGTTACCCCCGTGCTCGACGGTTTCGCCATGATCGACAAAATTGCGGATGGGCAGCTTGGCGGCAAGCTGCGGAACGCCGCCCACGTGGTCCTCGTGATAATGCGTGACCAGCAGGTAGTCGATCTGCTTCACCCCGGCGCGCTTGGCGGCCGCGGCAATGCGATTGGCGTCGCGCATATTCAATCCCGGCCAGCCGGTATCTACCAGCAAGGACTGTTTGGAGGGCGCCACGATCAAGGTCGCCTGGCCGCCCTCGACGTCCACAAAATAGATTTCCAGCATTTTGGCGGCGGGCAGCGCCTGCGCGGCGCACAATAGAAAGAAGGGTACGAAGGAGCGAATTCGCATGGCCGAAATCGTATCATAGGGACGTTGCCGGGGCGCGGGCCTTGCCGGAACATCCGCCGCTGGCGTAACGTATTTGTAATTAGATGCCTTATTGCAGCAGTTGCGGGAACGCGGTCAACCAGACGGACCAATACTGCGCCAAGTGCGGCAGCCGCCAGCCGGGTGCCGCGGCGCCGTCACAGCCCATCGATCCGCTAGCGGGGATTACGCCGCGCACGGCCTCTATCCTCTGTTACATCCCGGGGGTCGGCTGGATTGCCTCGGTCATCGTTCTGGCGGCCGACAAGTTCCGCAATAACAAGACCGTGCGCTTCCACGCGTTTCAGGGCTTGTACCTGTTCGTGGCCTGGTTGATTGTGGAGTGGGTCCTCAGCCCGATCTTCCGCGAATTCCACGAGCCCTTTTTCCGTATCGACAAAGCCCTCCATCTGTTGATTCTGTTCGTCTGGGTCTTCATGATCATCAAGACCAGCCACGAGGAGCGTTACTCGTTACCGATCATCGGCGAGCTGGCGGAGCGCTCAGCGGCGGAACACTAGCCGTCAAATTTTACTGCATCAGAACCGTTAAAAATAGGAGGCACACGCACGGTCAGGCTAGAATTCGTCTTGGCCCCAGTCCCTCCTGGGTTAGCGTTCTGCAACGCAAGGCGTCGGAGCAGAAACAGGCCGCGACTGGGGCCTCGATGATGTTACGCGAACGCTGTTGTTTGTCAACCACCTGTTGTATATTCATCCATAGAGGTGAATATTTAATCAATGAGGCGGCGAGTCGGCATTGTCGGGTATCGAGGCTATAGCGGGGCCGAGGTGGTGGGCATCCTGCGCGGCCACCGGCATGTCGAGCCGCTGTTGATGGAGCATCGCAGCGAGGGGCCGCAGGAGACCGGGTTGCTTCACCCGAAAGGGCCGCGGCAGGTTCCGGCGACGGCCGAGGCGGCGCGGGCGGAGAAGATCGACATCGTCTTTCTCGGCACGCCGGCGGAAGTTTCCATGGAAGTCGCGCCGGAGATGCTCGCAGCCGGCGCGCGCGTCATCGATTTGAGCGGCGCGTTTCGCCTGCGCACAGCGGAGAATTACGCGCGCTGGTATGGCGAGACGCACACGCAGCTTGAATTGCTGAAGGAAACCGTGTACGGCCTGCCGGAGTTCTGTCGCGAGCGGATTCCCAGCGCTCGGCTGGTCGCGAATCCCGGCTGTTATCCCACGGCGGCGAATCTGGCGATCCGGCCGCTGGTTGAAGCCGGCGTCATTGATCGCGCTGCGGGTATCGTCTGCGACGCCAAATCCGGAGTGAGCGGCGCGGGACGCAAACCGTCGCTCAAGACCAGCTTCTGCGAAGTGACGGAAAACTTTTCCGCCTATTCGATCCTCCATCATCGCCATGTGCCGGAAGTGCTGATGGTTTCAGGGCTGGAGGAGCGCGAGTTCAGTTTTACGGCGCAGCTTCTGCCGCTCGACCGCGGGATTCTCGAGACGATTTACTTCCGCGCGGCTCATGGCGCAAGCGCCGACGATCTGCTGGCCATCTACGAGAAGCGCTACCAGGGCGAGCCCTTCATCCGTCTCTATAAGCCGGGCCGCGTCCCCGATCTGCGCGCGGTCGCGCGCACTAATTTCTGCGACATCGGCGTAACCGTGGATCGCGCCACCAGCCGCGCGGTGGTGGTGAGCGCAATCGACAATCTCACCAAGGGCGCGGCGGGCCAGGCGGTGCAGAATATGAACCTGATGCTCGGCTTTTCTGAGACCGAAGGGCTTCTGTGAAGGCGCTCATCAAGCTGGGCGGCACGCTGCTCGATTCCCCGGAATTGCGGGCGAATCTCGCGGAACAGATCACGGCGCAACGGCGGCGCGGCACCCAGATTACTGTGGTGCACGGCGGCGGCAGGCAGATGACGCGGTATCTCGCCGAGCGGGGAATCGAGAGCCGCTTTGTGAACGGGCTGCGCGTGACCACGCCGGAGACCCTGGACGCGGTGCTGAAGGTGCTGGCGGGAAGCGTAAACCAGGAACTGGTGGCCGCGCTGATCGCCGCGGGGGCGCGGGCGGTCGGGCTCTCGGGTGTGGATGCGAACCTGGTGGAAGCCGAGCCGATGGATCCCGCGCTCGGGATGGTGGGCCGCGTGACGCGCGCGAATCCGGAACTGCTGGATGTGCTGATCTCCCGAGGATACCTGCCGGTGGTGGCCTGCGTGGCCGGCGGCCGTGACGGGCGCATGTACAACGTGAATGCCGATCAGATGGCCGCAGCGTGCGCGGCCGCCTGGCGCCCGGACCGGCTGATCTTTCTCACCGACATCGCGGGCGTGCTGGATGCTTCGGGCCAAGTGCAGCCGGTGCTGACCGCCGAGGATTGCCAGCATCTGATTACCGAAGGCGTTGCCACGGGCGGCATGCAGGCGAAGCTGAACGCGGCCGCGATGGCGCTCGAGGCGGGCGTCGAGGAGATCGAAATTGCGCCTGGAACCTCGCCTGCCGTGCTGGCGCGATTGCTGCAGGGCGAGCCGTGCGGAACGAAAATCGTGCGCGCGGCTCAACGAGCGACCTCCTATGATTAGCAGCATCCGCAGCGACGCGCTGGTGGAGCCCCAGCAGGCGCAAATCCCGGTCGAGGTGCGCAAGGCGCGAATGTCCGATATCGCGCCGCTGCTGGAGCTCATCAACGGCTATGCCGCGCGAGGCATCATGCTGCCGCGCACGGAGTTCGAGCTTTCCGAGAGCATGCGCGATTTCGTGATTGCCGAGTCCGACGGCCGCTTGTTGGGCTGCGGCGCCCTGCACTTTTATTCACCCACAACCGGCGAAGTGCGGTCGCTGGCGGTGGCGGAGAGCGCCAAAACTCAGGGCGTGGGCCGGCGCGTGATCGAAGCCATCATTGAAGAAGCCTTCGAATATTCGCTGGACGCGATTTTTGTCTTCACTTATGTCCCGGAATTCTTCCGCAAAATGGGTTTCGGCGAGGTAGAGCGCGGCGCTCTGCCGCTCAAGGCTTGGAAGGATTGCCTGCGGTGTCCAAAATTCCAGGGGTGTGATGAGATCCCCATGATGCGGATACTTCGTCCCGAACATTGGGTGATTTCCTCCCAAAAATGGGGGAATACACCTTCCGCCTCCGAGGGCACCGAAACAGTCTTGCTGCCGATTGTTCGAGCCTCGTAGAGTATCTCTTCTCGACTTGTTCTATCACTTTGGGACTATCCGGCCCCCCCAATTTGAGTGCACAATTCCCTGAGAATTGTTCTACTAAACAAAAACTAGTCCCTTATATAATCGACACCAACTTAGTCGGACTCGCGCGCCATCGGGTCCGATTGCGGGGAGGAAGCCGGGCCAATGAAAGCACAAACAGTCAACGTTAAGGTCTCCACCGGACGAGTTCTGTGTTGCACCGTGTTCCGGCCTGGCGGGAAGAAACTGCTCGCGAAGGGGCATGTAATCAGCGAAGATGACATCCGCATTCTGGAATCCGAGGGCATGGAAAAGGTGTGGGTGACGGAACTGGAAGACGGCGAGATCGGCGAGGACGAAGCCGTATCCCGGGTGGCCGCGGAGATGGGTTGCGGCTGTTACGAGATTCACCTGGCCGCCGGGGGGCGCGCCAACCTGCATGCCACCGAGAACTGCTGCGTGCTGGTGGATGACGAACTGCTGCGGCAGATCAACTGTGTCTCGAGCGTGGTGATTGCGACTTCGCTGAACTTCAGCTTCGCCGTCGCGGGCCAGCGGATCGCCACCGTGAAGAGCTCGCCTTTCGCCGTCGCCAAAGATCAATTGAACGCAATCAGTTCCATCCTGGGCGAACGGGGGCCGATTATCCAGGCGCGGCCGGTTCGCAATCCTCCGATCGGCGTGCTCTATAGTGACCCGGTAAATGGGGAACGCGCGCGGCAGCTTTTCGAGAACGTCACCAGGCAACGGCTGGAGCGCTTCGGGCTGGGCGCAAGTTTTGTCCTATCCTGCGTGGAAGACGAGGCGTCGGTGACGCGGGCGCTGCATCATCTGTTGCGGCCTAAACCCGCCGTGGTCATGGTGGCCTCCACCACCGCCCCCGCGGGTCCCGAGGACGTGGTGGGCCGGGCCATGGCGCAGGTTGGCGGACAGCTCGAACGTTTCCTAGCACCGGTCGAGCCCGGCAATCTGCTCATGCTGGCTTACAAGGATGACGTGCCGATCGTATCGGCTCCGGGCTGTTTCCGGTCTGCCAAAGCCAATGTGATGGACCTGGTGCTGCCGCCGTTGCTGGCCCGTTACCGGGTCAACAGTTGGGAAGTGGCCTGCCTGGGCCACGGCGGCTTGCTGGGTTAGGCGGCCTGCGGCCGCCACGACCCCCTGCGGGGTCGCACGACACGGCGACACCCGGATGAAGCACGGGTCTTCGACGGGGACGGGGCGACACGGCGAACACGGTACGCACCTGCCGTTTCTCGCCGCCGCCGGCAACATGACCTAAGACAGGGCCTGTTTACAATACTCGAAACACTTCTTCACTTCCGCCACGGTATCGGCGCCCTTGTATTCGTACTCGATGTTCGCCGGAATCGCGTAATGGCTTGTCTTTAGCAACTGAAGAACGGACTGGATCGGCGTGTCCCCTTGTCCGAACGGCATGTTCGGACCGTTGTCTTTCTTCCGGTCTTTGAGGTGCAGGGTCACGATCCTTTCGTGATGTTTCCGGATGAACTCGACCGGATCGAAGCCCGCGGCAAAGAAATGCCCGATGTCCAGATTCACGTTGATGTAGGGCGAGCGGCCGGCCATGGCCTTCTCGAAGCTCTCGGGTGTGGAGAACTCGTTGGGGTGCTTGACATCAGAGTGGCCATGAAACCCGACGCGGATCTGGTTCTTGGCCGCCTCGCGATCCACGCGATCCACAACCGAAAGAGTGGAAGACGCCGTGATGACGCCCACGCCTAACGCCTTCGCCATCTCGAAACCGCGCGCAATCTCTTCGTCGGTAAAATCATCGCGGAAACTGTAGTTGTAGGCGGAGAGCTGGATGCCGGCGTCGTCGAATTTCTTGCGAACGTTGCGGAAGTACTCCATCGAGATGGTGGTGCGAAAGTGGCGGAGCTCGGAGCGAAGGACGCCAGGCTCGACATGCCCCGAGAACAATTCGCATTCACCGAGCCCGACTTCCACCATGGCTTTGATGGCCTCATCGAGGGGACGGTCGCGAAAGCTGTAAGACTGGACGCCGATCTGGACGCCATGGAACGTGGAATCAATGCGCGCCAGCGCCGCCGCCGGAACTGCGGCCAGCGCAAGCTTCGAGAATTCTCTTCGTGAAATCATATGCGGCAGTGTATCGTACTCGGGTTGGGGATGGCGGAGCGGGCGGTTTGACCCCCACGGGGGCGGTTTCTTATACTAGAGATTCGAAACATGTATATTGTATTGACCATTATCCACGTCCTGGTTTGTTTCTTTCTGATGATCGTGGTTCTGTTGCAAAGCGGAAAAGCCGCGGACTTGGCTGGCGCTTTCGGCGGGATGGGATCGCAGACGGCTTTCGGGCCGCGCGGGTCGGCGACGCTGCTCTCCAAGGCGACCACGGTTTCCGCCGTCGTGTTTATGTGTACGTCGCTGGCGCTTTCGATTGTCGCCACGCGCAACGCGGGCACGAACGCGACCATCCTCGAAAAGAAGACGCCGGCGAAGCAGTCCGTGCCCGGGGCCAACCCGCCAGCGAAAGGACCGGCGCCGATGACCGCGACTCCGTCGATGCCCGGCGCGCCAAAAGGCCAGCCGCAGCCGGCGCAGGTTCCAGCAAAGAAGTAGTCACCCATGCGGAGGTGGCGGAATTGGCAGACGCACTAGCTTGAGGTGCTAGCGGGAGCAATCTCGTGGGGGTTCAAGTCCCCCTCTCCGCACCACACTAAACCCCGGCTCATTAGTTTACAGCCCCTGTTTTTTCGTGTGACAAATCTGTGACTCGCGTTGTGCGGTCTGATCTAAGGAGACCAACAAGAAGTCGAGGATCGGACGCACGAGCCTCCACGCAGTGCCGTTGGCCGCTGTGCTCAGCTTTCAATCATCCATACCTTAACCCCGAATGGAGGCAGGCGAACATTCACCTTGCCGAAGGCCTCCTCCGCGGCGGCGGCGACGCGCGTACCTTCGACAATGTCGGTCAGGGCTTTGCTACCGGCTCCTTCAACCGATACGGTCAGGTCCAGCGCTTTCCCGCCGTGGTTGAGGACGATCACCGCCTTACGCCCGTCCCGGCCGGACAACATGCGGGTTTCGATATCCGTGGTTTCGCCGCCAGCCTCAACGCGAATGGGCCGGATCACCCCAACCGCCTCCGCCAGGCCAGCCAGAAAGTGCCGCACGGCGGGAAGCGGCGCGGCGTCGTAAGACTGGCACAACATGGACGCCGCATACAGGGTCGAACCCTTGCCGTAACGGTTGGCGACGATGGCGGGCGTTCCACCCTCGAACTCGGCGACGATCACGGCGTCCGGATAAGCCTCGAGCCTCTCCTGGTATCGCCACGCGGGAATTGTGGTCCCTTCGGCGAGCCGCACCAGCGGATGAGCGCGCACGACCCGCAGCGAAGCGTCCCGGGCCGGGTCTACCGAAATCTCCCTCGATCCAAGCACCTCGGCCATACCCGCCCCGGGCACGGTCTGGTACAGGAACGTGCGCTGGTCTTTAAGGCCACACCAAAGCTCGGCGTACAGCGTGCCGCCGCCGCGCACGTACTCGCGGAGCCTCTCGCCTTCGGCGGGCGAGAGCGTGTAGGCGAAGGGCAAGTAGATCACCTTGTAGCGGCTGAGGTCGGACGCGAGTTGCTCCGCGACCAGGACGTCCACGGGGTAGCCGCTTTCCCAGAGCGCAGCGTACAGTCCGCGCAGGCTCTTAGAATAGTGCGCTTCGTTTCCTTCTCCGGTGGCCACCACCGAGGTGCGTGGGCTGTGAAAGATGGCGATCTGGGCGGCGATCGGCCGTGCCGTAGCGAAGAACGCCGCGTTCTTCTGCAACAGCGAGGATACTTCACCGGCCTCCCGAACCCGGCTCGTCAGACTGCCGTCGTAGTTCACAAGGCCGAATCCGGAAGCTTCGATCCCGGTGGTTTCGGGACGCCAGTTCCAGTAGAAAATGCCCGTCGCCCCGTGGGCCACGGACTGCCACGTCCACAACCGTATGTCCTCCGGCCGCGGAGTAGGCGAGCGGTACGCGAGACCGAAGACGCTGGGACCTCCCTGCAGCTCTTCCACCCACATCGGCTTGCCGTTGGCCGCGGAACGGATGCCGTCCAGCAGCAGGCCGCCGTAGCACGGTTTGTACGGTTCCGATTGCTGCAGCCAGAACGGAAAGAACGAGAGCCCCAGGACGTCGACATGCTTCGCGATGTGGAACTCGTCCGCCGCGTGGTAGGCGTATCCGGAGCCCCAGCCCCCGATGTGCGCCGTCACGGGAGTTCTGGCCCCGGCCTTGCGAGCGGCCCGGATCTTCGCCGCCTGAAACTCCGCGGTGTTCCACAGCATGAACTCGCGCCAGTCTACCCAAAAGACCTGTGCGCGCTCGAACACGCCGGTGCGCACCGGCTCGATCTGAGACCAGTCACCGTAGTAAGTGGCCCAGGTCTGGTTCAGTTCCGCGATGGAGCCGTATTTCCGTTGCAACCACTCGCGATAGCGGCGGACGGTGGAGACGCAGTAGCAGTACAGCCGGGCCGACGGCGGCTCGTTGACCGGGTTGCTGATCCCGCTCACCCAGATGCCCGCTTCGGCGCCCAGGTCCCAGCCCAGCACGCTGGCATGGTCTTTGTACCGGGCGACGACCCGCTGGACGAACCGCTCGATACCTTCGAGGACGGCGGGATGGTCCCAGCAGGCGGATCCGGCACGATATCCGTCGGAGGCAATCCATTCGCTCTCGGGGTGCAGCTTGACTACCCACTCGGGCTGCAGCTCGGGCCACGGCCACAACAGCGCGCGCATACCGTTCTTCTCGATCAGGTCGAGGAGCCGGTCATGACGGGCGAACTCGAAGCGGCCGGCAGCAGGCTCAATGTCGTACCAGTCGATATGGGCGACAACAGTGTTGAAGTTGACGGATTTCATCTGGCGGATATCGCTCTCGATGTATTGCGACCACTCTTCGAGCGGGGGCAGGTAGTGCTGCCAGTGCGGGATGGTGCTCATGTGGATGGCGCCGAAAGGAAACTGCTCGGGAGGCGCCGCCCGCGCCAAATGCACCCAAGGCAGAACCCCCGCCGCCCCGGTGATGGAGAGGAAATCACGGCGGTTAATTAGCGGCATATGTGTTCCCCTTTCCCGCACTGGCGCCCAGCCGGTCGTCCTGCGCCATCGCGGCTGGATTCTCGGCCGCCAATGCTCCTTCCGTGATGTTCGAATGATAGCGCTCACCAGCACGTTTGCAAACGGTGCGTCATCGGACTATGCTTCAAATCAATCGGGCGCAGATGATTGGTACCACCGTTTCTCATTACCGCATTCTCGAAAAGCTCGGCCAGGGTGGCATGGGAGTCGTGTACAAAGCCGAAGACACGCGGCTGGGCCGCACCGTCGCTCTGAAGTTTCTTCCGGACGATTACGCCCAGGATCACGCCGCGCTGGAACGGTTCCAGCGCGAGGCGCGTGCCGCCTCCGCTCTGAACCACCCCAACATCTGCGTGGTCTACGACATCGACGAGCACGACCAGACGCCCTTCATTGCTATGGAACTGCTCGAAGGGCAGACGCTAAGAGAGCACATTGCCGGCAAGCCCCTAAAGACCGATGAGCTCGTGGAGCTGGCGATTCAGGTTGCCGACGCGCTGGACGCCGCGCATGCGAAGGGCATCGTGCATCGCGACATCAAGCCGGCGAACATCTTCGTTACCCGGCGCGGTCAGGCCAAGATTCTGGACTTCGGCCTGGCGAAGCTGGCGCCGGAAGCTTCTAAATCGCATGGCGCGGCGGTACCCACCCTCGCGCCTACCGAACACATGCTCACAAGTCCGGGCACAGCCGTAGGCACCGTTGCCTACATGTCGCCCGAACAAGCGCGCGGCGAAGCGCTTGACGCACGCACGGACCTTTTCAGCTTTGGTGCAGTCCTCTATGAAATGGCTACCGGACAAATGCCCTTCCAGGGCGGCACGTCGGCGGCCATCTTCGGGGCGATCCTGCACAAAGCGCCCACGCCGCCGCTTCGTCTCAACCCGGAACTGCCGGCGAAGCTCGACGAGATCATCAGCCGCTTGTTGGAAAAAGACCGCGACCTGCGTTATCAGAGCGCTGCTGACCTGCGCAGCGAATTAAAGCGGCTCAAGCGCGACACGGATTCAGGGCGCTCCGCCTCTGCAGCGGTGGTTTCTGACCGCCGCCCGCGGTTGGCGGGGACACCGCCGCTCGAAAGCGACAGTTCCGATTCGCAATTGATCGTGGGCCTGGCGAAGCGCCACAAGTTCGCGGCCGCAGCGGCGGTGTGTGTGGGTGCGATCGTTCTTGCCGCACTGGGCTACGCGCTCTACAAGGTTCGCGGCGGCGCGCACCCAGCCACCACAGCGTCCAGCGGCCCGAGCAAAATCGCTCAAATCAGCCATTGGAACAAGCTGATGGAGCACGCCAACCTTTCGCCGGACGGCCACACGGTGGCTTTCAGTTCGGCGGCAGGCGGCATCGAGCAGGTATTCGTTATGCTGACTGCCGGCGGGGAACCTTTGCAATTGACCCACGATGACGGGGAAAAGTTCGTGGACAGCTTTTCGGCGGACGGAACGGAAATCTACTATCAGCGGGTACTGGGCAGAGACGAAGTGTGGGCCGTTCCGACCCTCGGGGGTACGCCGCGGCGGCTGGTATCCGGCGGGTTCCTGGCGCCTTCACCAGACGGAAGCTCGTATTTCTACTTGAAGTCGGACAAACCTCACGCCATCTTTCGCGCCGCAAAGTCTGGTCTGGGCGAGGAGCAGGTTTATAGCTTCGAAAATCCTCCTCTTTTCCCCATATCGATTCTGCCTTTTCCCGATGGCAATGACCTGCTGGTGGTCGCGGCGGCTCGCACTTACTCCACCGAAACCCATCTCTTCAAATTGAATGTACCTGGCCATACGATTCTCGACGTGGGCTCAGTCTCAGGGTATGTGCTCCGTTCTAACGTGGTGTGGGGCGAGCCCGCAAAATCCTTGCTTCTCAGCCGGACGGAAAGCGGGATCAAAAACCTTTGGAAGTACGACTTGGCCGGCCGAGCTTTAACACAAGTGACGTTTGGCTCGGGTCCTGATTATTCGCCCATGCCGGACCCCTCCGGCAAAGGAGTTTATTACGTGAACGGCAAGCGGTCCGGCTTCCTGACCGTTTATCATCCCAAGAGCAAACAATCCGTGGACATCGTGCCGGAAGACGCGACGCAACCCTCCATCTCGCCGGACGGAAGGCGCGTGATGTATGTCAAGCTCCTCGGAGGAGATAAGAACGAGCTTTGGGTTTCGGATCTTGATGGCAGAAACCAACTGAGACTGGCGTCCGCCGGAAAGCTGGAAACGGCCGGTTGGTCACCGGACAGCTCCCATGTCGCCTTCGCTGATCTCACAGCGGGCGGGAGCAAGGGTTATGTCGTGGGGGCTGATGGCCGCGGCCTTCGCCCCATTGAGGCCGTTACAGGAATGATCGGCATGGTGGTGTGGTCGGCGGATTCCAAATCGCTTTACGTCAGCGCTATTCAAGGCAGAACACTCGCCACAGTATGGAGAGCGAACGGAGACGGTTCCGGGGCGCACATCTTTCTGGAAAACTGCTGCTACGCGTCGGGCGTTTCCCGTGATGAAAAATATTTGCTTGCCTACGTGTCGAATGGCGACGACGTTGGAATTTACCAGGTTTCTATCGCGGACAAGAAACGCACCCCATTGCTGCCCGGCGTGGTCACGTACATGCTCTGGTATGCCGCCGATGGCAAGTCCTTTTTGTATGCGGTCGAATCACAGGGAGAAGTCACCATTTATCGCCAAGGCTGGCGCGACGGCCAATTGGTCGGCAAACCTCAAATCGCGCTCAAAATCCCATTCGCATTCAGGTTTTCATACAACGGCAACGCTTACGATTTCTCTCGCGACCTTTCCTCCCTCGTTTACTCGCGCCCAGGCGGCGAAGCAGACCTCTATTTGCTGAGCCCGGGGCGCTAGCCCAGACTTCGCGGCTGCCAACGGTAGTCCCTCATCAGAAAGTAACCGGGAACCGGACGGCGTTATTCGACGGCCGCTCAAAGGCGTGGCATCAAGGAACCGGGAAGCAAGGGAAATGCAGGTTCGTCCTCGTCGCCCTCCAGGAAAGCCTCGAACAGGCGATTCAGGGCTCCGCTTCGGCGCGCCAAGTGTTTGCGCCGGTCATTCAAGAACGCGAAAGGGAATGGCGAGTAGGTCTCCAGCGCAGCGAGGTAATCCGCGGTGTACAGGTCGGGCGCCTCACCAGCGGCGCGGACCAGCAAGGACCGAGAGCTCCTTTCGATGAGATCTTTGAGTGCCCGGGAGTCCGGCCCGGCGAGGCGATGCATCCGATGCATCACTCTCTGCGCAAAATGTAAAGCGCGGCTGGTCAACTCGTCCAGAGGCTGCCGTCCGGCCGCTTCCGAAAAAACTGTGAGCATTCCGTCCTGGCAATCCTGGCGAACGTCCTGTAGGTCGTCTGCCGACTGCACAAGCACTCCCCAGGCGAACACGAATTGAGCCTCTTCCCGAGAAAGCGAACCAGCAGCCACATCCTTTGATCTTCGGAGCATAAGCCGCGGAACGGGCGCCGAGATTGGCGGGATCATGGGACTGCCGCTGATCGGCATGTTTGAATCGGTGAGGCTGGACTATCGCGACGGCGGCATCAAGTTCGATTACAAGCCGTAACGATAGAACAAAAGCCTGATCGCCGTCACCAGGAGGTGGTGGGTGGTACCCGGCACCTCCCTCTTTGTCGCGGAAATATAAGCAGCACCAGATTCACAGCCTGCTTTGCATAACCATTTCGCTAATCGCCTGAATTACGATCTCGGGCCGGTCCAATTGGATCCAGTGACCGCTGTCCATGACGATCTCGTTTCGCCCTTGCGAAGAACACCGCGCCAGCCTCTGGTGTTCAGCGCGATCTGCCGCGGTCGCATTTCCCGCCGAAAGAACGGTTAGCGGCACAGGGTACACATCGGTCGAGGCAACGACTGTAGCGCTTTCGCGCAGCCCTTCCACAC
>Ga0187817_10000728_pt1 | contig 14788 bp, 11 predicted proteins | sample NC_wetland_sal_i_17_FD_132431 | JGI IMG/M metagenome (GOLD analysis project Ga0187817, IMG submission 132431) | Wetland sediment microbial communities from Neuse River Estuary, North Carolina, USA - SO4_2 | ecosystem: Environmental > Aquatic > Freshwater > Wetlands > Sediment | place: USA...
GGCAACCCCCGCTACATCTGTTTTTGGTAGACAGTCTTGCCACCGACGACGGTGCGAAGCACTTCGGTTTTCAGGAAGTCGCGCGGGGAAATCTTCGTCAAGTCCTGAGAAAGAATAACGAAATCTGCAAATTCGCCGACCTTTACTTCCCCCTTTTTTCCGTCCATGAACTCTGCATAAGCGGAGCCACTGGTATAGGCGCGAATGCAATCGGCTAGAGGGAGTTTCTCCTGAGGAATCCAGCCCCCTGGAGGACCGCCCTCAATGGCTTCGCGGGTGACGCAGGCATAGAGGCCGCGGAGTGGATTGATGGGCTCGACATCATAATCGGTGCCGAAAGCGAGTTTGGCACCGGCGTCCTGGAGGGATTTCCAGGCGTAGGCTCCCTTGGAGCGTTCTGGCCCGAGACGCTGTTCGGCCCAGCGCATGTCATTGGTTTCGTGGCAAGGCTGCATGGAAGCAATAACGCGCAATTTTGCGAAACGGGGAATATCTTCGGGGGAAACTACCTGAGCATGCTCGATGCGATCACGTCGGTCGCGGGGAGGATTGACGCGGAGGACGGACTCGAACGCGTCCAAAGCTACGCGATTAGCCTTGTCGCCAATGGCGTGGAAGGCGAGTTGAAAACCCAGCCGGTCGCGCTCGATCGCCATGGCCTTTAACTTTTCGGGGTCAACGATCAGCATGCCACTGGTGGAAGGATCGTCGGAATATGGGGCGAGAAGAGCAGCGGTGTGGGTGCCGAGCGCGCCATCGATAAAACCTTTCAGCGCGCCGGTGCGAAGCCAAGGATCAGTGGTACCGGCTTCGGCGCGCATGTTCTGTAAGTCGTCGGTGGAGGCAGTGAACGGGAGCCACTCGGTGATGCGAACCGTCAGTTTGTTTTGTTTCTTTAAGTCGAAGTAGGCGAGATAGTCTTCCCACTCAGAGTAATCCTGAACGGAAGTAACGCCGTTCTGGGCCAATTCCGCGAAGACCAGTTCAATTCCCTGTTTGCGCGCGTCATCGGACGGATCAGGAATGCGTTGTGTGACCATGTCCTTGGCGTTTTCTTCGAGCAGGCCGTTGGGTTCGCCATCGGCGAAGCGACCGATTTCGCCACCCGGAGGATTGGGAGTGTCGGCGTTAATTTCCGCGTGTTTGAGGGCCAAGGAATTCGCTACACCGATGTGGCCGGAGACGTGATCGAGGAAAACGGGATTGTTGGGGGCAGCCTGGTCGAGTTCGAGGCGAGTGGGATATTTCTGGTCGGGCCAACGGGACTGGTCCCAACCGCTGCCGAGAATCCATTCGCCGGGCTGGTGCTTTTCTGCGGCGGCTTTAACGAGCTTGAGGACGTCGTCGACGGAGGTGGCGTTGTTGAGGGTGAGATTTAGCTTGTTGCGGCCGGCTCCGCCGAGATGGGCGTGGGCATCGTTGAAACCGGGCATCACGAAGCTCCCCTTTAGCTGCACGACATCATGAGATTCCGCGCCGCCGCAATCGAGCATGATTTGGGACAACGAGCCAACGCAAAGAATCTTTTCATCGCGAACGGCCATGGCTTCAGCCCACGGATGCTTGGGATCGTTCGTGTAGATTCTCCCGTGGAGATAGTAGGTCGTGGGATGAATAACCGGAGGCTCGGTCTGTGCCAGTGGCGAGCGCGTAGCCGAAGAGAAAAAAACGAAGAAGAGAACCGTGAGCCCGGTTCGCCATGCCGGCCGTGCCCAATGATTCATCACGGCTTTTCCGGCGCCAAACCAGAAATGCCAAGCAGAGTTAGGAGAACGCGCTTGAGTCCCAATTCCCTTCCCGCCGGATCGTACCATTCCTGAAGAGAGTGGGCTCCGCCGCCATTTCCGCCCGCGCCGATAGCGATCGCTTCGATACCCATGGAGAGAGGGATGTTGGCGTCTGTGGAGGAGCGTTCGTTGCGGGACTTGTTGCCGATTGCGTCATCGGCGGCACGCAAGGATGCGAGCAGGGCGGAATCAGGCGGCAAATCTCCGCCGGGGCGGCTGCCGATCATATTCAATTTCCATTCGAGCTTGCCGCGGCTGCGATCGCGAGAGTTGTCCATCTCGTCTTTCACACCAGCGGCCATGCATTCGCGCAGAGCGGACTCCATGCGAGTGATTTCGTCTTCATTTTCCGAGCGTAGATCGACTTTGAGCTTGGCTTCGTAAGGAATGGAGTTGACGGATGTTCCGCCTTCGATCTGCCCAAGGTTGAAGGTAGTGCGTGGAGCCAAGGGAACTTTTGTATTAATGAAGCGTACGGAGCCACGAACGAGGGCGTTGATGGGATTGGGCATGCCAAAGTCGGACCAACTGTGCCCACCGGGGCCAGTGATCACGACTTCCACGCGACGAGAGGCCAGAGCTTTGGTGGTGACATGGTCGATGCCAGAGCCGTCCAGAACAATCACAGCGCGGATTTTTGCATGATACGCGTCGATCAGAGCACGCATGCCGCGAAGGTTGCCTTCTCCTTCTTCACCGACATTCGCGGCGAACAGGATAGTGCGTTGGGGTTTTATTTTTGCGACGTGCAGGGCACGCGCGACAGCTAATAGACCAGCTAAGCCCGTGCCGTTATCGGAGATTCCGGGCGCGACGAGGCGATCACCTTCGCGGGTGACGTGAATTTCCGTACCTGGAGGGAAAACCGTATCGAGGTGAGCGCTGAGGATTACAACCTCTTTGTCCTGTGCTCCGCGAAGTTCGCCGATAACATTCCCGACTTTATCAGTGAAGACAGAAAGACCTTCGGCGGAGAGAATGTCTTTTACAGCTTGGGCGCGCTTGGCTTCCTGAAAGGACGGAGCGGGAATTTCGGTGAGGCGGATCTGCTGCGCAGTAGTCCAGTCGAGATTTTTGTCGAGCCAGGTGAGGGCTTCGCGTACTTGCGGTTGATCCGCGAGAGAGCTTGTACGGGGCCGCGGCACAGACGAGATGACCGAAGGACGAATCGGCATAGCCAAGAGGATAACGCAAACGATGAGGCGTTTCACTGTCTGAAAGGACAGGTGAAAGGATTTCGCGGAGAAATGTTGACCAACGGCCATGGGGACGAAAAGCATTTTAGCGTGAATTGCGAAGAGAGTTGTGGGAGTTGTTGGCTCCGCGTTGGCGAGATTATGGGCTAGGGCCAGAAAAGCCGCTGGGCTCGCAGACTCGCCCTGCGCTACAGGTGCGCCCACCTTTCTAAAGGTCAGGCTGCGGCGCCCGGAGCAGTGCAGAGGGCGCGAATTTCATCGTCGGTGAGGACGCGCGGCGACTGCTTGGCGGCTTCGAAGATGCGGTTCACAAGTTCGTCGGTTTCGGGAACGCCGTGGCGGGCAAGCCAATAAACGACGTTGGACCTTCCACTCATCGGGCCGATTTCGACGATTTGCTCGAGACCAACAAGATGAGCGGGAACTCCACTGTAGACGGCATCCGCAAGTTTTCGATCGTGATTGCGCAAAGCTTTGATGATGGCTGCGGCATGAACGCCGGTGGCGGTGCGAAAGGCGTCTCTGCCGAAAACGGGATAGTTAGGAGGAATTGTGGTGTGCGTAGACTTGGCGATTTTCTCGCAATAGGCACGGAGATAGGTGAGGTCGTTCAGGCGTAGACCCATGAGCCTCAGATTGATGAGGAGCAATTCCATGGGCGTGTTGCCGACTCTCTCGCCGAGCGAGAGGGCAACCCCGTGAATCTGTTGCGCACCGGCAGCAATGGCGGCGAGCGAATTGGCGATGGCCAGGCCGCGATCGCGGTGGCCGTGCCAATCGACGCGGATGTTCTCTCCGGACGGCTTCACAACATTGTCGATGACAAATTTGACTAGATTGTAGGTACCTTCAGGAGTGGCGTGACCCACGGTGTCGCAAAGAACGATGGCACGGGCGCCGCTGCGAATTGCCGTGGTGTAGAGACGCTGAACGGTTTCCGGGTCGGTGCGTACAGTATCTTCGGTGACGTAGATCGAAGGCAAGCCGTGGGAGACAGCAAACTTGACGGCCTTCTCCGTGATGCGCTCGAGGTGATCGACGCTCCAGTCTTCGACGAGACGGCGAATGGGGCTGGACCCGAGGAACGTGGCAGCTTCGATGGAAATTCCGACGCGTTGCGAAATGTCAATGATCGGGCGAATGTCGGCTTCGACGGTACGCGCGGCACAATTGGGTTTAATGCGCATGTGGCGATCAGCGATTTCGCGCGCGAGCGCTTCGACGTCCCTGGCCGCGCGAGGCCCAGCACCGGGCAAACCGATGTTCACGGAGTCGATGGCCAGGACTTCCATGAGGTGCAAGATTTCAATCTTGTCTTCGATTGAGGGATCGTGAATGGAAGGATTTTGCAGGCCATCGCGAAGGGTCTCATCGTTGACGAGCACTTGCGTGCCGGGAGGGATGGGCACGTGACCGGCCAGGTTCCAGTCGTAAATCAAATCGTTTTCGGACACGGCGGAGCGACCTCCCTGTCCAACTTAGTATCGGACGGTGAAACTGTTGGGTAATTGTTTGGGATCGGGGCGATATAGAGTTTTGCAAAACTCGCAGCGATACACTTCGGCACCTTTGCCGAGGAGCTGGACAATCTCGTGAGGATAGTCGAACCAGCGCTTGAGATGGCCAGCGCAGACTTTGCCCTTGGCGTCTTTTTCGTCGCAAGCGCGCTGTTTCGGCTTGCGGGTTTTGATTTTTGGCACCGCGGGTTTTTCCTCTGCTGGTGGCGAGAGCTCTGCCGCTGGCGCGGTCGCAGGCGCCGAAGTCGTTTCGTCAGACAAGAGAACCTCCTTAGAGAGCGCTGCTAACAGAGTACTGGAAAGATTGTGTGGGTGTCATCCGAAGGATGATCACCCAGGGAGGCAGAGTTGAGGGAGAGCAGACATCGTTGGTGACTACTAGAGCCCTCGGTCGCGAAACATGGTTCTCATCGCGCCACGTGCGTGGCGGAGGCGGTCGAGCAGACCAGCGCCGAATTCGAAGCGCAAAAAGTCGTCCGCGGCCTTTTCCAACTCGGGGCCATAGCGATACCACCACGGCTTCTGCGCGCGCGGCAGGCGATCTACATCCAAATATTTCAGATGCACCATCTCGAGCAGGCCGGCGGTGCCATGCGTTCGCCCCCAACCGCTAGCACCTGTGCCACCGTGCGGAGCCTCAGCTATCGCAAAACCGCACAGGGCGTCATTGACCATGACGGTGCCGGCACGCAATTGTTGGGCAAGTCGCTTGCCCCGATCTGCATCGCGCGTCCAGATGCTGGCGGCAAGAGCAAACTCGGTATCGTTGGCCAAACGCACGGCTTCCTCATCGTCGCGGACAACTTGCACGGCAAGAATGGGGCCGAAAGTTTCGTCGCGGAAAAGCTGCATGGAAGAATTGACGCCAACGAGAACGGTGGGCTCAAAGAAATTGAGTCCCAAGTCGGGTCGCGGCTTTCCGCCACAGAGCACTTTCGCGCCACGCTGCACCGCATCGGCGATCACGTCGTTCATGCGTTGGACGTGCTGCGAGCGAATCAACGGGCCGATATCGGTTTGGGGGTCGCTCCCGGGACCAAGGCGTAACTTCCGGGTCTTTCTCACGCAGGCTTGTACGAATGCGTCGGCGATTGACGATTCAACGAAGATACGTTCCATCGAGAGGCACACTTGGCCGCAATTGGTGAAGCTGCCCCAGACGGCAGCACTGCTCGTGACCTCCAGATCGGCGTCGGCTAGCACCAGCATGGCGTCTTTACCGCCGAGTTCGAGGACGCTGGGGATTAGCTTGCGGGCGCACGCTTCGGCAACATGGCGGCCGGTAAACACGCTGCCGGTGAAAAAGACTTTATTAGGATGCGCGTCGATCAGCGCTTGGCCCACATCGCCACTCCCCTGAAGGATGGTCACCAAGCCTTCGGGAAAGCCAGCGTCGCGGAAGAGTTTGTCAATCAAGGCGCCGCACTCCGGCGTGAAGTCGCTCGTCTTGCATAGAACGGCGTTGCCGGCTGCGACCGCAGCAATAATCTGACTCACGGGAATCGCCAGGGGATAGTTCCAGGAACTGATGATCGCGAGGACGCCCAGCGGTTCGTAGAGAAGCGTGCCGGATTTTAGTTTTGCGGCGGTGCTGTGGTGCGGAACTTTTTCTGGTTTGAGAAGTTCGGGGCCGTATTTGGCGAAATACTCGGCAGTGTCCAGAGAGACGAAGACATCGGCGAACTTAGCTTCGACGCGAGGTTTGCCAGATTCGCGAACGACCGCGTCGGCGAGGATGTCTCTTGCTTCGAGGATTTTTTTCTTGAGGACGCCAACGCGAGCGCAGCGCTGTTCGATCGGGACTTTGGCCCATTGCGCCTGAACCTCTCGGGCTTTTGAGAAAAGCTGGGGAACCACGAGAGGCGGAGTGCGGGGGAAGGTGGCACACACGTTTCCGGTGGCCGGGTCGATGGAAGGAATGGTTTCGGGTGTGACGGGCGTGGCGACCATAGGTGTGATTCTAGCGCAAGGAGACGTCGAGTTCACGCCGCAGGCAAAGACGACACAGAGGCGCGGATGACAACGTGTGCTCAGACTAGGGGTTGTATTTGTCAAGCCAAACTTTGAGTTCGGTGAAGATGTCGTGGCGCTGCTCGGCTAAGCGGGGAAAATGTGGAGAACCGGGATAGGTAACCATGCGAACGGTCTTGCCGCGCTCTGCGAGAAGTACGAAAAACTCGCGGCCTTGAAAGGTGGGAACGCGGAGGTCAGCTTCACCGTGGAGAATCAGGAGCGGCGTGGTTACCTGATCCGCATGCATTATGGCGGAGAATTCCAGGAAGGGAGCCGGATTTTTTTCCTGCGGGCGAATATCGTAGTCGACCTGGCTGATATCGCTAGTGGGAATGAAGCTGAGCCAATCTGTAATACCGGCGCCTTCGATCGCCGCCTTGTAGCGATGCGTTTGCGTGACGGTCCAGGAGGTCATGAAACCGCCGGCGCTCCATCCGAAAATAGCTTCACGATTCGGGTCGGCCCACCCCTGCGCGACGGCGAAATCGGTAGCGCTGTCCACGTCGGTATAGGCGCGATTCCCAAAATGTTGGTAGATCGCTTGCAGGAATTTGGAGCCGTAGCCGGTAGAGCCGCGATATTCGGGTTGAAGAACGACGTAACCGTACCCGGCAATAATACGGGCAAAGAAATCGAAATCAAGGGTGTCGTTCGCTTCCGGACCGCCGTGAGGAAAAACGAGGAAGGGATAATGCTGCCCTGCTTCGTAGTCGGCCGGGAGAGTAAGTATGCCTTCGAGTTTCGTGCCGTCCTTTGCGGTCCAGTTGACGACGCGGACTTCGCCAAGCGCGGCTTTTGCGAGCGTGTCGTCGCCCTCATGGGTGATTTTCTGAAGTTCGGCGCTGCGGGCGAGGGCTACATTGGGGGCGTGAGTAGGATCGCCGACGGTGAACGCAAGGACTTCTGGTGAAGATGCAAAGGATGATCCAACCGGCGAAGAATATATGATGCCACCCGGCCAGTGGTAAGCAGGAGACAGTTTGCCATCGCGATAAGAATAAATTTCAACGACGGTGCCTCTGTGCATCTCTATCCAGACCGTGCCGTGAGGATCGTTACTGACGGTCGTAATGGAGCCTTCAAGCTTTGGAGTTTGATCATGAGGAGCGCCGCCGGAGACTGGAACGGTCCAGAGGTGATCGGGAGTGAGTACATCAGTGGTAGTGCTGGCAAAGGCCAAATCTTTTCCGGAGTTGGCCCAGGCAATGCCGGAAACGGAATTAGGAATTTCCGCGACGTTGCGGACCCCAGAAGTGGAACAAACCCAGAGGAAGGACCGCACGTCGTGATGACCGATCTTCTGGAATTGCGTCACGACCGCAAGCTGCGTGCTATCGGCAGACCAGGCGACATCGGCTACATCTTTCAAATCGGGACACCACCAGGAACCTCCTGAACCATCCGCAGTGGCGACGTAAATACTATTCACGTCGTTTTCGACAACATGGCGAACGTCGGCGAGTGGATCGATGGGGCGGGGGTCGGCGGTGAAGGCAAACCTGTTTCCGTCAGGAGAAATCCAGACTCCACGGATACCGTTGGCAAGAGCAATGATTCTCGTAGGTGTCGCGCCATTGAGCGGAACAACTCCGAGTTGACGTTTTTTATCCACTTCATAGAAGCCGAAGAGAGCGGCGCCGTCTTTGGTGAAGCCCGCCGGCTCAAACGATTCCGGAAAATTGAGCTTGTGGTCGTTCTCTCCAGCTGTGTCGATGAGATGCCATTCGTGTTTGGTTGGACCTTTGTCGCCATCGAAGCTGACTTGGTACAAAACGGTTTTTCCATCAGGCGAGAAGGACACAGCGCGTGCGCGATGAAGCGCGGCATAGTCATCCCATGCGAAAGGATGCTGGTCTGCAGTGGCGGCTGTCCCATTGGCTAGGGCAACGAAGAGGAAACCGATCACGGGGATGAGTAGCAATGGATTGCGGCGAATGACAGGTCGATTCATGGGCAGAAATTCTATCCAACGCGCCTAGAAACACCAATAGAAGGAATCAGCAGGAGGTGGCGGAATAGTACTTTCGTACCAAAGTGGAATGAAGATTTTTCCGCAACTCTTATCCCCGATGGGGGTTTGAGTGAGTATTCGGGCCGGTTGAATCCTGCTGGCCCGCGGTGCAAGCAATAACTCGAAGTCGCCACGAATAAAAACAAAAACTACGTGAGGCTCGCCCCTCATCAGGAGATTACTCATGAAGTCTCTGTACACACGAATGGTGCTCGGTGCAGCCTCGGCTGCGCTGATGTTTTATTCCATGGGGTGCTCGTCGGGCAGCTCGAGTCCTAGCTCAACTTCGGGCGGAACCACGCCGCAGACGCAAAATGGCACGGTCAGCTTGATCGTGAGCGACGCGCCGACAGAAGACTGGGCCACGATTGGAGTGAAAGTGCTGTCGATCGCGCTGACGCCGCAAGGCGGGGGAAGTGCGGTTACGGTGTACACGGCACCGAGCCCGGCACCAACGATTAATTTGCTGCAACTCGATCAACTGAACGAAATTCTCGGCAATGTGAGCGTGCCCGTAGGCACATACAAGAGCGCGACGATCACGATTAGCGGGAATCCTGGCGACGTGTTGTTAACGGTTTCGAGTGATCCGTCAGCGGGATTTGCGGCGGCCGCTGGTTCCACGATTCCGTCGAGCCAGATTCAAATTCTCAACACCACCGGAAGTGCGGGAAGTTTGACAGTTCCGGTAAACCTGAACCTGGCGGTGCCCCTAGTAGTGACTGCAAGTCAGAGCAACGCGCTGGATCTGGAGTTTAACCTGGCGCATCCGGCGTTCCTCGTGGCGCATGTACCTCCTTCCGGCGGAGGCACGACGATGTGGGCGGTGAATTTTAATGGCATGCTGCGTCACCGGCGGATTTTCGCTCTGACACGACTGCTGCTGCGGCATCACTACGGAACTGTCACGGCAGTATCGAGCGACAATGCGATGCTTACGTTCGACAAGGACTATCCAGTGTATCCGCCGACCAATCCCGAGACAGAGATTACTAGCACGCAGACGCTATCAGTACTGGCGGATTCCACGAACGGGACTCTGTATTACGACGTTGACGCGAAGACACAGGCAACGATTCACGACTTCAGCTCGATCGCGTCATCTATTGTTGGCAAATACATTCGCGTGGCGGCGCGTTACCAGAACGATGGCACGCTGATGGCGGTGCGGCTGTGGGCCAGCAGCACGTTTAACAGCGTATGGATCAGCCCCGAGGGGCACGTATTGCACGTGCTGACGGGGAGCAACACGCTAGTGCTGGAAAATGAATTGGGTGTGCCTGTTCCACTGACTGTGGATGCAAACACACTGTTCTTCTTCCGCACGCCGTCCAATGCGCAGTCTGATGCTACGGCGATTGGGCAAGGGCCAGCGTTTTTGTCCAATTTGGTCCGCGGATTCAAGGTGCATGCGAGCGTCGTCGACCCGTTGGCTAGTCCGATGGTGGCCAGTTCGGTCGACATCGAAATCGCGCGCTATGACGGCACAATCACGGGAAGCAATCTGACCAGTTTCAGCTATGCGCGCGACTTCGTGAACACCAATGACGACTACACGGTCCAGTTGCCGTTCATTTCGTCGAGTACTGCAAATGGGCACGATCCGCAATCGGGCAATGCGATTACCGGGTTCAAGTGGTGGAATTTCACCTACCCGACGGTTGTGGATAGCGGAACGAACGCAGTCTCGGATTTCGACAACGCCACAAACGGTAGCGTGAATTTCGGTGGATCCGTAGTGCTGATGCAGTCGGCTGGCGAAACCTAGGCCACCTGGAACGATCCCAACGCCCCGAATGCATGGGCAGCTCCATCGGCGGTTTTGATCCCGACGACGATTCCGTTGGGCACCGCCGCTACCTCGTACAACAACGGCAGCTTCACCGTGACGGTCCTGGGTGGGACGCAAGCGGTTCCGGTGAGCCTCAGCACTACTTCCGGCTCCGCCACGCTGGTGTATCAGGTGAGTTGGAGCAATGGCGTGCTGACGGTCAGCCCGGTGGACATCACCACTACGGCAGGCCAGAACACGCTGTCGAGCAACTTGGTGACCGGAACGCCGGTGAAGGTGTATGGCATCCCGCAAGCAAGCGGCACGATCAAGTGCTACGTGCTGACTTACCTTACGGGATTTGCGCAGGCAACAACCAACTAGACTAGAAGTTGCCCCTGAACAATTGCGCCGCCAGTTAGGGAAACCTGCTGGCGGCGTTCTTGTGTTCGGCGGAAGAACATGAATACTCCGAGAAATTCAGAGGAGGATCGCGCCGTCAAGAAAAGACGGGGAGTCCGTGCTGACCGCGATGTTGAGATCCTTCGCGCAAAAGACGCGCTCAGGATGACACCCGCTTCTTACGTAGATCACAGGAACTCAAAGGAACGCACGAAGGCCCGGCTATGATTCATGGATGCGGAAAGTTTCGTCGTGGTCGACGGAAACCATAAAAAGGCCTTGCGGGGGGACGGTGGGCCCGGATTTGGAGCGATCTTTGAGGGCGTAGAGCCTGTCGATATCCTCAGGCGTGAGTTTGCCTCGACCGACTTCGAGCAGCGTGCCGACCATTTTGCGGACCATGTAGCGGAGGAAGGAACGGCCGTGCACGGTGAACCAGAGTTCCTGGCCATCGTCGGTGCGCTTGAGATCGGCAGAGAAGATTTCGCGCTCCATATTTCGCTCCTTGTCATCATCTTCGGAGCCGGTGGATGCAGCAAAAGAAGAGAAGTCGTGCACGCCGACGAAACGCGCGGCCGCGTCGCCCATGGCTTGCTCGTCCAGCGGAAACGGATAGTGCAGGACATAGCGCCAGAGCATTGGAGGAACCACCTTGCCGCGATAGATGCGGTAGCGATAAACCTTCCCTTTTGCGGACCAGCGCGCGCTGAAATCGGGACCCTTTTCTTCCGCGGCGACGATGCGAATTGTGGGCGGCAACAGCGCATTGAGAGCACGTTGAAACTCGACGGCGGACAAGGAAGACTGGGTGCGAAAGCTGCCGACTTGACCGAGAGCGTGGACACCAGCATCGGTACGACCTGCCCCAAGTAACTGGACATTCTCCTGTGTTAATCGCCGGAGAACGGAGACGATTTCGCCCTGCACTGTAGGTTTGCTCGTTTGAAATTGCCAGCCGTGAAAATCCGAGCCGTCGTAAGCGATGGTCAGTTTGAAATAGCGCATGAAAGAGAAAGGCAGCGGTAGCGATTAGTCTACAGCCGACAGCTGTATTCTAGCTCGGACCTGTGGATAGAGCAGCAATGCCCTCAGGGTGCTGCGCCTCATCTGCGAGGCGCTATTTGTTCTGTCAATCACGGTGCAGAGCGAACGAAGCGACTGCCGGGTTTGATCGCAGTGCTCCCCTGTCGGCAGAGGGGGCAATCTTCGGGCTCGTAGCTGTCGATTTTCATTTGGATGAGAGCGTTGGATTCCACTGGAAATTCGATGGTGCCGCCGCTACGGTCAATCAAAGCTCCAGCGGCTACCACGCGGCCTCCCGCTTCTTGAACCACGTGAATGGCTTCTTCTGTGGAGCCACCGGTGGTCCAGACGTCCTCCACCACAAGCACGTGCTGATCGGGACGGAGGGTGAAGCCCCGGCGCAGGGTCATGGTGCCACTCCCGTCGCGTTCAACGAACAGAGCTGGAAGGCCACCGCCTATGGAATCGTCCCGCGCAGGAAGGGCGCGTGCGACCTCCTGACCGATAATCACGCCTCCCAATGCTGGAGAGACAACGGCATCGATGCGGGCGTCAGAGAATAGCTCCGCCAAGGCTCGACCCAATTTTTCGGCGAACCGGGGGTACTGCAGAACCAAAGCGCATTGAATGTAACAGTCACTGTGGAGGCCGCTGGACAATTCGAAATGGCCATGTCGGATGGCGCCGGCGGTCTCAAAAAGCTGAAGCAGTTCCTCGCGTGTATGCATGACTTTTTGACCCACCAAACTAACCCTTTTGATCAGCTAAACGTCGAAACCTCAGGAGATTAGCTGCCAGTTCTTGCATTGTCAAGGTTAGGGCCGCTTGCTAAACTAAGTTTTCTCTCTTCGTCTGCGGGATTTTTGCTCGTCCCCTCGCTCCTTATCCGGGTCGCCATGAAACAATTTCGTGGCCGGGAACGTTTAGATTATAAGAAGAACAGAAATACAGAATTCGCTGTATACACTCAAGTTATCCAAGTAAAGGTGAGGAAACCCATGAGAAAGCCGCTCTTTAGACCCCTGCTCGCAGCAGCGTTAGTCGGAGTGATGGCAGGGACGCCGATCGTTCCGATTCGCGCACAGGAGCCATCTTCTCCGTCGCAAAAGCAGGCTGCTGCGCAGGGCGGCGTCCCAATTTCGTTGGGCGTCTCCAAATTTGATTATTCTCGCGCGCCGAGTTGGTTTCCGAACATTGTCAATCCTTATCAAATGCAGTACGTGGATCCGACAATGCTGACGAATTCCCCGCGCTTGGAGCAATTGATTCACGATGGAAAACTGGCGTTGAGCCTGCAAGACGCCATCGCGCTGGCTCTGGAAAACAGCATGGATATCGTGGTGCAACGCTACACCCCGTGGCAGGCAGATGCCAGTGTGTTGAAGGCGCGTGCGGGCGGATTTGGATATGGTTCCCCGGGGACGCTGGCGACGGAGTCGACGGCGAACTTGCCATTTCTGTATTACGACCCGGTGCTCACGGAGGTGATTGGCTATAACGCGGCGCACACACCAATCGCCAACCCCTTCATCTCAGGTCTCGGCACCGGGGGAAACATAACGACAGCACAGGCCATCGCGTCGCACACCGCTTATTACAACACCTCGTACACGCAGAACTTTGTCACGGGCACATCGTTCAGCACATCCTGGAACAATACCCGCACTTCCTCGAACGCGGACAACTTCTTCAATCCTTACGTGCAATCTTCTCTCATCGTCGGACTCTCGCAACAATTGCTGGCAGGAAGAGGACGGTATGTTAACCGCCGCAACATCATGATTGCGGAAAATAACCGCAAGATCGCGGACCTCGCGTTCGCGCAGCAAGCTATCACCACGGTAACAAACACGACTACCGCATATTGGGAACTGGTGTACGCGCGAGAGAATGTCAATGTGGAGAAACAGGCCGTTACGGTTTCGGAAAAGCTGTACAACGACAACAAAAAGCAGTTGGAAATCGGCACAATGGCACCGTTGGACGTCACCCGAGCTGAATCCGAACTGGCGACGGACCAGCAGAATTTGATCGTCGCGCAGACCGTGCAGCTCCAGGATGAACTCGCATTGAAGAACTACATTTCGAAAGATCCGATGGCTTCGGATCTGCTCAATGTGGAGATTATCCCCACAGATAAGCCAGAAACGCCCGCAACGATCGAGATGTCTTCGTTTGAAGATTCGGTCAAGGAAGCATTCACGAAGCGGCCCGATTTGCAGGAACAATTTTTTAATCTGAAGAACGCAGAGGTCGATGTGCGAGCAACGAAGAACGCATTGCTCCCAACGGCTACATTTGGTTTGCAGTACACCTCGAACGGGCTGGCCGGCAATTCGTTTCTGACGGGCACACCCACGACCGTGGCGGGAGCGCCTATCGTGGATGTAAACGGCGTTCCGGTTCCAGGCCTGTATGAGCCGAGCATTACGGAGCCGCCGATCGGTGTTCATCATTCCGGATTCGGCACCGCACAATCGCAAGTGTTCCAGAACACCTTCCCCGTTTATTCCGGCCAGCTCACTTTTAGTCTTCCCATTCGCAACCGCGCGAACCAGGCGGACAACATTCACGCACAGTTAGTCGAGCGTCAATTTGAGGCCTCCGTGCAACAGACCAAGAACGCCGCGGTAATCGACGTTCGCAACACCATGATCGCCGTGGAGCAAGGCAAGGCCGCCGTTAGCGCCGCGACCAAGGCTCGTGAGTTGCAACAGCAGACCTTCGACGCAGAACAAAAGAAATACCAACTCGGGGCATCTACGGTTTACAACGTCATCCTGACGCAGCGCGACCTGATCACCGCGCAGGGGACGGAGCTGCGTGATTTGGCAAATCTGGCCGAGGCGAAAGCGAACTATGATCGCGCGCTCGGACGCACGCTGGAGGTCAACAACGTGACTATCGCCGGGATTGAGAAAGGGACTATCGAGAAGGATACTTTCATTCCCGGAACCTTGAACGGCCAAGTGGTTGGTACCGCCGAATTCTTTAAGGAACTAGAGAAGGCCAACATTCCGGGCAACGATGAGAAAGGTGGTACTAAGTAGTAGGCCAAGAATTTTCAC
>Ga0187817_10000731_pt1 | contig 14764 bp, 12 predicted proteins | sample NC_wetland_sal_i_17_FD_132431 | JGI IMG/M metagenome (GOLD analysis project Ga0187817, IMG submission 132431) | Wetland sediment microbial communities from Neuse River Estuary, North Carolina, USA - SO4_2 | ecosystem: Environmental > Aquatic > Freshwater > Wetlands > Sediment | place: USA...
GGAGGCCTTTGCCGAGGATGGTAAAGATTTTAAGATTGTCGCGGAGGGATCAGCCGTGGAGGTCACAACGTCGGAGGTAATTGCGATAGGCCAACGGGAAGCCAGCTTCTGGAACCAACTCACTGGCTCAATCAATTATGGATTTGGTTTCGCGAGTGGGAACAAAGAGACGAATTCGTCTTTGGGTGCGAACGTCGCCTTCCGCACCACCAAGAACTCCGTAGAATTGGCGACGACGTCGCAGTTTGGCTCACAGACCAATGCCAAGAACACCAATCGCTTCACCTTCGATTCGCAATATGGCAGATTGCTAACGGAAAAATGGCTTGCGGCTGGTCTCTTCTCATTGTTGAAGAGCAATCAGCAAGATCTTACTTTGCGTTCTACCTATGGGGGTGCCTTCGGATGGAAACTGGTACAGACAGATAGAACGTCATTGACAGTTCTCGGCGGAGCAGCCTTTAACCATGAAAGCTACATCCCCCAGCCCGGAACCGAGCCGATTCATAACAATGCCGAGTCTCTGTTCGGTGTAACATTCTCTACGTTTCGATTCAAGACGCTCAACCTTAGATCACACACACTGGTATTCCCAAGTCTTAGTGACCCGGGACGCCTGCGCTTGAGCTCACAGTCCGGAATACGAATTGAGCTAATCCGCAATTTCAACTGGAATTTCGACCTCTATGAGAACTACGACACCCGGCCGCCCATCAGCGCTCCGAAAAATGATCTGGGCATCACGACTTCGATCGGATGGACATTCTGATGTGAATGCCACAGCCCCGGCTGGACGGCTCGCTTTCATCGGCCCGCTACCGGTACGGGCATGGCCCGCCAGCGGTTGAGGGTCAAGGGCATAGATCGTCGCAAAGGACGTCTGTGCTCCAGCAGTGACCTTGCTGCGCCGTCTGAGTTCAGGGACGGCGCTCCCCCATCCCGGCTCAACCGCTCAACCCCGAGACCGAGCAGCAGAAAGTTGTCGTATTCGTACGTGAACTAAAGCAGGGGACAGGCCAGGGCACTCTATGGATCGCGTTTTTGCTGACGCAGGCTATTCGCTGGTAGGGCCTCTGGCTTGTGGTGGAAAATGCGTGCTTTGACATCGTCTCCGATCTCGAACTGTTTGTATACCGAAGGTGTCTGCGTAGCACGGACTGGTTTCGTGAAATGCCGTATCGTCACATCTTCCGCAATGTAATCCACTTCATTCGGCCCAACCCGAACCCGCGTGAACCGGGGTCTGGCTGCGTTGCTATGTTGTGTTCCACTGGCCGCATTCAGCCATTTGTTGGCGGTCAGCTTGGGTGCGTGCTTTTCCGACTCGTTTGGTTTCTTTATTCGCGACCGACCTTCCATCCCATCGTGAAAGCTTCGCGCTGATGGAGTGAAATCCACCCTGCCGCTCCAAGGAGAATCACAACGGCCGCGGCACCCACGCTCCAACGGGGATCGTGGAGAAACGTCCATTTGAGTGGCCATTTGATTGTTGTTGCTTCTTCAGCGGATAACCGTAGTGTCGGTATTGTCCCAGGTACCATTGCGGGGGCACTGCAGACCTGGACGACTAAGGGATCGGAAGTTGGCTTGTCGTCGCTACGAAGCCCGCCCTTTCAGATGGTACTTTCCCGACAGACGGCTGAGTGGCATTAGTTTCAGTTGTCAGCGCACCTTTCTGTCTAAGCTGAAGGTCACGCGCCATCGCTTCCTCAGCAAGAGTGCCCATCATTCGGTACGTGCGTATCTCTCGATCATCAAAAGTGTGCGCTTCACTAAATATGACTTCCAACACTCCAGCCACGATGCGATCCCGGCAAATCGGTAAAATCAGCAGGGCCTTGGCCTGACATTCACGGCAAATTGCAGCCTCAATTCTAGGGTCACTATCAGCATTATCGACACGCAAAATCTCCTTTCGCGGACCGGTGTGCGCCGACACGCTGAGTACCGCTGTCACACGCTGGCCGATATGCTGTGCCCCGCTTCCACTGCCAGCCCGGTAAATCAGTTGATCTCCTGTTAGTAGGCCAATCGCGATTCCGGTGGCGTCGGCTACGATTCGCGCGTGGTCGGCGATCAGGTCGAGAATCGTCTCGAACGCCACTCCATCTTTCGCAATCGCATTGTGAAGCTTGATCATGGCAGAAAGCGATTGCTTGTTCATTCCACTCTCCTCAACTGCGAATGCACTGGCCAAAAGCGTCTGGAATGATTCGCGATCGAAGCCGAAATGTGCGCTCATAGACACACCCGATATAAGGAACCCCGAGTAAATGCGCTGGCGTGACCTGACCCGGGCTTATGCGTGGCTAGAAACCGATCCGTGTCCAACATGTGCAGTGTCTCAGAAATAATGACTGGCACACATACCTCCTGCTGGCTGTATTGGGCGTTTACGCGCTGAGCTTTTTCGTGTGGCCCCCCAATCCTTGAGAGTCTGGTAGGTCCGCCCGTTCTCTATCCGCCGGTACCGCGAAACCTCGATCAACTGTAGACTTAAGCAGATCGAGTTCCTGACTTAGAACAGCAGACCGATGTGGCGGTAGTATTGGAATTAGATTCTCCAACATGGCACGCATGCGACGCACCACCTGCGTGCTGTTCGCTCCAAATTGACGTATTTCTGTCACGGCGAGACCCACAAAATCTTCCCAGTCCGGAGTGCGATAAACCAACCGAAGTCGGCCCGTTGAGTCGTCAACCCATCCGGTGTCTAGTCGCCTTATTCCGACCTCACGCAGCAAGTTGTGGATCTGATCAAGCGCAAGCACGGCCGTCGTGGGATCGTTGATCGCTGGCGACAGTGCTTTCGAAGCTATGTCCACGATAATACGAAAGGCAAAGGCGGGATCCTGTTCAAGGGTCCGCTCGCCCTCCAGGGCGATATGTTGCGAGAGTTTCCTGGAGTCGATGGTTGTGCCCCCGTAGAGTCGAAACACCGGATCATCGCGGTTCACAGAATCCCCAACTTGAGGTACAACTTCAATCGTGCACTCACCTTGAATCGCGAAATCGACTAGTGTTTCAATATCAAGAGCCTGAACGACTCCAGGCTTCCCCACTTGGAGTATTACTCGCGACGGCTCGCCCAGGAGAGATCTATCCGGGTGGCTTTCGGGGGCCCAATTCGGCTCGAGGAGTATTGGATAGACCGCCTTGATCACTCGAATTCCTTCTGAAGCGATATCAGCCATCACCGTCACTGGGCGAAGTTCCTTGCTTACATGCTCAACCACATACAGGAAGACGCAAATACTGATGATGGTCAACACGATCACCATGGCGGTGGCCAATTGTCCGATATTCCCTTCCGTACCGCGGGCGACGACTGCCATGCTGTAGATGAGAGTGAACACGAATAAACCGAGGGATGCTTTGAGAGCACGAGAACGGAAAGGGCGGGCTATGATTCGAGGCGAAAGCGTGCTACTGGCGATCTGCACCGTCAGTAGGAGCACGGAAAAGAACAGAACGACAAAAGAGAGCATTGCCGCTGAAACAATTGTGGCCAGAGCACGGGCGCCGTCCGGAGAGTATCGAAAAAACTGAAAGCCCAACCTTCTATCGAGGAGTCTTATTAGCGGGACGGAGAGAAACGCGGCCAGTGTAGAAAAGGCTGGTACCACCCATAGGCTCGACCGCAGAAAGCTATGTAGACGCTTTCGAAAAGCCCATAACATTGAGATTTTACGTACACGAAAACTCTCAAGAGACTTCTGTTGTCCAAGGCAAACGTCGACCTGCTCTCTTCTTCCCGTAATTCTTTGAGAGGTCCGCGGCGATGATCCTGAAATCGACATGTGGCCCTTTCCTGCTCAAAAGACAATCTTCGTGATCAAAACCCCGATCACCACGGAGGATACCGTAGCCACCATGCCCGGAATCATGAAGCTGTGATTCAGGATGTACTTGCCAATTCGCGTTGTACCGGTTTGGTCAAAGGAGATGGCCGCTAGCAATGTGGCGTAGGTGGGCAGAAAGAAATATCCGTTTACGGCTGGAAAGACAGCGATCAAGAGTGGAAATCCCAGGCCCAGCGCGATGCCCACCGGCATGAGCGTGACAACAGTCGCCGCCTGGCTAGCTAGCAAGACGGAGAGCGTGAACAGTCCGACGGCAAAGACCCAAGGATGCTGCTGAACTATCCCTGAAATACCGTGGATGATAAACCCCCGGTTTCCTTCAAAGAACGACGATCCGAGCCATCCCAGGCCCGCGATCGAGATCAGCGCTACCATGCCGGCGTTCATGATGCTACCTTTGACGGCTTTGACGGGAGACGCCCCGAATAACACCATGTTGATGCCTGCCGCCGCGAGCATAACGATCATGATCGCGGGCACCATCTCGACTTGTTCGATATTTTCCTGTCCTACGGTGGAAACGGAATAGGTCGGCCGCATCGCCGGGAATAGCCCAAGACCTACTACTAACGCCGCCGCCACTAGGAATGTGATGACTGAACCCCGCGCGCACATCAGATTCCTGCCTTCCAGGATTTCACCCGACGCCGGCTCTTCGATCAGCCCTTTTGCCAAGCGCTCCGTATATATAGGGTCATCCTTAAGTTCCGGCCCCTTCCACATGACCGCAAGCGCGCCCAACAGACTTCCCAGAAATGTCGACGGGATGCAAATCAGCAGGATGCTCTGCAGGTGAATGCCGGCGGGAGACACGAGTCCGAGCAAAGCCACTGTAGCCGCGGAAATTGGAGAGGCCGTAATGGCCTGCTGGGATGCTATGGTTGCGATGGATAGCGGTCGCTCTGGCCGAACACCAGCCTTGCGCGACACTTCTGCAATGACCGGCAACAATGCGTAGATGATATGCCCCGTACCCGCCGCAAGCGTGAAGACGTACGTGATGACGGGAGCTACCAAAGTGATGCCTTGAGGCCATATACGCAACAGCCGATCGGCAATGACAATAAGATAATCCAGACCACCCGCAGCCTGCATGGTGGCCGCCGCAGTGATTACCGCAAGGATCATCCCCAGAACGGTCCGCGGGGGCATCCCCGGCGGTAGACCAAAAACAAATACCAGGACCAACAGTCCGATGCCAGCTACGGTACCCAGGGCGATTCCGCTCAGCCGGGCGCCGACAAAAATGCAAACCAGTACAACCAAGAGTTCGAGCCAGATCATAGCGGCATCACCTATCGTCCGCTGGCTCCGGTCATTACCCTCGGATCGAGCACATTGTTGATCTGCTCCTCCGATAGCAACTTCTTCTCTCGTACGAGTTGAACGATTCCCTTGCCGGTCTTCATAGCTTCTGCCGCAAGCTCGGTGGCGATGTCATAGCCCAACAGAGGGTTCAGTGCCGTGACCACTCCGATGCTGTGCTCCACATATCTGCGGCAAACCTCGCTGTTCGCCGTAATGCCTTGCACACAGTGTTTTCGCAGGGTATCGGCAGCGTTCATGAACATCGTTTGAGACTCGAGAATGCAATAGGCGATAACCGGCTCCATGACGTTGAGCTGTAGCTGGCCGGCTTCTGCGGCTAGCGTCACTGCAAGGTCGTTTGCTATGACTTTGAAGCAGACCTGATTCACCACTTCGGGAATCACGGGATTCACTTTGCCCGGCATGATGCTTGAGCCGGGTTGCATGGCCGGCAAACTGATCTCGTTAAGACCTGCGCGCGGCCCGGACGCGAGGAGCCGCAAGTCATTACAGATCTTCGATAGCTTGATTGCCAGGCTTTTCAGGACCGAGGAAAAAAGAACAAAGGGTTGCGTGTCCTGCGTAGCCTCGACGAGATTCCCTGCTAGCCTGATCGGTTTTCCGGTAATTTTCGCAAGATGGTCGACGCAACGTTCGGCGTAACCGGCGGGAGCATTCAGCCCAGTTCCAATCGCTGTTCCACCCATGTTGACTTCGTAGAGCACCGCCTCTACTCGCTGCAGTGCCACGACTTCGCTGTCCAGGCTCTCGCCAAAAGCCATGAACTCTTGGCCCAGTGTCATTGGAACCGCATCCTGTAACTGGGTGCGACCCATCTTGATGACTTCGCGAAACTCGCCGCCCTTACGCCGGAACGCCTCGACCAACTGGCGCAGCTGTGCAATTAGCTTGATGTTGAGCAGGGAGATGGCAATGTGCAGGGCAGTCGGATAGGCATCATTGGTCGATTGCGAACAGTTAACGTGGTTATGCGGGTCGCATTCCTTGTACTGCCCCTTGGCAAAGCCCATGAACTCCAGTGCACGGTTGGCGATCACCTCGTTCGCCGCCATATTGGTCGAGGTACCGGCTCCGCCCTGGATCAGGTCCACCTGAAATTGTTCGTGCAGTCGGCCGTCGATGATCTCCTGGCAAGCCCCTTCAATCCCGTGAAGGATCTCCTCACCAAACTGCTTACACTCGTAGTTGGCGCGCGCCGCCGCCAACTTCACCATTGCTAAAGCTCTGATCAGATCGGGATATTGTGAGATCGGAACTCCTGAGATGTGGAAGTTCTCTATGGCCCTGGCAGTTTGCACGCCATAATAGACGTCGTCTGGAATGGACTTATCTCCAAGCAGATCATGTTCAATGCGCATACATGCCTCCAGCCACCTGCCCACTGGCAGCGGGATTTTGCCGCCCCTCACCGTAGTGAAGGGATAACCAATATCCAACTGTCAGAACTTACAGTGGCAGGTGGATGCGCCGGCACCATGTGGCTCTTCGCCGACATTCATCCAGGAAGGAAATAGCAGGTTCACTGCCCAAGACCCGGTGCTGAGTGAACGTCGAACGCGGCCGGGCGTACGGAGGAGGTACATCAATCGCCTGCAACCCTTGATGGACCGTGTGACGCCTTCGCGATCAGAACCATCCACGCCGCGCGATCAGCAGATCTTCCGAAACTCCCACGAGAATCTTCCTTAGACGAGCTCGCCAAACCGATCGAGATGAGCCTCTCAGGATAGGGTCGAAAATCCTCCGTCAAATCTGCTTGGGACGAGTGATGAAGGTACACTTTGAAATGTTGGTTCCCGAAGATCAACCAGCGATGAAGTTGGGCCGGAAAACATCCACCTGCCCCGATCTCCTCAGGTGGACCAAGCAGTTTCGTTAGCAGGTTCGTCATTTCCACGGTGTACACATCCTCGTTCTATGTTGATTTACTCTTGCTGGTCAGGCTGTCGCTCCGCGATAAGTTTCTTCAGTTCCACCTTTTGCTCTTTGCGAAGCTCTGCGAGCTTGTTCACCTGAGCCGGTGAGAGGAATGCTTTAATCTTTGCATCCGACGCCCTTACGATTTTCTCGAATTGTTTGAGCCGGTCCTTCGCCGGAACAACCGGCGTCCATAGAATCATCCCCGCCTCACCGGCCTCCTGTTCGATCAGTGGCTTGATTTTGGACTGTTGATCCTCCGTGAGGTCCAGGGCTTCGGTAAGATGTTGCTGTTTCATACTGAAGTACTCGCCGCGCGCCTTAGACCAATCGATTCCGCTCTGGGCGGGCAGGATTTCGCGTCTTAAGATTGGCATCTCGAGGGTTCCGGAAGTCTTGCTATTGAAAGTCAAAGTGTTACTGCCGACCAGAAACAACATTTCCAGCCCGCGGGAATATTCGACACTGTTGTGGCCGGCAAGAGGCGTGTACAAGACCACATAGACAACATTTCTGATCTTTACCGACACATCGTATCGAGTAACTTCCTCTCCCCCCTCTCCGGGGGAACTCTGATGGGCTGTGACGGCTGTGATCGTACCTGGCTGATACTTGGCTGATTGCGTCTGCCCATAAGCCGCAAGCGCGGAGATGCAGATCAGAATCACGCCCACGTGCTTAAGCACATCGACCTCCAAAACGGCACAAGATGAACGAACAAAATTGGTGCATTCTTATGTCCTTGACCTTTGGACACCAGCCTATGGCTAGAGGAGATGAGAAAACACTAGTAAGAGTGACAGACGCAACACCAAAAGGAGAAAAAGGAGACGAAATGTCCGCTACTGCCCGCAGTAGACAACCGAGGGACCGGGCCAAACAAAGACGTAATCTTTACGGTTGACATTAAGGTAGTAGCGTATGGTCCCTGTAACCTTGCAACCTTCCAGTGAGCACAGGAGTGGTGAGTTGCGAGGGTCCTGAGTCACTGAGGAGATCGTGACGGCCGTTTTCGGAAGAACTGTGAATGTCCTTGACGGCGCATCCCCTGAAAAGAAGTTCTCACTTGAGGCGAAGCCTGTCTTAAAGCAGTACATCTTGCTTAGTTCCCAGATCTCTTTGCGATCGTGCTTGTTGGATCCCTTATTCGTGAGAGCTATCCAGAGCGGCAGAGCCACGTGTCCATCAATGCTAGCGCCACCGTATTGCACTGAGATGTCGGAATCCGTGTTGTTGGCAATCGTTGATGTGTAGTTGAGGAGCAGGCCGGCTCTGCTCAAGCTCACTCTCTCGTATCCCACGATAGAGCTGACCTCTACTCCGCCGGAACTTAATTTGTGTATCTCCCTCCCGGTCAGCGGATCCCAAATGAGAAAGGACGAGGCGTTGTCCGGAGAGCTGTTGTCCCACACCAGCGCACTTTTCGTGTTCGCCTTAAACGTCGTCATATTATCTTGAGGGAATGCGCTCATCCCGAATAAAAGGGCCACCGCGATCACCTTTGCCGAGGTCATCGCGCTGCTCGCATCCTCGATTGCTGTACAGAGGAAGCCCATACGCTGGACTGTAGGTCGACCGCGCTCGGCGCCACTAAGTTCTGCATAGATCTTCCTGATGTTCCTGAAAGTGTAGACTTGGGAGAACAGGGAAACGACTGACAAGAGCAACAGGGTCGTTCACAAATGAGCTAGTACTTGAAACCATTAGTTTCCGATGACCACGCGTGGCGTCGATCATAAGACGTCCGGCGCAGACTCGACGGTTTATAATAGGAAAGAAAAAGGAAGTAGCCGCTTCAGTATCGGATTCCAAGGCTGACCGCTATGAAGTGGGTGCTCATGTTCTTCGTGGGAGCATAGTGATAGCGTGCCTCCGCATAAAACCGGTAGGGAGCCTCTCCACCTCTGGCAGTGAACCCTATGCCTCCATTCGCGCCCAAAGCGTTCGAGCTGGACGTCACCGGTGGCTGATTGGGATCCACAATCCCGGATGTGCATGTGTATCCAAACCAGCGCCAGACCGGAGTGCAGATGTTACCGGTGCCAGAGTGGACCTCTGTTGAGAGCCATGTATTTCGGAAATACCAACCGCCGCCACCGATGAGATAGGTACCGATGAATCGTCCACGCAATTCGAATCGGTAATTCGCAGTGAGAGCATAAAAGTCTGTATTGCCGTGAAGATCCTTCGACTGAAGGACCGTCTGAAGCGGTTGCAGAGCTCCCCTTGAAGGATAGACCCGATTCCACATGAACTCGCCCACAATTGCATTGCGTTTATTGAAGTTGTAGCCCGCTCCGCCTGCGATACCCCAACCAGTGCCGACGACCTGAGCGGAAGAACTGACAGGTGCACTGATTATCATTGCAAGGTTGGTGTTTAACTTGCATTCGTCACCACAGTCTTCTTGTGCTTGGAGAAGCAGCGGAGTCAGCACGATCGCCAGGAAAATGATTTTTCGCATCTTCGATTTGCAAATCTGCATTTGTTCCTCAAGGCTCGGCTTCTCGATGGAGATCGGTATCAGCCTGCATGAAGTTGCCGGAGTTGCAGTAAGTGTAAGAGCAAACACATGGTTGACACATTGACTCGCGGCCACCCCTGGCGATCCGCATCACAGCGGGCCACCTCCGGCGAGAATTGATGATGAAAAGAGCTGCTCCCCTCTTTCCTCTCTTGCATACGATCATCTTTGCGGAAGAACTCATAATCATGAAGGTCTGTTTTGAGCTATGCCGAGTCGCCAAACCTCATCGGCCATTCGCATTTGGCGTTAAATCGCACTCATCAACCGCGAGTCAAAATCGTTTTCCTCGTGCTCACTTGTGAAATGGCCTGCGATTGCAACAATTGATGGTTAGTCAGTTCACGGCCGTCGCAGCCGCTCGCCCTACGACGGATCAGCCACACCAACATCGCAAAGAGTCCTGCTGGAAACCAAATCCAGAGAAGTTCATTCTTGAGGATCAGATATCCTTGTAGACTGAAGAACCGTCCGAACGCCATTGGTGAGACGAGAATCGGTCTCCACGGCAAGAAAAAACGGCGATCATCGAATGGTGAGAAGAACGCGACCCCGAGCCCGCCGTTTGTCATAGCATCGAGTACGCAGTGGCTGGCCGTCGCCAGAAAGAAATACAAGAACAGGGGAAATCGCCCGATCCCAGAGGCCCCGCGTCGGAACGCGATACTTGCAACCACACTCGCCAGAAGAGCAGCGAAAACCAACGAATGCGTAAATCCGCGATGCCCCCAGAAATCGGCATTGCGGATACCAAACCGTAACCCGATCACGTCAAGATCGGGAAGGACCGCACAGAACACACCCGCCGCCCAAACACGCTTGGACAGGTGAGGTCGGTAAAAGCATGTTCCAATGGTTAAAGCAGCTACCGCATGTGAGAGCGCCGATGCCACAGCAAACGTTTCCTCCGCAAGTACCTTCTTCAATTTATCCTAGGTTGGCGTGACTGTGACTATAGTGCGGGTTCCTGAAGGCGGGTTTGCATTTGTTGTTGGCGAAATATCGCGATTTCATTCATGGACCACTCCCAAGGGGGTTGATTGTAACGACTTGTTACAACAGTTACCGAGCGATCGACTTCCTTTGGCAAGTCTTCGGCTTGGTGGCTGCGACCTAGCAGCATGGCGCAGTCACCAAACTGCGTTAGCTGTACGGCCCTGTGGCACCGCACCGACCGCGGTGCCTTCGTGCCATAGCACAAGAAACCATCGACCGTCGCTGCGATGACGAAGTTGCCCCGCCTAACAATCTCCGTGTCCGGCAGTTCGACGATTTTCGTGGAAGGTATGAGTATCAATGCGATTATGACTGTATAGATCATCGTTCGCCTGTTGACGTCACATGGCTTGGCGAGCGTTCCTGTCAGAGTCCCGTCGCCACCTGGAGCATCACCTGAGTGTCGCTCGCAAGGACACCGTACAATCGGGTTCAAGAAGATTTAACTGGTAGAAGTGTCAGTTCTGTTAACCGGGGATCCCAGAAGTCGCCTCAGTGCGCTCCGTCGTGTAGACTAACTAACCTCGTACAACGACGCGGCTGATCATGTGCACTTCACTCCCACCTACGCCTCTTGGCTCAATCAAATGGAGATCTGGTTCAATCGGATCACGCAACGAGCTATCCGGCGAGGAATCTTTCGCAGCGTGAAAGAACTGGTGACCAAGATCGATCAATTCGTCGAAAACGATAACCAGATCGCCCGGCCCTTCGTCTGGACGGCGACTGCAGATTCCATCTTCGCTAACGTCCAGCGACTATGTGAACGTATTTCTGGGACAGGACACCAGTACGGGACTGTCATAGCTGACAGCTGGTAGAGACTGCTTCGCGAATGTGCCGCGCCTAATTGGAAGAAAGAAGAGGACCGGAGAATCTTCTGGGAAGGCGACAGGTGGCTTCGATCGGCTCTTGACCGGCCATGCCCCCCGCATCAATCGGAGGCGTATGAGAGGCATTAAACCTAAATGCGGAATCAATTATGCGAGCTTTCACTGATTCTTACATGTCAGCAAGATTTGGCGCGCGCTCTTGTGAGTGAGAATGTGCCAAGGGGAGCCTCGAGTGGGCGAAGGAAGAATTTGGCTCCCCTTCCTTGCTATGAGTATGTCATTCATGTCCTAGGATCGAGGAACAATCAACTGTAAGGATTGTCAGTTTAGAGTCAGCGTCCGAAAGTTGGGTTTACGTGCGGTGCCTCATCCCACCATCGCGCGATATTCTTTGGCTTTCAGCGGGACCCGAGCGTGGATCGTGGTGCCAGATCCGGGTTTCGATTTCACTGAAAGCTCGCCGCGCACCAATTGCAGTCTTTCACGCATGCTAATTAGTCCCAGACCGTGGCGAGTAAAGGCTTCTTGTTCTTCAAAGCCGCTTCCACGGTCTGCCACGGTGAGATCGATCACGCCTGCTGTGCCGTGGAGATCAACCGCAAAGCTCCGAACTCCGCTGTGTCTTACGGCGTTCTGCAGCGCCTCTTGCAAAACTCGGAAGAGGCAAAGTGAGACTTCCTTGGGTAGATCTCGTGGGATCCCCGCATGTTTGAACTGGACCTCAACCTTGTTTTGTTCCGACACTTCCTTGCAGAAGCTGTTGGCGGCGGTGGCAAGACCGAGATATTCAAGCTTCGAGGAATGTAAACGATGGGATAGACCTTGTACGTCTTTGGCTATCTGCGAGATCCGTTCCTGGGCGTGGCGGATTTGGTCACTGAGTTCTGGGGTGGCAAAGATGTGCTGGTTCCATCGATCCAGCTCCACAGCCAGCAGCGCGAGGCGCTGATTGATATCGTCATGAAGCTCTCTCCCAATCCATGCGCGTTCCTCCTCTTGGGCTTCAATCAACCTGCGCCCAATGGTCGCAAGACCCTCCTCTGCGAGTTTCCGTTCGGTGATGTCTATACAAGAGTCGATGTAGCCGGCAAAGGTACCATCCCGGTTGAATCTCGGTACACCCTTGTCTAGGACCCAGCGATACTCCCCATCGTGTCGCCGCAGCCGATACTGGAGCTCAAACGATTCTCTTCGGTCGAATGCTTCCGTGTAGGTTTGCAGACTGCGGGCTAAATCGTCCGGATGAAGTCCTCCGGCCCAATCGTCGCCAAGCTCCGCTTCAAGTGGGCGTCCTATGAAGTCGAGCCAAGTTTTGTTGACGTAGCTGCATTTTCGGTCCGTCCCGGCCATCCAGATCATTACAGGTGCGGTATTTGCGACGAGACGGAACCGCTCTTCGCTCTCACGTATCTTTTCCTCGGCCCGACACCTCTCTGTGATGTCCCGAATGATGACCGTAAACAGCTTCCTCTCAGCGGATTCGAGCTGGGTGATCGATGCGTCTATAGGAAATTCGTCGCCGTTCGTGCGCACCGCCCACAGTCTTGCTGGTATTCCCATCATGCGAGTGGTAATGCCAGACTCGCCGAAGCGGCGCATGTGTGCTCCGTGCTCCGAACGGAAGCGATGGGGAATAAAACGATCGACGGCAGTTCCGAGAGCTTCGTCGTGGGTGCAGCCGAACATTTTCTCCGCTGCAGCGTTGAACAATACAATCCGTTGCTCCTCATTGACGGCAATGATCGCGTCCATCGCGGACCCCACGATGCCCGCCAGCCGGTTCTCACTCTCACGCAGCTTTTGTTCCGCCTGCTTGCGGTCAGTGATGTCCACCGCCATGCCCAGCATTCGCTCCGGATTGCCATTGTGGGCGTAATAGAATTTTCCTCTGGCAGTGATCCAGCGGACGGTTCCATCTGTGCGAACGACACGAAATTCTGTCGCGTACGGTTTCCGATTTTGTCTCGCATCGGCGACTGCCTGCCAGACAAGTTCTCGGTCGTCCGGGTATACTTTGCGACGAAACTCGTCAACCTGCCCGGAATAGTTGTCCGATGGGATTCCGAACACGGTCTCCAGGTCACCGAACCACCGATCTCGTCCACTCCTTATGTCCCAATCCCATCCGACTGACTTCCCGGCTTCCACCGCCAAACGAAGCCGGTCGTACGAAATCACTAGTTCGGCTTCCGCCTTCTTTGCTCGATCCCTCTGCCACACCAGGCCGAAAATCAGCAGCGTCTCCACCAGGATCAGAGAAATGCCGCCAATGATGTACCACTTGTAAGATTCCCAGACCGTGAGCTGCCGATTCAGGACGATGCTACCGACGGGAATTTCCTTTTCCATTAATCCCCAGCGCTTGATTGCTCGCCAGTCAAACATATAGGTGTTGACGCCTTTTACCCTGGGGATGTCCTGCGGCTTCTCCCCTTGGAGCATTCTCATCGCCATGCTTCCAGCCACCTTGCCTTGCTCGCTAAGGCTGGAAAGATAGCCACCCACTTCCCCGTGATTCAGGTAAACATCGGCCAAGCTAAAAACCGGCGCATTCGCTGCATCGGTGACCAGCGGGCCTATTTCGCTTGACTTGAACCGGTTTCCTTCTGCATCCTGCCCAACTGAGACGAGGATCACGATAGTGTGACGTGGCAGGTACCTCAGACGGTCCAGCAGCGCAGGAACGGCCAGATCCGTCATATAAGTGATGTCGAGATGTTCTGTGAATGGTTTCAGTTGCTGCTTGATGAGGGCGAGCAACGGTTTCTCAAACTCCGATCTTCCCGCTACCACAACCACATGCTCCGTGCCGGGCCGGAGCCGCAACGCTATTGCTAAAGTTTCAGCCGAGGCCGTGTCGTTTTCGACACCTGCAAAGTCGGAATCTAGTGGCGGAGCACCGGGCACGGCTCCGGCGGGCAGACAGAAAACAATGGGAACGCCGGAAAAGGCTCTTTGGTGAACCTCCTCCATAAATCTTAGCGGGGATGGCCCGACCGTGATAATCACATCTGGTTTCCGATTCTGATATTTGCGAATGTAGAACTCGCGAAACTCCTGCTGGACGGCCGGATCGGGGAACAAACCGGTATCCATATACTCGGAATAAAACTCAAGGTGATAGGGTGAATCATTCAGCGCGGATTGGATTCCCTGATTGATGATGGCGATCCCGGGATACGAAGTCCCGACTTCGTTCAGAATCAGAATCCGCCGAGTTTCCTTAATCTGTGCCGCCGCAACCGGGTGCGACGAGACAACGGCTGCAAAGGTCGTAAGCAACACGCAGAGGTAACGGGCCC
>Ga0187817_10000732_pt1 | contig 14741 bp, 13 predicted proteins | sample NC_wetland_sal_i_17_FD_132431 | JGI IMG/M metagenome (GOLD analysis project Ga0187817, IMG submission 132431) | Wetland sediment microbial communities from Neuse River Estuary, North Carolina, USA - SO4_2 | ecosystem: Environmental > Aquatic > Freshwater > Wetlands > Sediment | place: USA...
GAACGAGTTTGCTGCTCTTGGTCGCGTACGCCACGGCAGCCGTGACAATCATGGCCTCTCGATAGCCCATGTGCTGCGCGAACCAAAGACTCTTCGCTCCAGCTTCCTCGGCCTGCGCGGCGATATCTCTGATTTCCGAGACCGTAGAAAACCCGTCAAAATAGACACCTAAACGCATGATCATTCCTCACCGGGTGGCACCGAGTTCGGTCTCGCCAGATTAGCTTCGGGGACACAGCCAGCAAAGCATCGATCACTTTTCGCCGCGGCGCCTCTGTCGTTTTGATTTGGATGCAGCCGTTCCGCCGCAGCCGTGAGCCACGGTCCAAAGTGACGGCAGTTTAATCGGCCGGCTGTTCGGCAAGTTGGGTCAGCCAGATCGCGATTTCATCGAGGGCGATACGTGGTCGCTCTTTGCCAGCGTCGGACGGCAGCCCGATTGTCAATAGCATCTGTGGCCTCCAATCGCGCGGAAGTCTCAGCACCTCAGTTACCGCCTCGGGGCAAAACAGCGGCGCGCACATGACGCATCCTCCGAGGTCTTGGCTCTGCGCTGCCAGCAATAGATTCTGCGCCGCCATTGCCGCGCTTTGCACAGCCATGAGGTATTCGGCTTGGCTACGCCGGCTATCGGGATAATGGTCCATATCCCGAATGTCGACACAGACGACAATCACAATTGGGGCACCCTCGATTCGCGCATGCGAGCGAGCGATGTCAGCCTCGATCGCTGTGACAGGATCGCCGTCCGTTCTGCGGTCGGCGCGCAGACGTTCGCCCATTGCCCTCGCAAGGGCTCGTTTGCTCACGTCATCTTGCAAGACTGCGAACCGCCAGGGTTGCCGGTTGTGCGCCGATGGCGCCCTGGTGGCCGCGAGCAGCAGGTGCTCGATGGCCCGTCGCTCGATCGGGTCCGACCGGTAGCGGCGGATTGATCGCCGCGCCATAATGGACGCCGCAAGTTTTCGTTCAATCATCATTGCTGTCGGCTGCTCTCGCTGCAGAGAGACCTCGGCTGTAATCGTGCCGGTTCGGCCATATTGACTCCAGTATCATTGTGCTATCGAGATTGCTCGACGGCAAATATTATACTAACTGCCTTAACAGAGAAGATATCGCGCCGGTCTGCATTGTCTGAATCCCCCATCGAGTCCTTCGAGCTGACCCATTGTGCGCTCCCACTGCGGCGGGAGCATAGATGGGCCGGGCTCACCGAATCCATCGGCAGTTATACCTACGTGCGGCTGACTGACCGTGACGGCCGCGTTGGCTGGGGCGAAGGGCCCGCGCTCAAGGATTGGGGGGGCGACTTTGGCCGATATTTTGGCGAGAGCCCCGCAACAACGCGCCTGATAGTCGAACGCTACTTGGGTCCGGCCATCATCGGCTGCGTCCCCGGACAAATTGCCGAACTCCACGATCGTATGGACCGGGCAATCAAAGGCTATCCCTACGCGAAAGCTGCGGTTGAACTCGCTGCGTACGACCTAGCCGGTCGACAATGCAACCTGCCGGTTTATCGCTTGTTGGGAGGCGCTTGTCGCAAAAGAATTCCGGTCACTCACTCGCTAGGTTTGATTTCTTTTGAAGAAGCCGAGCGCGAAGCAGCCCAGGTTGCTGCGGAGGGTATTCGGACCATTAAAATCAAGGTCGGCGTCAACCTCGACCGCGACGCAGAAATGGTGAAGCGCATCCGCGACACTGTCGGTCCGAAAATCGCGCTGTGCATCGATGCCAATCAGGGCTACGCGACGCCTGGCGAGGCAATCCGTGTGTATCGCAGGATCGAAGTATGCGACATCGAATATTTCGAACAGCCGGTCGAAGGCATATCGGGATTGCGGCAAGTCGCGCGCGCCATTGATGTGCCAGTCATGGCCGACGAAAGCGCCTGGAATGCCCATGACGTTCTCCAGATTGTCGAGCAGCGCGCCGCCCAGATCGTCTCCATTTACACGACAAAGCCGGGCGGCCTCTATCGCGCCATGGAAATGGCAGCCGTCGCACGCAGTGCCGGATTGATTTGCAATGTCAACGGGTCAGCCGAGACAGGCATTGGCAACCTTGCCAATCTCCAGCTCGCCGCGGCGGCCCCCCCTGTTGTGCTGTCGTGCGTGGTCCCTGTATCCACACCAGCGGAGGCCCAGAAAGGACAGATCGCTGGCATCTACTACAACGATGACTTGATCAAGGAACCTATGAAACTAATTGATGGTGCAATCGAACTGCCTGACGGTGTTGGGATGGGCATTCCTGTCGACGAGAAAAAGGTCCAGCGATACCGGATCAGTTAGCGTGGCGGAGGCAACGTGGCGGAGGCAAGATGCGTCGCGACGTAGTTGCACGACAAGCAGAAGCAATGGCCGCACAGGGTCTGGACGCCATCCTGTCAAGCTCGCCGGAGAACTTCGCTTACGTCACGGGCTTTCTTTCACCGACCCAGCAGCTAATGCGTTGGCGCCATGCCATGGCGCTTGTGACGCGCGACGCGACGGTGTCGCTGCTGGTTGTCGACATGGAAGCGAGCACGGTCCGAGCAAAAGCGCCAGATGCCGAGATCGCCGTTTGGCGCGAATTCAAATTCGAGGCCATGCCTGTGTTGGCGGATCTTCTGCGCAAGCATGGTCTCGCGGCGGGGCGGATCGGCGTGGAATACGATTACCTCCCCTACGGCGACATCATCGCGCTGCAAAAGTTGGTTCCTCAGGCACGATTGGAACCAGTACAAGCACTGCTGGCACGCTTGCGCCAAATTAAGACTCCAGACGAAATCAATATCCTACGTAAACTATCTTATATCGCCGACCGCGGCATTGCCGACGCTTTCGCAGGGGTGAAGGCTGGCATGACCGAAATGGACCTGGCTGGTGTCTTAAGCCGCCGGATGTATGAGCTCGGCGCCGATCACTTCAAGATCATGATCGTAGCCACCGGCGAGCGCAGCGTTTTTCCTAATGTCGGACCGACTAACCGTGTTCTCAAACGCGGGGATATTTGCCGCGTCGAGATTTTTCCAACTCTCAACGGTTATATGGCCGGCGTTTGCCGAACCGGCTATGTCGAAGCACCACCAGCCAATGCGGAGTGGATCTGGGCGAACCTGACTGCTTGCAAAAACCTACTGCTGGCCGCCATCAAACCTGGTGCCGACAGCCGCGCGATCTATGACCTTTACCTAAGCAAGGTTGGAGAATTTCACCTGCCGCCAATTTCCTTTATTGGTCACGGCATCGGTCTGCACCTGCACGAAGATCCTTATCTAGGACCAACTGAGGGCCAGCCGCTCGAGCCGCAGATGGTCATTGCCATTGAGCCGTTGATCTACGACACGGGCTACGGATTTGGGATGCAGAACAAAGATATGGTTCTGGTTACGGACGATGGCTGCGAACTGCTCTCCAGTTACACAAATACCGATCAACTGATTCGAATCAGTTAGGTGAAAATGCCAACAGTCCCTCACATTGTCATCGAGGACCTGACCGTCCAATATCGTGTGAAGGACAATACTGTCTTGGCCCTCGAGGGAGTCTCCATTGATGTCCCGCCGCGGTCGTTCGTCGGTATCGTCGGGCCATCCGGTTGCGGGAAAACAACCTTACTCAAGGTACTCTCGGGTGTGCTGAAGGCAACGCGCGGACGCGTGCTGATCGATGGTCGACTGATCGAGAAGTCCGATCTTTCCGGTAAGATCGGCCACATATTCCAGCGACCGCTGTTGTTGCCATGGCGCACCGCACTCGGCAATGTTTTGCTGACTACCGAAATCGCGAGTAAAGAAATATCCCAGCGTGATCGTGTCGCGGACGCACGCCGGTGGTTATCCCTGACAGGCCTTGCCGGTTTCGAAGATCGTCTGCCGCATGAGCTTTCCGGTGGTATGCAGCAGCGCGTTTCACTCTGCCGAGCGCTTGCCTTCCGACCGCCGATCTTGCTCATGGATGAGCCGTTCGCGGCCCTCGACGAGATTACGCGCGAAGCCATGCAGGAAGAACTGCTAAGATTGTGGAGCGCAACGGAAAGTACCGTGATTTTTGTGACCCACAGCATCAGCGAGGCAGTGCTTCTGTCGGAACGTGTCATCGTCATGACTGTCCGCCCGGGCCGAGTTGATGAAATCATAGATGTGCCGTTTTCGCGCCCGCGCGGCGAAGAGTTGCGGGGCAGCCCCCGGTTCACCGAACTGGTTCAACACATTCGCCACAAGTTGCGGGGTGTCCCAGGCGAGCTCAGGGCAGCGTCTTGATGCGGTACGTGGCACGACTAGCTGGACAGGCCGGTGTCTTCACCGCCTTTTTCCTGTGCTGGGAAGCGTTGGTTGATGGACTGCGCATCAAGCCAGTCATCCTGCCCGCGCCTACCCTGATTTTCAGCACCATGGCCAAGAATTGGTCGTACCTGCTCGACAACACGTGGCCGACGTTATTTGCCGTGACCGGTGGCTTCGTCCTCGCCGCAGCGTTTGGCTTCGTTATAGCCGTCGGCATTGCTTACTCGCGCTGGATCAGCGAGATGACATATCCATTTCTCGTTGCAGCACAGGTATTACCCAAGGTGGCGCTTGCGCCGCTTTTTCTGATCTGGTTCGGGTTCGGATTGACACCAAAGGTGGTGATTGCCGCACTGATCGCCTTCTTTCCAATTGTCATCAACACTGCCCGTGGCCTTGGCTCGGTGGAGCCTGAGCTTATCCAGTATATGCATTCGCTGGGCGCCAGCTGGCGTGAGGTCTTCTTCAAAATCAGCTTGCCATGGGCTTTGCCATACATCTTCGCTTCATTTCGAATTTCCATCACGCTTGCGGTGGTCGGTGCGGTGGTGGGGGAATTCATCTCCTCCGACAATGGTCTTGGTTACGTAATTAACTACGCCAATGCGTCACTTGATACGGACGTGATGTTTGGCGGGATCTTTGCGCTCAGCGCGTTGGGCGTCATTCTTTTTCTCATCGTGGTCTTGGTCGAGCGAATGGTGCTGTCGTGGCACGTTGCGGTGGAGGGTATACCGGAAACCATGTGAAGCAGCGAGCCCGGACACTATGGAATGTGATAGGTAAAGGGAGGAAGGGAGACCAGCTATGATTGTCCGTCGACTTTTCAGCGTGGCGTTGGCGCTCGTGATCCTCAGCGGCCCAGCGTGGGCACTCGAGAAGGTGACGCTCCGGCTCGATTGGGTTTTTGGCTCGGAGCATGCTCCGATTTTCCTGGCTCGCGACAAGGGCTTCTTCAGGGATGAAGGGATTGATGTTGACGTCCTTGCCGGAGAAGGATCGACCGTCACGGTCAAGCTGGTCGGTAACGGCAATGCTGATTTCGGCTATGCTGCCGCTGACCAGGCGATGATGGCCTATGCGAAGGGTCTGCCGGTGGTTGCCACCGCCGTGATCCTGCAGAAAAACCCGGTCGCCGTCATTTTCCCGCAAGCGTCAGGAATCAAGACCCTCCAGGACCTTTACGGCAAGACTCTCGGTGTGCCGACCCTGAGCGTTGCTGAGAAGCAATGGCGTTATGTGGAGAAGCTCAATCATATTGAGGATTCCAAGATCCACCAGGTCTCGCTTGGCACAGGTATTGCGACGATGATCGAGGCCAAGGAGGTCGATGCCGCAGTCGCTTTCTTCTTTAACGACGGCCTCAAAGTGGTGTCTGACGGCACCCCAATGGGCTGGATTCTGCTATCCGACGTAGGTTTGCCGATCTACTCAACCTCACTGATCGTCAGCGAGGACATCATCAATAAAAATCCAGACCTGGTTCACCGGTTCACGCGTGCTTTCGTCAAAGGCTGGACCTATTCATTATCTCATCAGGACGAGGCGCTGCAGACGTTTCTCAAGGACAACCCGACGGTTGATCCCAAATATTCCGCTCTCAAGTTTCCCGAAGTGCTCAAGCTCACGCAGACACCGGACACAGAAAAGAACGGGATCGGCTACTCCACCCAGGACAAATGGGACGCCATGCAGAAGGCATTGCTCGAAATGGGCATCATGGACAAGGGCGTCGACGTGGCGAATGTCTTCACTGACAAGTTTCTGAAATAGCCCAGTCTGTGATCAAGACGATTGCTATTCTTGGAGCCGGCCACGGCGGTTGCGCTGCCGCGGCCGACCTGACGTTGCGCGGATTCGCGGTGCGATTGCATTCGCGGCGCCCCGATCGATTAGAGCCGTTGCAAGCCGCCGGCGGCATTACAGTTCATGGGGTGCATGAAGAGTTCGTGCCATTGCGGTGCGTGACGACCCGGATCGAAGAAGCAATTGACGGAGCCGACCTCCTGATGTTGGTCGTTCCGTCGATCGCCCACGAGAGCTATGCCCGGGCGTTGGCCCCGCTTCTTTCGCCGGAACGGCCGATCTACCTCAACCCGGGACACACCGGCGGCGGGTTGCATTTTGCCTGTGAGTTGCGACGCGCAGGCTGCACAAAACTGGTCCAGACCTGCGAGACGGTTACCCTCACTTACATTTGTCGCATGACAGGGCCGGCCGAAGTGAACATCTTCAGTTATACTAAACGACTTGCGTTCGCCACCTTTCCCGGAAAAAACGCAGACCGGCTTTATCAACAACTCAAGCCGGTCTTTCCGGAAATTACCCCGGCGTCAAACGTGCTGGAGACGGCCTTAGGCAACCTGAACGCAATTTTCCATCCTCCAGGGATGGTCATGAATACCGGCTGGATCGAACACACCGGCGGGAGTTTCTTGTTCTACCGAGACGGCATCACCGAAGGAATCGGACGGGTCACAGCAGCCGTCGACGCGGAGAGGATTGCTATCGCGCGCGCCCTGGGCGTCCCATTCCAGACTTTTCTCGAAATTTTCCACCGCGCCGGCCTGACCACCGATGCTGCTCTCGCCAGTGGGTCGATCGCGCGCGCCTGCCGAGAGAGCGAGCCCAACAAGGCAATCAGAGCACCGTCGTCGCTGATGCACCGATACGTGCAGGAGGACGTCGGATTTGGGCTGGTGCCATTTGCAGCCTTCGGCAACCTTGCGGGAATCAAGACCCCGACAATCGATGCGTTGATCCAATTGGCTGGGATTGCAACGGCAACTGATTTTCGCGCCGACGGCTTGACCCTCGATAAAATGGGTCTAGCCGAATGCAGCCTGGCCGCGCTCCCGAACTTCCTGCACGAAGGCTACGGCTGACGAAGGTACCCTAACGTGACCGTAAAAATTGGTGTGAGCTTCGACGGCTTTAGTCCGTTCGACGATGCGATCGCGGTCGCCAAGGCTGCGGTTCAGGCTGGCGCCAGCGGATTATGGATGGCCGATCACCTCGGCTATCGGGAAGCGATTCTGTCCTGTCTCGGGCTTGCGTTGGCTGCCCCGCAGGCGCGGGTCGTCCCCACTGCCATAAGCCCGTATCTGCGTCATCCGATGCCGACGGCAATGCAGCTTGCGACCCTTGCGGAAGCCGCACCGGGCCGGGTCGCCGTCGCCATCGGAGTGGGCAATCCGCTTTTCCTGAGTGAATCGGGGGAAACCATCGACAAGCCTGTTCGCGTTGTCCGCGAGTTCGTCGAGGCATTGCGTGCACTCTGGTCGGGTGAGCCTGTCATCGTCAAGGCGCAACGATTTTGCCTGCGAGGCGCGCGCATGATGTTTCGGGCCTCGCTGCCGCTCCCTATCTATCTCGCACCGATACGGGAGCAGATGCTGCGGCTGGCGGGTCGGCTCGCCGATGGCGTCGTTCTCTCGGCCGGAATTTCGGCCGGGTATGCGCAACACTCGCTCGTCTTCGTCGCGAAGGGCGCGCAGACCGCTGGCCGCGATCTCCGCACCTTGCACAGCGCCGCCTATATCTTTGTTATGGCCTCCGACGATGAGCAGCGCGCCGTCGAAACAATCCGACAGAAGCTTGCCTTTGTCTTGCGCAATCGGTTTCTCGACGAGAACATCGCGTTCACCGGAATTCCTGTCGATCAGGGCGCAATCATTGACGCGATTGGCCGGCGGGACCTCGAGGGCGCAGCGCGGCTCGTTTCCGACGATGCGGTCGAGGCCTTTGCCGTCGCGGGCGACGTGCAAAAGTGCTGTGACAAACTGAAGTCGTTCATCGATGCTGGCGTCCAAGAACTCGTCCTACTACTGTCTGGAGATGCGTCCGACCGTCCCAAGAACCTTGAGGTTGTGCGTCAGATGACCTGCGGCTGACGTGGTCCAGATCTCCGAACTTCCCAGGAAATCCCGAAAGCTTGCAAGTACGGCCAAATTCAGTCGACAGGCACGCTCACGGGTCATGAGGCGCGTCGGATCGCAGCGCAATCGGCGAGCTGCCGGAGCCTGCCGCGCTAAGCCCGCCAACAGGCTCAATGTTTCTATTGTGCCCACCCGCGGTCATTAGGCGTAATCCGCTCAGTGGATGCGGTGAGCCGGTGGCACCGGGCGGGAGTGGAGCTAGCGGAACGTATTTTTATCCAACTTCGCGGCCTTTACCGCGGCTTCCCAGCGCACCCGCTCTTCTTTCAGAAATCTGGCCACACTTTCCGGCGTGCCGCCTACCACTTCGGAGCCGAAGGACCGCGCTTTTTCCATCACTTCCGGCGTGTGCAGGACCTTGTCGCTGGCTTTGCTCAGAATTTCGACGACGTCCTTCGGCGTGCCCGCTGGCGCGGCGAGCACATTCCAGGAGCTCAGAGAATATCCGGGCAGCACCGTGCTGATCGGCGGAACGCCCGGGAGCAAGGACACCGGCTCGGCCGTGGACACGCCGATGGCAATCAACTGCTTGGATTGAATGAAGGGCAAGATCGGGCCGAGATTGTCGATTGTGTAGCCGACGCGGCCGGTAATCAGGTCTTGCAGCGACTGCGACGTCCCTTTGTACGGCACGTGCAGCACATTGATGTTTGCCATTTCGGCGAACTGCATTCCGGCCAGATGACTCGTCGTGCCGATGCCCGCGGACGCAAATGAAATTTTGCCAGGCTCGGCCTTGGCTTTTGCGATCAGTTCCTGGATCGAATTGACGCCTAGCGACGGATGCACGACCAGAACGTTCGGGAATTGTGCCACGAGCGACACGGGGCTAAACGACGTGTCGGGATCGTACGACAAGGACGGATAGAGAAATTGATTGACGACGAAGGACGCCGGCGCGCTGATCAGCATGGTGTAGCCGTCCGGCTTACCGTTGGCGACGAAGGCTGCGCCGATATTGGTGCCTGCGCCGGGCTTGTTGAGCACCGCGACCGGTTGTTTCAGCTCCCGCTGCAATCCGTCGGCCAACAATCGTGCAAGTAGATCGGTGTTCCCGCCTGGCGGAAACGGCACCACGATTTCCATCGGCCGGTTGGGAAAGTCGCTCGCCGACGCGGGCACGACGCACGCCGCGAGTGACAGTGCTAGGCCGACGAGGAGCCGAGCGCGCAGAATGCCCTCCTGCAATATTGCTCTTTTGGAGCACAATGTGATGCCGAGTCTTCTCCTCAGCAAGCAAAAAGCTTGCCGCCTGCCTGTGACATTGTGCCAAATTCCGGAACGGCAGTCAGGCCGGCGAGGGTCGTGCCCAAAAACTAGCGGCCGGCAGGCCATGACCGCGCGGCTAAAAGCTCAGGTGTCAGGATGACCCATGAAGACCGCGAGCAGCGCGATTTCAATTCTCTGCGCGTGCTCGCGCTGGCGGGTGGAGTCGGCGGCGCTAAGCTCGCTTCGGGCTTGGCGGAGCTGCTTGGCGAGCGCCTGACCGTGCTAGTCAATACGGCCGACGATTTCAGCCACCTTGGTCTCCACGTTTCGCCGGATCTGGATACGGTCATGTACACTTTGGCCGGGATCGCCAATCCGGAGACGGGCTGGGGTGTTGCGAACGAGACCTGGTCGTTTATGGGGCAGGTCGAGCGCCTCGGCGGGCCGGCATGGTTCTGTTTGGGCGATCGTGACCTGGCGACGCACGCCGTGCGGACGGAACGGCTCAACCGCGGCGACAGCCTGACGGCCATCACCACTGAGTTTTGCCGCGCGCTCGGCGTGCGGCCGCGCGTGCTGCCGATGAGCGACAATCCTGTGCGCACCATCGTGCATAGTGATACCGGCGCGCTGTCGTTTCAGGACTACTTCGTGCGCCTCAAATGTGAGCCCAAGGTCTCGGGGTTCTCATTCGAAGGAGCATCGGGCGCAAAATATAATTCAAAGCTGGACGACCTTAGCGAGGAACGCAATCGCCTCGTCATTGTGATATGCCCGTCCAATCCGTACGTCAGCGTCGATCCAATCCTTGCCCTCCCCGGACTTCGTGAATGGATAGGTGCGACCGGAGCGCCGGTCATTGCCATCTCACCTATCGTCGGCGGCGGGACGATCAAAGGACCGGCCGCAAAAATGATGCGCGAACTGGGACACGGATCATCCGCGCTCAGCGTTGCGCAACATTACAGGGGGCTGGCGGATGCTCTCGTCATCGATGAGCGGGACCGGGATGCGGCGCAAGACATCGCCCTGTTAGGAATGCGTGTTCGCGTTGCGCACACCGTGATGCGCACTCAGGCAGATCGCGTGGCGTTAGCGCGCGAATGCCTTGCTCTGGCCGAAGAGCTGCGGTGCAAGGCGTGAGTCCATGATCATTCTGATCCCCTGCAAGAGTCTGAGCGCGGGCAAATCGCGGCTGTCGCGCTGCCTCGATGGACCGCACCGCCGAACCCTGTGCGGATTTTTTCTAAAGCGAATGATCGAGCTTGCGACGACCGTCGCTGGAGCGGGACACGTCCGAGTGGTGACCTCGGATCCTGCCGCAGTCACGCTCGCGGGGCGGCAGGGCATATCATTCTTTCCGGATGCCGGTGATGGTTTGAATGCCGCGCTCGAAACCGCTCGCAATCGACTGTTGGCAGCCGGGCTTCTCCAGGGCCGCCTCACCATTCTGCCGATCGATCTTCCGTATGCGACCGCTGACGCGGTCGCAGAAGCAGGACGTAGCGATGCCGATGTTATCATCAACTCGGACGAGCGTGGCCGCGGGACTAATCTTTTGATTTTATCGGCCTCGGCTGGGCGGATTCCATTTTCGTTTGGGGCGGACAGCTTCAGCGCCCACACAAACACCGCGCGTAAGCTCGGTTTTGAGCCCCACATCGTGCACGATTGGCGCGTCGCGCACGACATCGATGACCCTGACCAATATCTCGCATGGACGCAATCAGCCGCGTTTCCGCATCATTTGCTGACGGCAGACGGAACGGAGCCCCTCGGGGGAACTACTGCCCCTCTTTGAGACCGTATCGAGCCGCCCAAAAGCGTCCTTGTTGCCAACTTACCCAAATTGCGGGGCGCCTAGTCTGCGCGAGACATTCTGCGCAGCCTGAACGACAAACTGCGCGACCGCGCGCGATCCTGGTTTTTCAATCCGGCCGTTGGCACCGCGCCGCTGATCACCGCCACTGCCGCACCCGTCGCGTCCCGGATGACCGCTCCGATCGAGAAGAAGTCGAGCCGGTTCTCCTCTTCGCTCACCGAATAGCCCTGCTGTCGAATGGTTTCGAGCTCCGCCAACAGCTGCGAGACGCTGATCTTGGTTTTCGGAGTCAACCGCGGCAGCGGAGAGCGGCTGAGCAGCGCCCGAACTTCGTCGTCCGACATTTCGGCAAGCAAGGACTTCCCCATTGCCGTCGAATGCAGATGCGTCTGCGCGCGCCCGGACGATGATTAATCGCGACAGGCCCATTGCTCTGTACCGTCGCAAGGTAAACGAATGCTCGCGTCGCGCATCACGCCGAGAAATGCGTTGATCTGCTGATCCGCAAGCGCATACAGCTCCGGCAATACCGCCGAACGCAGGTTGTGGTTTGCGCAACGAAGGTGTTGCCGACCTGGAAGGCCTTGTACCCGATTGCGTAACGCAATGTCGTCCCGGTCTGCTCGAGGAAGCCATCGCGCGCGAGCGTCTTGATGAGGCGCTGCGCGATGTTGGGCAAGACTAAGTTGACGCGCGATCTCGCGCACGCCCAGCGGCTCGGACCGGCTCGCGAGCAGATTGAGAATCGCTAAAGCGCGCGCGACGGACCGGTTGCCGTTTCGATGATTTTTTTTCTCAAGCACGTTTGAACGCCTCGCCAATGATCGCTATCTGCCGCGCGGCGCTCGGGCCCGCGAACGTCAACGCAAGCTCGGTGATGCCGGCTTTCGCGTAACGTGAGGCTGCCGCGAGGCATTCCTCGGGCGGGCCGATCAGCGCAAAGGCGCGCGCGATTCGCTCATCGATAACGTCTGTTGGATCTTCCCCGGCGTGCATACGTGCCGCCACGGCCGCAAACTGCTGCTCTTCAATGCCCGTGCCGGCGAGCAATGCCTCCTTTGCGGACGCGATTTTATGGCCCAGCGCCCAGAAACCGGGGAGCATGCCGCCAACGACGCGCTTTCCTGCTGCCATTGCAGATTTTGAATCGAGGCTAACGGCACACGGCATGTATTGAACGACGATACCGGAGCCGTCGCGTCCCGCAACTTTGCGCCGCCCTTGCATCAATTCTGCAAGCCGGGCGGCAAACGCCATCGAGACCATATTGGAGACCAGGAGCCCGTCGGCAAGCTCGCCGGCGAGCTTCGTGGTGAGATTGCCGCGGCCGGCTAGGTAGATGGGAATGCCGGCGCGAGGCTTATAATCGAGCTTCACCCTGCGCGCGGAGAAGGTCGCACCGGCATGGTCGATTTCGTCGCCGCGAAGAAGAGTCCGCACAATCGTCAGCGTGTCGCGTAATCCGGGCACGGGCTTGCTCGGGTCCATGCCCAGCTTCTCGGTTGCGGACACGATACCGGAGCCGATGCTCAATGTGGCGCGGCCGCCCGACAATTCGTCGAGCGCGCCGACTTCCATTGCCATCATCGTCGGATGTCGGCTGAATGGGTTGAACACACCTGCATTGATAGTGATGTTTCGCGTGGCGACTGCGCAGGCGGCCGCTGCCGGCAAGATACCGCGGCCGAAGGCATTCTCGGCAAACCAGATGCCTTCAAATCCGGCCGCCTCGGCTGCCTTCCCAAGCTCGACGCATTCGGTCGAAGTCATGCCGCCATGCAGGCGAAGACTGATCTTCGGCAAGCGGCTCACTCCGTAGCCCCGCGAATATCGCCCAACGCTCGGACGCGTTTCGCGTTCTCGATCAATTGCCAAAGCCGTGGGGGCGAGAGCGGCAGATCGCGTGGTTCTACATTGAACGGACGCAGCGCAGCCGCGATTGCGTTCGCGATGACGCCGCCGACGGCAATCAGCCCGCCCTCGCCGGCGCCCTTCGCTCCGAGTGGATTGTTCGGTGAGGGACGCAAGGCGAACGAAAAGGCGCGAATGCGCGGAAAATCGGTCGCTAGCGGCAAGCTGTAGTCCATCAACGATCCCGTCAAAAGCTGGCCATTCTCGTCGTATTGCAAATGTTCGAGAAATACGCTGCCGAGCCCCTGCACGACGGCGCCGAGAACTTGGCCGTGCAACGTATCGGGATTGATAATCCGGCCGACGTCTTCGAAGCTGACGTAATCTAAAATCTCGACGGTTCCCGTCTCTGGATCGAGGGCAACATGCGCAGCATGACTGCCGTAGCTGTAGGTGTGTTTCCTGTTGTGATAGGTGCGCTCAACCGAAAGCCCGGCGAATTCGGATAACGGCAACCGAACTGATCCGTGCTCGACATATTCGTCGGCGATCTGCACATCGGCGGGCCTACATCCAAATCTGCCGGCAGCACTCCGACGAATTTCATCCAACAGCGCCTCCGCGGCAACTAGGATCGCGGAGCCGCCCATCACGGTTGAACGAGAATGAAACGAGCCGAAGCCTTCCTGCACCAAGGTCGTGGAGCCGTGTAGCAGCCGGATCTGCCGCATCGGTAACGCGAGCGCGTCGGCGGCGATTTGGCTGAGAATCGTCTCGAGGCCCTGCCCTATGGCGGACGATCCGACCGAAACGGCGATGCTGCCATCGGCTTCGATCTGCATGCGCGCGTTTTCGCGCGGGCCGCCCGCTCCGCCCTCGATGAAACAGCCGACTGCGCAGCCGTGGTAGCTGCCCCCGATCAGCTGTCCGTTGAGTTTTGATTTTTCCGCCCAGCCGAATGCATCGAGGCAGCGATCCAACAGGACGGCATAAACACCGCTGTCGCACTCGGTTTTGCCGCCGTCATCCACGTCCAAAATTGCCGGCAGCGGATGCGGCAGTTGCTCTTCGCGCAGGAGATTGCGCCAACGGAATTCGGCGGGATCGATGCCAAGATCGTGCGCGGCCATGTCGAAGAGCCGTTCGCCGAAGAAACTGGCTTCGAAGCGGCCGGGACCGCGATAGGTGCCCGTCGGCGTCTTGTTCGTCGCATACACGACCGCATCCAGCGCGATGTTCGGCACGTCGTACGGCCCGGCCATGAACTGCACGACGTTGCGCGGCGGCGTAATGCCGTTGGTGCGGACATAGGCGCCGAGGTCGATATCGACGGTCCCGCGCAGACCCAGCACCTTGCCGTCGCGGCGACAGGCGATCTCGACGTCCGCATACATCTCGCGCGCGTGGTTCATCGCGAGCAAATGTTCGCGACGGTCCTCGACCCAGCGCACCGACCCGCGCACGTGCCGTGCGGCAAATGGGATCAAAAAATCCTCGGGATAGAACTCGCCGCGCGCGCCGAAGCCGCCGCCGACATCCACCTCGATGAGGTCGACGGCGGATTCGGCGAGCCCCAGCATCTCGGCAAGCGTGCGGCGGTTGAAGAAAGGGACTTTCGCCGCGCCGTAAAGCACCATCCGGCCTGCGTCCC
>Ga0187817_10000733_pt1 | contig 14728 bp, 9 predicted proteins | sample NC_wetland_sal_i_17_FD_132431 | JGI IMG/M metagenome (GOLD analysis project Ga0187817, IMG submission 132431) | Wetland sediment microbial communities from Neuse River Estuary, North Carolina, USA - SO4_2 | ecosystem: Environmental > Aquatic > Freshwater > Wetlands > Sediment | place: USA: North...
AAGCGCACGTCAAGCCCGGCGAAGATCGACAGATCGCGCTCAGGGCCGAGGTGAAACACACTCTCGGGCAGCCGGGCTTTGACTATGCCGCGGGTCACGTCGCCCGAACTTGTGATCGCGTCATAGGCCTCCCGCGGGACCTTCAGGCGGTCGAGAATGCGCGCCACCGCATCGTCCGAACGCGGCGCGTTGGTAATCAGAATCGCCGTACCACCGCCGGCGCGAAAGCGCATCAAAGCCTCGCATGCAGCCGGAAACGCCGCTACCCCGTTGTGCACGACGCCCCAGACGTCGCACAACAGCACGTCATAGTCGCGCGCCAGCGGCGCAAATCGTTCGATAAAATCGGCCACGGCGGCTAATCTACGCGGCCTTGCCCGTGAAGCGAACCAATGCGTGCCGGTCTACTCGCATGATCCGGACTTTAGCTGTGCCCCATGCCGGCGCGGGCGAGCGGAGTAAAGCTGGCGGCGGGAGCCGCCTCAGCACCATTGGCCGCGTTCTGCTCGTCCGCTTTGACGTCCGCGCTTTCCAACGCGCCCGCACGCAGTGGCCGGGGCGGCGAGAACAACACGCCCTGGCCGAACCGAACGTCATAGTCGAGAAGATCAATCACCGTGTTCTCGTTTTCGATCCGATCGGCGATCAGATCGATGCCGAAGCGCCCCAGCGACTCGGAAAAGTCGGCGGGATGAATGTCGGCCGCCATCGCCCCGAGCCGATTGAACAGGAGCGGCGCCGGCACCTTGACGAAACGGAAACCGCGCTCGTTCAACTCGCGAGCATTGACACGAAGGTCGGTAAGGTTGTCCATCGAAAAGCGGAAGCCGCGGTCGGCCAGCGCGGCGAGACTGGCGTGCTCGATCGCTCCCATGGCGCGAACAGCGCTCTGGGCGAATTCGAACACCAGCGCCGCGGCAATGGCGCGATTGGCATCCGTCAGTTCGAGAAATTTCGAGAAGCCGGGATCCGCGAGCGTCGCGGCGGTCAGATTGCAGAACAGGCCGACCTCGCGTTTTTGCAGCAGCAGGCGGCGCACGATCTGCACGCTCCGCGCCGCGGCAAGGTAGTCGATTTTGGGCACCAAGGCCGCGACTTCGGCATCGGACAAAAACTCGCCTGCGGCGATGAGCTCGCCGCCGTCCGTTTTGAATCGCGCCAGCGCCTCGTAATAGCGCAACTTACGCTGCGGGAGTGTCACAACCGGTTGCAGGTGAAGTTCGATCTCGCCTGCGGCGACCGCCTTTCGCAGCGCCCCGGTAACTGCGTCGCGATCGGAGCGCGCAAAAGACGCCGTCTTGCCGTTGGTCGGAACCGGCCGCGAAGCCGAAGGAGCGAATTGCAGACGCGCGACAGTGGGCGTATTCGCCACGCGTTCGACGCCGACGATGCCCGGAAGGTCTTCGACCTCGACTGCGCGCTTGCTCGCGTGTTCGCTGAGCGCTGCCTCGTGCGCAGTCACTGAACCCGAAAGCGCCTTGACCGCACTCGAGAGCCGCTCAACTTCCTCCGTGAGCGGCTGCGAACTCGCCACCGCGCGTTCGACCGCGGTCTCGACCTTGGCTTCGATTGCATTCAAGCGGCGCCCGAACTCGCCAAGCTGACTCGCCAGGTCGCCTGAGCCGCGGGCAAGTTTGGCGAGCTGATTGCTGCTTTCGAGGCGATCGTGCCGGCGGGCGGCGACCGCGTAATAGACCGCGAATGCGGTGAGCGCTCCGAGCCCGGCTAGCGCCGATTCCGCGCCGGTAAAGCCGAAGCGCGCATAAACCACCGCGCCGAGCAAGGCGGCGATCAGCACCATGCAGGCGGCGATTAAGAAGGCGCTAATGCGCACCATGTGACCGACAAACCTCTCCTTGACCCTCGCCGAATGCTACCAGTGTTCACAAGCGCAAGGCAGCCTGCAAGTTCCGAAATTGCGCATGCTAAACGTAGCGAAGGTCCGGCCGCGCTTTTATAAGGGCAAATCTGACGAGTGATTAACGAGATGCCCGAAAATCTTGCCGCCACCGCGCCTGTTCCGGCTCCGGCGCGAGCCGCCGGCTTGATCCGCTGGATCGAGCGCCGGCCGGGGACCGCCTTTGGCAGCTTCCTGGCCATGCATTTCGTGGTTTGGACGGTGTTGCCGGCGTTGCTCTACGCCAATCTGCCGCTCGACCTCATCGAGGCGCTCGTTTACGGCCGCGAATGGCAGCTTGGTTACGACAAGCTGCCGCCCTTGCCCTGGTGGCTGATCGAAGCGGTGCATCGCACCTTTGATGCCGATATCGCCTATTACGCGACCGCGCAGGTGACCATTCTTATCGCCTTCGCACTCGTGTTCGCCTTGGCGCGACCGCTCGTCGGCGCGACCGGCGCGCTGATCGCGGTGCTGATCATCGATGGACTGCACTATTTCCAGTACACTGCGGTAAAGTTCAATCACGACGTCATTCAACTGCCGTTCTGGGCGCTCGCCGGTTACGCCTTTCATGCCGCGCTTAAGCGCGGCGGCCTCGGCCCATGGTGCTTGCTCGGCTTTGCCATGGGCGGCGCACTATGGGCAAAATATTTCGTCGTGGTGCTGGCGGTCCCCTACGCGCTGTTCATGCTGTTCGATCGCCAGGCACGCCGCGCTTTTGCCACGCCGGGGCCATGGCTCGCCCTTTGCGTCGCGCTAGTCGTCGCAGCGCCTCACATCGTCTGGCTGTTTCAGAGCGATTTTCTCCCCTTCACTTACGCCAGTCATCGCGCCGCGCCGGTTCGCGGCTGGTTCGATCACGTGCTCCATCCCGCCGTTTTCTTTGGGAGTCAGATCTTTTTCCTGCTGCCGTCATTGCTCATCGCCGCGGCAATGTTCTGGCCGGCTGAAGGAAACCTGGCCGAGAGCAAGAAAGGTCTCATCGAGCCGTTCGATCGCCGCATCGTCACGCTGCTCGCCTTCGGCCCGGCGCTGACGATGATCGCGCTGGCGGCCGTGACCGGCCGCGGCGCGGTGGCGATGTGGGGCTATCCGCTGTGGCTGTTTCTCGGGCTGTGGCTGGTGATGGCGGCGCGTGTCAGCTACGATACGGCGCGTCTCACGCGCATTATCGGCGCCTGGGCGATCGTGTTTACGATTTTCGTGGTGGCGTTCATCGCCAATTATCTGGTGTTGCCGCGGCTCGACCACCGCTATCGCGCCGTGCTGTTCCCGGGAGACAGGCTTGGCGAAATGTTGACGGCACGTTTTCACGAAGCCACCGGCACCTCGTTGCGCTACGTGATCGGATCGATGTGGGACGGTGGTAACCTGGCGCATTATTCGCCGGATCAGCCGCAGGTGCTGATCGACGGATTGCCGGCGCGCGCCCCCTGGATCGATCTCGACAACCTGCACGACAAAGGCGCGGTGCTGGTGTGGACGCAAAGCGATCCCCGCCAAGTGCCGGCGGCGTTTGCGGTGATTGCACCCGGCGCCGAGGTCGGCGCGCCATTCGATCTGCCGATGCGCCGCGGCGACGGCACGGTTCATGTCGGCTGGGCGATCTTGAAGCCGCGGTAACGCTCGTCATTGCGAGCGGAGCGAAGCAATCCAGGTCCGCCCCAAAGCACTGGATTGCTTCGTCGCTTCGCTCCTCGCAATGACGAACGACGATGGGCTACATCACTGCCTTAATCGCGCGGCCGACCTTGTCGAATATCTCGTCGATCTGCGCTTCGCTCACGATCAGTGGCGGCGACAAGGCAATGGTTTCGCCGGCGGCACGGACCATGACGCCTTCTTCCTGGAACGCGCGCTCCATCACTTGATAGGCGCGCAAGCCGGGCGCGCCGGCGCGCGAGGCGAGATCGATGCCGACCGCAAGCCCGACAGTGCGGATATCGAGCACACCCGGGAGCCCCCGCAGCGTCATCGCCGCGTCGGCGAAGCGCGGCTCGAGCGCCTTGGCGCGGTCAAACAGTTTCTCGTCACGGTAAAGGTCGAGCGTGGCCAGTCCGGCGGCACAAGCGAGCGGATGCGCGGAATAGGTATAGCCGTGGAACAATTCGATGACATGTTCCGGTCCGCGCATGAAGGCCTCATAAATGCCGTCGCGCGCGATCACCCCTCCCATCGGGACCGCGCCCGAAGTCACTCCCTTCGCGAAAGTGATCAGATCAGGCACCACGCCATAGCGCTCGGCGGCAAAGGCATAACCAAGCCGTCCGAAACCGGTAATCACCTCGTCGAAGATCAAGAGAATGCCGTGGCGGTCGCAAATGGCGCGAAGCCGCTGCAGGTAGCCCTGCGGCGCCGGCAGCACGCCGGTCGAACCGGCCATTGGTTCGATAATCACAGCGGCGATCGTGGCGGCGTCGTGCAGCGCGACAAGCCGCTCGAGCTCGTCGGCAAAATGCGCGCCCCATTGCGGCTCGCCCTTGGTGAAGGCCTGATGCTCGCGGCTATAGGTCGCCGGCAGGTGATCGACGCCGGCCAGAAGCGAGCCGAAGAATTTGCGGTTGTTGACGATGCCGCCGACCGAGATGCCGCCGAAGCCGACGCCGTGATAGCCGCGCTCGCGCCCGATCAATCGGGTGCGGCTGCCCTCCCCGCGCACATTATGATAGGCGAGCGCGATTTTGAGCGCGGTGTCGACCGCCTCCGATCCCGAATTGCAGAAGAACACGCGATTGAGATCGCCCGGCGCCAGCGCCGCAACCCGGCCGGCGAGCTCGAACGCCGCAGGATGCGCAAACTGAAAGGCCGGCGAGTAATCGAGCTGTTCGGCGGCGCGCTTGATCGCCGCCACGATCGGGTCGCGGTTATGGCCGGCATTGGTGCACCACAGTCCGGCCGTTCCGTCGAGCAGCGCGCGATTGTCGGCGCTGTAGTAATGCATGTCCTTGGCGCGGACGATCAGGCGCGGCGAGCGCTTGAAGCTACGATTGGGCGTAAACGGCAGCCAATAGGATTCGAGATCGTTGGGCGCTGTCACCGTCGCAAGGCGCGTTTGGGCCATGTCACTAACCATCTCACTCTCCGGCATCGTGCCCGGCATAGGCACGGGCATGCCATTTTACTCGTCATGGCCGGGCTCGTCCCGGCCATCCACGTCTTGCAAGCCCTGCATTAGTTAAAGACGTGGATGCCCGGCATGAAGCCGGGCATGACGTGTAAGTGGACCGCTTGCTCCTATTTCCCCCGGCTGATACCACGCGAACATGGCGGAAAAGCCCGACAAATCGAACAAGCTCAAGCCGCGCCTGCCGCGCGGACTGGCTGATCGCAGCCCCGGCGAAATCGCGACCACGCGGCAGATGATCGAGAAAATCCGCGCCGTCTACGAGCTTTACGGCTTCGAGCCGGTGGAGACGCCGGCGATCGAATATACCGACGCGCTCGGCAAGTTCCTGCCCGATCAGGACCGGCCGAACGAAGGCGTGTTTTCGTTCCAAGACGACGACGAGCAGTGGCTGTCGCTGCGCTACGACCTCACCGCGCCGCTCGCGCGCTATGTGGCGGAAAATTTCGACACGCTGCCGAAGCCTTATCGCAGCTACCGCGTTGGCGCCGTCTTTCGCAATGAAAAGCCCGGTCCCGGCCGCTTCCGCGAATTCATGCAGTTCGATGCCGACACGGTTGGATCCGCGTCTCCCGCCGCCGACGCCGAACTCTGCATGATGGCGGCCGACACGATGGAAGCGCTTGGCATTCCGCGCGGCAGCTATGTGGTGAAGGTAAATAGCAGGAAAATTTTAGATGGCCTGCTTGAGTCACTGCACCTAGGTGGAGAGGCAAATGCGAACAAGCGAATAACAATATTCCGAGCTGTCGATAAGCTCGATCGATTGGGTCCGACCGCCGTCTTCCAGCTTCTTACCACGGGTAGGAAGGACGAAAGCGGCGACTTCACCAGGGGTGCGCAACTAAGCCAAAGTCAGGCTGATAATGTTATGCGATATCTTGGGTTTTCTGGTTCAGCCAACCGTGGCCACACCGAATATGTGAGAGACAGAATTGAACATCCCGAATTTCATGGTGCCGAGGCAATCAAATGGATCGAGGAGCGCATTGAATTAGGTTCGACAGGCAAAGAAGGGCTGCAAGAACTGAAGCAGATTAATCGATTAACGCGAGCAGTTGGCTACGGCGATGACAGGGTATTGATCGACCCCTCCGTCGTCCGCGGTCTCGAATACTACACTGGTCCGGTGTTCGAGGTTGACCTCACCTTCGCGACCGACAGCAAAGACGGCTCGCCGCGATTCGGCTCGGTCGGCGGCGGCGGGCGTTATGACGGGCTGATTTCGCGCTTTCGCAGCGAGCCCGTTCCAGCAACCGGCTTTTCCATCGGCGTGTCGCGGCTCCTCGCTGCGCTCGAATATCTCGGCAAGGTCGATCTTGCGACCGAACGCGGCCCGGTCGTGGTCACGGTGTTCGACCAGGATCGTATCGCCGACTATCAGAACATGGTGGCGAAGCTGCGCAATGCCGGCATTCGCGCCGAGCTCTATCTCGGCTCCGGAAAATTCGGGCCGCAGATGAAATATGCCGATCGGCGCAATTCGCCGTGTGTCGTCATTCAAGGCTCCGACGAAAAGGCGCGCGGCGAAGTCACGATCAAGGATTTGATCGTCGGCGCCGAACTTGCGAAATCGGAAAAAGGCCGCGAACAGCATTTGCAGAAACAGGCGGAGGCGCAGCGTTCCGTACCAGAAGAAAAAATGGTCGAGGCCGTGCGCGAGGTGCTCGCCCGCCATCACTTGCGCTGATCGTCAGAACTCCGAATGCACGCGCGCGCTGATCACCGAAACCGGCCCGCGGTCGCGGTTATAGGCCGGATTGACGATGAACTGATAATCGAATGTCACGGTCGAAGCGAGCAGCGGGAAAGCATAATAAGTCTCAATGATCTGTTCCGGCCCGGGATGCGGCAGCATGCCGTCGCCGATCAGGATGCCAAGCCCGCCGTCATTGAGGAATTGCTGGTGCACACTGGAAATCTCGTTGACGATGCCGGCAAGCCCGAATGTGTCATCGGGCCGACCCCATTGTTTGCCCTTGAGCGACAGCCCGGCGGCGACGGTGCTGTCGATGTCGGCGAATTCATAGGGCTCGACATTGCCGTCGGCCCAGCCGGCACGCATAAACACGCCGAGATCGCTCATGATCTCCTGCTCGACATTCATACTTATCCCGCCGCGGCTCTGGTATTTGCGCACCGCGGCGATGTTGGCCGGGCCGCCGGTGGCCTGCGCCAGATCGATCGCATCCTGGAAATTGCCCATGCGACCCCGGCTAAGAAATCCGGTCACGGCGATTTTGCCGGGATGGCCCCATAGATCGTAGCGCCGCTCGATCTCGGCCACCCATTGAAATTGCCCGAAACTGGCATCGAGATCCGCGCTGTTAGGAACGACCGAGAGATCGAACCAGCCGCCGCGCAAGGTCCAATTGCCCTGGTACCATTCGACGGCAGCGCCATAGGTATATCCCCAGGCGTCGGCGGCATAGTCGAACGTGCCGGTGTCAACCAGCGCCCAATTCATGAAATCCTTGCGCGGATCGTGCGCATATTTGTTGTTATCGAATATATCGGTGACCCCGAACTTGCCGATCGTGAGCACGAGGCGGTCTGCGGTCGGCGAGCCATCGAATTGATTTGCCGCGCCCTCCACTTTCTCGCTGTCGCCGCCGAGGTTGATGGTCTGGCGGATGAATGTCCGCGGCAACCTCGCATAGGGATAAGACGATCCGATCTTGTAGGCTTCGCCGCTGGTAAATCCGGCTACGCCAAGCGTGCCGGACAGGCCAAAGCCCTGATCGATTTCCGGATTGACCCAAAGCTCGGCGCCCTGCCAAAGTCGCCAGCCTAGATAGGCAGTGACATCGAAGGTTTCGCGGCCCTGGTTTGGAATAAGGCTGTTCTGACCGACATAGGGGGAATGAAACGGGGCGGCGTATTGTTCGACGAAAGTCGTTTGGCCATGGACGGCGAAATTATTGGTCTGCAACGCCGCAAACGTGGGACTGTCATTGCCCTTGGCCATGCCGTCACTGAGCCGATAATTAAGCCCGAGCCGCAATTCGCTGACGACAAAATCGGAATTAAACCGCTGCCCCGTGCTCGGAAACGTCACGGTCGCGGCGCCATAGTCGGTGAACAAATATTCCAACCGCGCGGTCCAGTGCGGCGCGATCGCCGCCTCGACGCCGGCGCCCGCCGCCCAGCCGAACCGCCACAAAAAGGGCATGTCGGTCGTGCCGTTTGCCAGTTGGGTCAGCGTCAGATGATCGTATGTCCAGGCAAAACCACCGGTCGCATAAAACAGCCAGTCTCGTGGGGCATAGCCCAGGCGGCCGCGGACGGTGCCGGACGACAGCATCGTCTCCTGATAAGTTTCGATGCCGAATCGCGAGGATAGCACTGAATTGCCGCCGATGGAGACGCCGGCTTTATTCGGAAAGCTTGGAAATGACGCGTCAATTTCGGCGCCGATCACGATCCGGTTCGGCAGCAGGGAATTGTAGCCGGCCTGCAATCCTTCAAAGTAGCTACCGGTATCTTTGAAAGCGTCGAACCCTTGGTAGAGGCTAAATGAGCCGGAAGCGTTTGACGTGGCCCAATGCGAGCTGCCCCCGGCATAACCGACGTGCCCGCCGACATAGAATCCGGTCCAGTCATACGCTGCCGCGGGCGGCGGCGCCTTGGTTGGCAGCGCGCCCGATAGATCGGCAGCGTCAGCGTGGCTCGCACCCGCCAATGCCATCAGCGATACGCCGGTAACAAGTAGTCCCCTCATCCCCTACCCCTGGCGCTCCGCCGACGCCGCGCCCCGCGCGTTCTACAGCCACTGGCCGAAGCGGCGGATGTACAGCATTTTCACCAGTTGTGTGAGCACGCAATAGCTCAGCAAAATTCCGGCCAGCCAAGCGAAATACGACAGCGGTAACGGCACCAAGCCCAAATGCGCGCCCAGCGACGAGAACGGCAGATAAATGCCGAACGCCATGATGCTAGCGGTTAGTACGATAACGGGCGTAGCGGCTCGGCTCTGAATGAATGGGATGTGCTGCGTGCGGATCATATGCACGATCAGTGTTTGAGTAAGCAACCCAACGACAAACCAGCCAGATTGGAACAGCGATTGCTTCCCTACGGAGTTAGCATAGAACACGTTCCACATAACCAAAAAGGTCACGACGTCGAAAATGGAGCTAATGGGGCCAATGAATATCATGAATCGTGCAATGCCGCCGGCGTCCCACTTCCGCGGCTGCTTGAGATAATCGTCGTCAACATCATCCCACGGGATCGAGACTTGCGAGATGTCATAGAGGAGATTTTGGACCAGCAATTGGATCGGCAGCATGGGCAAGAACGGAAGAAAGATGCTGGCGATCAGCACGCTAAAGACGTTGCCGAAATTCGAGCTGGCCGTCATCTTGATGTACTTGATGATATTGGCGAACGTCCTGCGGCCTTCAACAACGGCTTCTTCGAGCACAAGCAAACTCTTTTCCAACAAGATAATGTCGGCGGACTCTTTGGCGATATCGACGGCGGTATCCACCGAAATTCCAACGTCCGCGTCTTTGAGCGCAGCAGCATCATTGATACCGTCGCCAAGATAGCCGACCGTGTGGCCATTTTTTTGTAGCGCACGGATTACGCGCGATTTTTGCGCTGGCGACATCTTCGCAAAGATGGTGGTTGGCTTCGCCGCTTCCTCAAGCTGTGCGTCAGATAGTTTTTCTACGTCCTTGCCGAGCATCGCATGCTCAATAGGCAGTCCTACTTCCTTGCAGATTTTGCGAGTGACAACCTCGTTATCGCCGGTAATGATCTTGACGGCAATGCCATGCTCCCTGAGTGCGGCTATGGCCTCGCGCGCGGTTTCCTTGGGCGGGTCGAGGAAGGCAACGTAGCCTGATAAGATCAATTCCTTTTCATCTTCGATAGTGTAGGTGCGATCTTCAGGCGGCAGCCACTTATAGGCTACTGCCAAAGTGCGAAGACCGTCCTGGTTTAGTCTCCGGGTAATGCGGCGCACCTCTTTGCGCATTTCCGTTGTGAAGGACACCACGCCGCCCGTTGTCTCAGCTGCTCGGTCGTCGGCAGACACGCAGAGCGGCAGCAATTCCTCAATTGCACCCTTGCAGACCAGAAGATTTTGATTATCGCCGTTGCGCACAACAATGGACATGCGGCGGCGCACGAAATCGAAGGGTATTTCGTCGATTTTCCGAAAGTGCTTCAGCTTCTCTACAAGCTCGTATTGCACCGCATATTCGAGAACGGCGACGTCAAGCAGGTTCTTTAGGCCGGTTTGATTGAAGCTGTTGAGCCACGCGTATTCGAGGACCCGCAGGTCATCATGCCCGTGAATATCGAGATGCCTTTCGAGGATGACCTTGTTTTGGGTTAGCGTGCCGGTCTTATCGGTGCAGAGGATATCCATGGCGCCAAAATTCTGAATAGCATTGAGCCGTTTTACGATGGTTTTGCGACGCGCCATCATGACCGCACCCTTGGCAAGGTTCGTGGTAACGATCATGGGCAGCATTTCCGGCGTCAATCCTACCGCTACCGAAACTGCAAACAGTAGCGACTCCAGCCAGTCACCTTTGCTGATGCCATTGATGAGAAGTACTAGTGGTGTCATCACCATCAGAAAACGGATCAGCATCCAGCTGACTTTACTGATGCCTTTGTCGAAACTGGTGAGGGGCCGAGCGCCAAGTATGTCTCTTGCCATCGCGCCGAAATAAGTGTCGTCGCCAGTAGCGGCGACAACGGCGACCGCCGTGCCGCTCACAACGTTGGTGCCCATGAAGCAGACTGTTTCCTGCTCCAAGACGTTCCGGGTTGCATCGACTGACTTGGCCGCCTTTGTCGGCGGCACGGCATATTTTTCGAGCGGGAGCGATTCTCCGGTCAACATCGCCTGGCTGACGAACAGGTCTTTTGCCGCGAGGAGCCGCACGTCGGCTGGCACCATATCGCCGGCTGACAGATAAACGATGTCACCCGGAACGAGAGTGGATATCGGCATCTCTTGTGGCCGATCCATGCCAGCGCGCAGCACAGCGGCGGTCGAGGTCACCATCGCCTTCAATTCTTCCGCAGCCTTATTGGAACGGAATTCCTGCCAGAAGCGAAGCAACGTGCTGAGCAACACCATGGTCATCAGAACAATGATCGTTCGGAACGAGCGATCGTCGGGCGCTGCAAAGATCACATCGGAAAACAGCGAAACCACGCTGACAGCAAACAGCACACCGTTAAACGGTGTCAGGAACGCATGGAAAAGCTGCTGGTACCAAGTCGGCGGCTTCTCGTGCGTCACCTCATTGGGGCCATATTGCTCCAGCCGTGCCTCAGCCTGTTCGCTCGTCAGGCCGCTTCGAATAGCGTCGAGGCGCGCAAGCCCTTCCTCGGGCGTACAGGTGCATAGCTCGGGCAGTGGCGAGGCAGATCGCTTGCTGGCGCTTGAGGGTACCGGCCGGCTTGTGAGTTCTTTATTCATGGCACGGCATCTTGCGTTGGCGTTGCGTTAAGTCGGTCGCGCGTGCGTTGCGGCCTGCCGGCACTGAGGGAAGTGTCACAGGAGGCTATTGCAAATTTGTGATAGCGGCGATCGATGATGGCCGATGCGGCGCGTAAGAAGGCGGCGAGGCGTCCGCCCGCGCCGCTTTGGCATTGCGTGACGACATAATGGCTCATCGCACGCTGCTGCCTCTAACGACCAACTGCATTCGAGCCGGCCCGTCGCCGGTACCTGCTGCCAGGCGCAGACGAGCCTTCGCCGCGGCGCCCGCGGCGCAACGGTGGTCAACCGACGGGTGGGATGATTATCGTTGTAATACGTGGCCCTCGACGGCGTTGAATGCCGACGGCCCAAGCTCTGAAATCGTGCGAGTTTTGCGAACATCGCTCACCTCCATTTCCGCGCATCGCGGCAGTCGGTGAGCGTCGAGGTAAGCGATCCGCTAGACGGGATCGCTTACCCTAACGCGGCCGCTGTGACCGCGATCGTTCTCGATGTCTTGCGGCGTCACCAGCCTGGTCCATTTCACCTGGCCGGCATCACCAAAGGTGGTACTGCCCATTTGCTTTCTGTTCAGAGTAGTGAGGCTCGCCTGGGACTCGACATCCCAATCGCCAGCCCTTATACCGTACCCCCTACCCCATGGAACCCCGAGGTGTCAACCGTGTCGCACACGAAGAGCGAGAAGGAAAAGCTGCTTAACCGGGTCAAGCGTGTACGCGGCCAGATCGAGGCGGTCGAGCGCGCGCTTGAGGAGGAGAAAGGCTGCTCCACTGTGCTGCATCTGATCGTCGCCGCGCGGGGCGCCATGAGCAGTCTCATGACTGAAGTGATTGAGGACCATATCCGGCTCCACGTCGTCGATCCGATAAAAGGCACCGAGCGGGTGCGCGGCGCCGAGGAGCTGATCGAGGCGGTGCAGGCCTATCTGAAGTGAGCGCGATTCGGCATGACAGACATCGATTCGGCCACCCACAACCACACTTTCCTCGGCGAGGGCCATGAGAAGAACGAGCGGCGCACGTGGCTGGTGATCTGGCTCTGCGGCTTCATGATGGTCGCGGAGATTGTCGGCGGGCTATTGTTTGGCTCGATCGCACTGGTCGCCGATGGTTTGCATATGAGCACGCATGCTGGCGCGCTCCTGCTCGCGGCACTCGCTTACACCTATGCCCGCAAGCGCGCCGGTGATCCGAACTTCACGTTTGGCACTGGCAAGTTCGGCGATCTCGCCGGCTTCACCAGCGCCATTGTGCTGGCGATGATCGCATTGCTCATCGCCTACGAATCCGTCAACCGCCTCTTTGCACCCGTCACAATCCATTTTGCCGAGGCGATCCCGATTGCCTGTCTCGGTTTGGCTGTAAACATTGCAAGTGCCTGGCTCCTGAGCGGCGGCGAGCATCATCACGGCCACAGCCACCGTCACGCCCATGAGGGACATGACCACGATCAGGCACACCGCATTTCAACCCCCGTCGGCGTGGTCGTCCTTGAAGTATTCGAGGACGGGGTGCCGCCCCAATTCCGTCTCACCTTCGAGGACGGCACCGGTACGCCGGTGGGAGTCGCCGCGATCGAGACTGTGCGTGCCGACGGAGCGCGGCAGGGCTTTGCCATGGCAAATCGCGGTGGCTATCTGGAATCGGTCGAGGAGATTCCTGAGCCGCACGCGTTCACCGCACATGTGCGGATGGGCCAGCAGGATTATTCCGTCGTCTTCGCAGAGCACGTGCACGCGCACGTATCGGCGCACCGCGATAACAACATGCGCGCTGCAATTATCCACGTCATGGCCGACGCGGCAGTGTCCGTGTTTGTGATCACCGGCTTGTTGCTCGCCCGCGGCTTTGGCTGGCTCTGGATGGACCCGCTCGCGGGCATTGCCGGCGCTACCGTCATCGCAAGCTGGTCTTACGGCTTGATCCGCGATACCGGCGCGATCCTCCTGGACATGAACCCCGACCGCGCCATGGCAGAGCGCATGCGCGATGCGATCGAGGCCGATGGCGATCGCCTAACGGATCTGCATCTCTGGCGCCTTGGCCCCGGCCATTTAGGCGCGATCGTGTCGGTCTCGACCGCCAAGCAAAGGGGCCCGGACTATTATCGACAGATGCTCAGCCGATTTCGCTCCCTGTCGCATGTGACCGTCGAAATTGAATCACGGTAACGTGGAAAGCCCAAGAATCGGAAAGAGGTTTGGAGTGGGTAGAAGTGGCCGCTCATCACTGATCAGCATGTCTGCTTGTGGCCCTGAACCGACTTGCCGTGATGTCCGACTTGAGTCCGTTATTAGGAGCTGAAGGCGAAGATGCATAGGCAAAGCCTTCCCGCGCGTTAGGCAGGTATCAACCACGGAGCAATTCCATGACAAACATCGCTTGCAAAACTATCTCTTCCAGCTTTGCGGCTGCCTTCGCGCTGGCTTTGGCGCAACTATCGGCACCTGCCGCGCATGCTGGAGATTATGATGTCGGCTCGATCCACATCGCTCAGCCATGGGTTCGCGCTACGCCGAAGGGGGCAAAGTCAGGTGCCGGCTACATGACGATCACGAACAAGGGAACGACACCAGATCGGGTCAATTGCGTATCGAGCGACGCGAGTGGACAATGCCAGATACACAGCATGACGATGGAAGGCGGCGTGATGAAAATGCGACCGGTCGAGGGTGGCCTCGAAATCAAGCCGGGCGAAACCGTCACACTTGCACCGGGGGGCTTCCATGTGATGCTGGTCACCCTTAAGCATCCGCTAGAAACGGGCCAGAATGTCAAAGCCACGCTGAAATTCGACCATGCCGGAACGGTCGATGTGGAATATCCGGTCGTGGCAATCGGCGCGCCCGCGCCCGGAGCGGCTGCCGGCAGCGGCAGCATGAAAATGGAAGGCCACGGCGGCGGTACGATGCAGATGGACAAACACTGACGACTGAACGGACTGCATGGTTCGCGTCGGGCGAGTAGCTCATCAAAATTCCTCAACACCGCGCGGATGTGCTTCACAATTCGCCGGACGCTGACGGAATTTCGGCTGCAAGTCCGAAAGTGCCAAATGTCGCAACACGTTCCCATGCGAGGAATACATAACGCTTGCGAGTGTTAGCACGTTGTCGGTTGAGGAAAACGGGAGAAACCGCCATGAAAAAAACGAGCTTGAGCTTAGTTGCGATCCTTCTGCTTGCGGTGCCAGCGCTGGCGCAAGTGGCACCAGCCAAAAGCGCCGATACCTC
>Ga0187817_10000734_pt1 | contig 14703 bp, 8 predicted proteins | sample NC_wetland_sal_i_17_FD_132431 | JGI IMG/M metagenome (GOLD analysis project Ga0187817, IMG submission 132431) | Wetland sediment microbial communities from Neuse River Estuary, North Carolina, USA - SO4_2 | ecosystem: Environmental > Aquatic > Freshwater > Wetlands > Sediment | place: USA: North...
ATCCCACGCGCATGGACGTAAAGCTCTGTTTGGAATCGCGGGCGGAGAGTATCACTGTCGTCGAGGAGGCCATGATCCCCGATCCTTCCTCCACGCAGTTGGGCCAGGATCTGGCGGAAAAGAGAATTTCATCGGTTCCGCTGAAGGGCCGCAATTTTGCGGACTTGCGCTGGTAGTGTAGGTTCATCGGTGAGGGCCACATTTCCGTGTTTGTCGGCAGAACTGATGAGCAACCGAGATCTGTTTATGGTTGCCACCGCAGAACCTGCGCGAATGTTTGCCGCTTGAGGAGTCTCCTTGATGGTAACGGCGGGTGGTTCCGCTTGCTGAGCCGCACCCCAAGAGAAATCCTTCAGGAAGGATCCGTCACGAGCCACCCGGACCCGAAAAACTCCTTCTCGAAATGCCGTGACGCGCACTCTCGCTTTCCCGCAGTGCCTCAACGCCATCCTCACGCCGTTTCACACTCTGCACATCGCCCAGGTGTTGCTATCCTTGAGCATGACATTGCAATCCAAAACACAGCGTCCCGGCGAGCACGCTGGCAATCCGCATCTTCCCGTTGCGGAAAGAGGGGTGGTCTTCATTTGAACTGTACCTCGGATGTTTCGAATCGGCGCTAGCCGACTTGCTGCACTATTGAGACAGGAAGACTGTGTCCCAATAATGCAGCTCCGGAAGGGTGAACTCGATCCATGCAATACTTCCGTTTTTGTGAATTTGGAAGGGGATGGAATGGAATTGACCGCCGTCGACGTCTGGCGAAGCCCATCCTATGGATCGGATATTCTCTGTCGAAGCAATCTGCACTTGCAAAGTCTTGAGCAACGGCGGCTCAGGCCGATTGAAGCCGAGATCCCGCCAATGAGGATCGTCAGACCCAAGCAAGTTGATGAGATGGACCATCGTCACGTCGCCCTTTTGGCGTGCAATTGTCCAAACTGTATTCGGGACGGCCAGCGGATCGGTGCGTTGACCGGCAATCCTGATCTCAACGGCAGCTGGCGTGACTCCGTCGCGCAGGTAATTCTCGTAGGCGGTCAAATAATCGTAATAGTGGCGCAGCGAATGCTGCAGTTCGGGCGACACCGTGGTACACGTATCCGCGGGGAAGTATTCACTGGAAAGCATCCGGTCGCCGTCACCCAGTTCGATATGAGCCGCTCCCGAGGCGAAAATGGCAGCGTCCGTAAGCAGGACGCTCGGCAGGTTGAACTGCTTTACGGCCAACTGGGTACGGTCCTGCGCCTCGCGGCGATTGACATAGGCAGCGATAACAAAACCGGCCTGGGGATTGGCGAGGTGGACCTGTTCCGCGGTGTCCAGAATACTCGCGAATGTTTCGTGATCCTCCCAAAGTTCGGAGTAGACGAAGTCTGCGGCGGAGCGGGCGATATAATCTTGCCCCATGGCATTCACTGCGTTCATTACGATGCGTTTGTGGAGAACGGCGCTCGCGTGGTCAATGTAGGATCGGAACCCGGCAATGTAGTCCACGTAAGTGCCGTCGAAGGCATAGGCGCCCCTCTCACCGAAGGTGTCGATATGCCACCCGTCGAAGGGATAGACGATCAATAAGTCGTGCATTTTGCCGAAAAGGTACTTCTGCCATTCAAGATCATTTTGATTCATGTAGAAAAGATGCTTGGTTGACCAATCGGTAGCCTGGAGATGCAAACTCTTCGCAGTGGCAGCGGAACGATCGCCGTCCGGCGTGTTCCATGTGCCCCATTTGAGCGGCAGGGGGTCGTGCTGCCGGCTGAACACATCGTCATAAGCGCTATAACTTACGTTATAGGCCATGGCCATCATGTTGTAGCGGTGCGCCTGATCGATGAGAGCGGTGACGGTGGCGCCGTCGATTGTCCGTGCGGCGATGTCCTTCCAAGATGCCGCCGCGTGCGCGACGGTGCCAGCCAGCGGCTGATCGTGCCGGTATTGGAAGTCGTAAAACTCGAGGCCGTTAATGTGGAAGCGATTGAGCTCGTTAACCCAGATCTGCGGCTTGGTACCTTCGTCGGAATTGTAGTGCGCAAGGTAGCCATAACGGGGGAAGCGTTTCCAATCTGAAGATACATCGATGGCTGTCTGCCGCTCGTCAAAGGGACGCCCGTTTGCGTCCGTCAGTCGCACCGTAACTAAATAACCCTGAAAATCCTCGGGCGGAACCGAACACGACAGAATCAGATTGTTGCTGGACCCTGGGACAAGTGGAACAGGTCCGCACTCTCCGGCTGCCTTTCCAAGCCGCCATACCGTAGCGGAGACCTTCGCCGTTCCCTCGAGCTTGCCGTTCAGTTCGATTACCAGGTTTGCTGGCTCGGAGGGGGCAAAGCGTGCCTTTGCAGGATACGCGTCGATGAGCCGCGCACTCTGCGCAAGAGCACAGGAGGCGCCGAGGAACGTAGCAAAACCGAGCAAAAGAGGCCGCATTTGCATAATTAATTATGCGGTACAGATTGCGATTGTGGAGATGAAGGATTGCCGAGGTTTTTCCGAGGGGAAGCTTAGCTTGCTTACTGGAAGTGCTCCACGAGCGTAAGGTCGCTCGATGCCCGGGCAAGTTCAGCGAAAACAATCAGTTTTCCGTCAGGTGTGATGGAAATGCCAGCGAAAGGCGTCGGATCGTGTTTCAAGACGTGTACGGTTTGCGTACGCCCGGTCTCCGGGTCAATACGCTGCAAATCGAATTGGCCTTGTTGGTCCGAGAGTGAATACAGGCTGCCTCCGCTAAGTGTCCAGTAATTCTGGCTGCCGGACGGCGGCCCGTCAAAGATCTTCCGCTCTGGCCCGCCGGAAGTAGCACGGCGCCAGATGCCAGATTCTCCGTACTTGGTGAAATAGAGCCAGCGAGCATCGCTGCTTTCGATTGCCACCATGCCGCCTCCGGTGGTCACCTGTTCCGCGGCCCCGGAGCCACTGGCCGGAGTCTTCCAGATCTGCCATGAACCGGAGCGATTGGAACCGAAGTAGAGCCAGTGACCGTCCGCCGACCAGGAAGGAACGATGTCGTTGTAGCGGCCCTGAGTTATCGTGCGCGGTACACTTCCGGTCGCATCGATCACGTAAATATGGGCGAAAGAGTCAGGGCGGGCATCAAACGCGATTCGCTGGCCATCGCGGGACCACGCGGGACTTCCTGCCACGGTACCTTTGGACGTGAGCTGAACGGGATTGCTGCCGTCGATTCCCGCCGTCCATATTTCTTGTGAGCCTGAGCGCCAGGACTGGAAGGCAATCTTGTCGCCACTCGGTGAGATATGGGGCGAAGCGTCCTGCACACTGGAGGATAGGATTTCGACTTCGGCCTCACGGTCCTTTCCGGCAAGATCGGCTCCGAGGATCTTCCATGCCGCGCTGCCGTGCGAGTAAACCAGGCGATTGCCTTGCCGTGCAATGGCCGGTCCGTAGGCGTCATCGCCGCCAACCGGCACACGTTCCGGCGCGCCGCCCCGCGCCGAGACTTTCCACAGTGATAGACTGCCCCTGCGATTCGAGGAGAACACCAACGCGGAGCTATCGGCTGACCACGTCAGGCCTACGATGAGACTTCCGTCGTGCGTGAGTTGCTGTGGCTCACCATTCGGTAGTTCCATGGTATAAATATCGCGCGCAAACAGACCAGGTCCTCCGCGGACAAAGGCGAGCTTCGTCCCTTCTGGGGATATTGCAGGTGTCCAGTCGCCATCCCAACTCTGTTGCGGAGCAGTGAGCGTGCGGACGGTGCGCTCGCTGAGTGAGAGTTCGACAAGCTCGCTCGGAGCTTCCACGGTTCTCCTCTGCGGGAAGATGAGGTTGCCTCCATCCGCCGTCCAGACCAGTCCGCCATACTCCCATACAGAATTCGTAGGCAGCCGATAGACTTCATGTTCAGAGCCGCCATTAGCTGGGATGGTAACGATAATGCTTCGCGAATCGTCGTGACGAATAAAGGCAATCCAGCGGCCGTCCGGCGACCAGGCAGGGCAAAGCTCGTCCGCGGTACCGGTGGTCAGACGGACGGGAGCCTCGGAGTTTAGCAGCTTCACATATATATAGCCGTGACGCTCGGCCTCCTTCCTCCACACAAATGCGATGGAACTTCCGTCGGGAGCAAAGGTCGCCGTCAGTTCGGAGCCCGGGTAGGTGGTAAGAGGGCGGCTGATGTATGTCGCGACCGCTTTGTCAACGTGGGCGGTCCGGACAGCCGAGGCGACCCAGATTCCTCCCGCCACCACGAGCAGCGCCAAAATGCCCCATAGAAGACGAAGAACGCGATTAGAGGCCCCGATCCTCTCAGAGGCCGGTGCCGGCAGTGGCGAGGTATCGGAGGAACTCGTGGTTTCGAGAGCCGCTGCCGTTTCGAGCACTTCCGCGGGTTGTGCGACCGGGCTGACCAGCTCAGTCCGCAAATGGAGGTTCGCTGGGAGCACCGGAGGGATCAATCGATACCCGACTTTGGGGACGGTCTGGATAATGTGGGGGGATCGAGGATCGTCGGAAAAGATGCGCCGGAGCTCTGAGATGGCCCGTATCAGAACATCTTCACCGACAAAGACATCTGGCCAGACAGCACTGCGGAGCTGGTCCCGTGAGACGACCTCTCCGGGTTCCGAGGCCAGTGTTCGGAGTACCAGCATAACCTTTGGCTCAAGGTGTACTGCCTCTCCCTTGCGCTCCATCGAGTTGACATGAGGATGGATGAGCCATTCGCCAATGCGGAAGTCGTCTCGCAAATTGTTGTCCCTGTGCAGGGATTATAAAATGATTCGTCGAGATAAGCACTCAGCAGTGCCGGTATAGCACATTGGGAGGGGTCTCTGGCAACATCAACGTGATGGCCAACTGCCCAGCACGCAAAGCAGAAAGGCGCAACCACAGAAATAGAATCAGATCGCGGCGGAACTTGGCCAAGCAGTGAGGAAAGTTTCGCAAGACCAAAAATCTACTGCAAAACCGACTCGTTTCTCCGCAAACGAAATCCGAAGCCAGCTCAACAGGTCCAGGTCTCTTGATCCATCGTCCGCCGAGAGCCGCCGCCTTCGGCTCTGTGGGGACAATTTTCGATGTAACTCCAATGGGATCATCGGCCTCGGGAAAACCTAGGAAAAAGATCGTAATGCTTCCCTTGTAAATCGATTCCCCGCGCCTCCAGAATGAGCCACAAAATTGGGGTGAGACGGCAGACCAGCACGTACAGCCGTGTAGTTGGGGTGGCCGTGAATCCTCGGAAAATTGCTTTGCTTACGATCATCCTGCTGGTATCGACTTGGGAGCTTGCCCGAAGCAAGGCTAACTCCCTGGTTGGCTCGGCCGTGGATACATCTGGTGCAGTCGCCGCTGGCGCGACTTTGGCCGCAGCCAGCCAGGGGGGCCGGAGCCAACCCCGCCGGTGCGAGCGACTGGCAAGAAATAGGGAGCTGTGCACGTATTTGGGTCTGATCGGCATGATCGGGGAGCCGAACATTGACCGGAGAAAGAAGTAACGCGGTGCGGACACCGCGAGGTCCCAAAGGGACTTCGCGGAAAGCCGATGACTCAGGAGGCAATATGTGGGAAAAAGAAATAGCTCGCGCACGGACAAGCCAACGTTCCGCTGTAAGTCTTGCCCGCTCAGTCTTGGTCTGCGCCACAATGCTTGCAGTTTTGCTGCTGGCCACCCCGAGAGCTATTGGCCAGACGCAGGTGACAAGCGCCACCCTCACTGGGACTGTTTCTGACTCGACGGGGGCCGTAATACCTGAAGCTTTGGTCAGGCTGATTAGCACCGGCCAGGGTTTTGAGCGCCAGGTGAAGACCAATGGGCAAGGGCAGTACGCCTTTACTTTAGTCCCACCGGGCAATTATTCCCTTAAGGTCGAGAAGAATGGTCTTAGCACTTATATACACTCGAGTTTCACCCTGGAGGTGGGCCAAACTCTTGAAATCTCAGTCACCCTGACGCCTGCCAGCGTAAATCAGAAGATCGAAGTCACAGGTGCGGTCCCGCTTTTGAACACAGAGGATGCAAACATCTCAACCGAGATAAACGAGCGGGCAGTGGTACAGCTTCCTCTCAATCAAAGGAACGTCTTCGCGCTTTCACTACTGAACTCATCAGTCACCAATCAAGCTCTAACTCAGTGGACCGGTGGCACCACCTCCAATCAGCCCAACGCCGATCAGGATATCTCTTTCCTCAACTTCGGCGGAAGCAGGTTCGGGGATACGGAATTCTTGATGGACGGCCATTGGGACATCGATGGACAGTGGGGCGGAATCATGTACGTGCCCATCGTTGACGCGACCCAGGAATTCCGGCTCCAAAGCCACAGTTTCTCTGCGCAATACGGTTTCAGTTCCGGAAACGTAGTCAACGTGGTCACCAAATCCGGGAATAACGAGCTTCATGGCGACATTTTTGAGTTTTTGCGGAACAGCGACCTGGACGCAAACAACTTCTTCGCGAACGCCAGCGGAATTCCGCGTCAACATTTTGAGCGCAACCAGTTTGGCGCTACGTTGGGCGGTCCTGTGGTCATACCGCATCTCTATTCGGGGCAGAACAAGACATTTTTCTTCGTCGGCTATGAAGGGCTTCGTGCGGCCACTCCTATAACCACGACTCTCACCGTGCCCACCGCGGCCGAACGCAACGGTGACTTCTCTGCTCTATTGGGCGGCCAAATCGGAACTGATGGGCTCGGACGGCCCATCTATTCCGGTGCGATTTATAATCCATACACGACGCGCACCATTACCGCAGGCCAGGTCGATCCAACAACCGGCCTGGTTGCCCTGAGTAGCGGAACCATCCGGGACCCGTTCACCGGCAATATGATTCCGAAAGCAATGTGGGATAAGCTGGGTACATCCCTCTTAACATATTGGCCGAATCCGACGAATGGCGCCCAGTTTAACAATTTCGTTGTAAACGCGGCCTCGCCGTCTCAGCAGGATGGCTATACCATCCGCGTCGATCAAAATATCAGCGACAAGTCACGGTTATTCGCCCGTTGGTCACAGAAATTCGAATACAAGACGGGTGATGTTGCCCTGTACGGTCCGAGCGACCCGGGCGGCCCGGGAGTGCTGAACGGCGACAACCGTTGGGATATGGGTGTGGGCTACACCCGCACAATGTCTCAAACAATGGTCATGAGTCTGAACTTCGGCTGGAATCGATGGGTGGAAACGAACGTTGCCCAAGGAAATCCATTCGATGTTACCCAGTTGGGCTGGCCAAGTTCGCTGAACGTGGGGGGCGGAGTCTTTCCTTCCGTCAACGTAAATGGATACGCTGGACTTGGTTCTGGATCTCCTCAGACCGCCCCACGTGAAGACCGGACCGTTAGCATCGGCTTCAGCCAAACTCACGGGAGGCACTTGTTTACGTACGGATTTGATTTGTACGATCAGTACTACAACAACCTGAGCCCAGGAAACGCCAACCTTAATTTTGGCACGACTCTGACGGCGGGTCCGGATCCATACAACCCGACGGCCAACACCGGTTTCGGCCTCGCGAGTTTTCTGATTGGGGCGGGAAGCGGCAATTTCAGTGAGACTGGTTCGCAAACGGCAAATAAGAAGTACTTTGCATGGTACTTCCAGGACGACTGGAAACTCACTCCGAAGCTAACCCTGAACTTGGGCCTACGCTACGAGTTTCAGACGTCTCCAACGGACCGCTTCAACAAGCTCTCCTGGTTTGACGAAAGCATGATCAATCCAATATCGTCCGAAGCTGGGATCAAAGCACCAGGAGGCTTGGTCTACACCGGAGGGGCAAATGGGCGCGGTGTGATTAACCCTAACTATCTCAACTTCGCGCCTCGAATTGGAATTGCCTACCAAGCCCTGAACAAATTGGTGGTTCGCGCGGCTTACGGCATCTTCTACATGGCGGATATGTCCCTGGCTGTTGACGCGAACCTGAATGGATACACGCAGAGTACGCCCTGGGTCAGCACGGCATCGAATGGAGTCAACATAATCACTCCCGCCAGCCAGGCGTTCCAGAATGGGCTGCTGCCGGTGCAGGGAAATTCCCTCGGTGCCTTGACCAACGTTGGTCTAGACGTAAACGCCGTTCAGCACAACTGGCACAGTCCGTACGTCCAGAATTGGAGTCTCGGTCTTCAATACGCATTGACTAGGAACGATACCGTGGAGGCACAGTACGTAGGCAATCACGGGGTGAAGCTACCGGTCTCGGGTAGCATCAATATCAATCAGATTCCAGATTCAGACCTGTCGCTTGGCATAACCGCGCTCACCGCTCCCGTTGCCAACCCTTTTTACGGCCTGATCACCTCCAGCAGTTGCAGCCTAAATCAACCGACCATTGAGTACGGCCAACTCTTGAGGCCATTTCCGGAGTTCTGCAATGTGAACAGTCAGCAGCTTCCCATCGGATTCAGCACCTATAACGCTCTTATGCTCACGTGGACACATCGGTTCTCTCATGGCCTTCAGGTTCTCGCTTCCTACACACGTTCGAAATGGCTTGACGATACCACCGGAAATGCTGCATGGAGTTGGGGAGCTTCGAACAACCAGTTCCGCGATAACAATAACATCGCCCTGGACAAGTCCGTTGACGCTTCCGATACGCCCAACAGCCTGGTTCTTAGCTTTGTTTATGAGCTTCCGTTCGGGCGTGGCAAGACCTTTGGTTCGAACATGAACAAAGTAGTGGATGTTTTCGCAGGAGGCTGGCAGGTTGCAGGCATCGCCACATTCCGCGACGGGGTGCCTCTATCCATCACTTCCAATCAAAATACCTCCTACTCATTTGGTGGAACGCAAAATCCTGATTTGCTTCACAACCCCGCGCTTGCACACCCGACCGTGGCCGAATGGTTTGATACTTCCGCGTTCGGGTACGCGGCCCCGTTAACGTTCGGCAACTCACCGCGAAATAATGATCACCTGCGGGGGCCGGGCACAAACAATTGGGATATGTCCATCCAGAAGTACTTTAATCTTACGGAGCGGTTTAGACTTCAGTTTCGGGGAGAGTTCTTTAATACATTCAACCACCCGCGGTTCACCAATCCTGACACTGGACTCGGCGACCCGGCCTTCGGTAGTATTCAGGGTACGTTCGCTCCGCGTGACGTACAGCTCGCTCTAAAGCTCTCCTGGTGAGTGATGTGACATGCGCTTTGTCCGATGGAGGTGTTGCGGGTTATTGGCCGCCGCACTCATAGGATGCGCGCTGGTTTGCGCGCAGGCCCCGAAAGAGGATTCGACCCAGTCACGCATTGAGGCGCTGTGGCGCGAGGCGTCTGCGGCCCAACAGGCGCAGGAGTTCAGCCGTGCTGCTGCGCTCTACAAAAAAATACTTCTGCTGCAACCGGGACTTAACGAAGCGGAAGTAAATCTCGGCCTGATGTATCAGTTGACGGGTGATTTCCGCGCCGCCATCGCCTGCTTTCAACATGTGTTGATGAAGTCTCCCGGCCTGTACGCACCAAACCTCTTGACCGGTCTTGACTATCTCAAGCTGGACAGCCCGAAAGCCGCCCTTCCGTATCTGCAACGGGCAGTGGCCGCGAAACCAGAGGAGGTTAAGGCAAGAGTGGGGCTGGCGAATAGCTATCTTCAACTCCACCGCTACATGGAAGCACAAGCGCAATTCAGCCGGGCAATTGAGCTGGACAGCAAGAACGCAGACGCTTGGTATGGCCTGGGCGCCACCTACTTCAGCGTTGAAAGGGAAGCCGAAGTAAATATCCGCCACTCCCCCTCCCCATTCGGCAGTGTTCTTCTTGCGGAGTCGTATTTACAGCAGGGGCGCCCCGCCAAAGCCATCAAAATTCTGAATCCAGTAGTGGAAATGTCTCCGGCGGTGCCATGTGTCCACTCGCTGCTTGGCTTCGCCTATCTTCGAGACACGAAGCTTGACGATGCTGCCCAACAGTTCGGGATGGATTGGGATCGCCAGTCAGGCCAAGGTTGCTTGCTGGCAAAGCTTGGTTTTACCGCCCTCGATGCAGACCGGGCCGATACCAATGGTGTGCTCCGCGAACTCCGCGAAACTGTGGATATCGATAGAGTCTTCGTCCAAATCAATACGGAATTCTTCTGGAACGACCTCGTAAAAGCTGGAGCCGAAGCCAACGCCAGGGAAATCATCGGGCAGTCCGCACCTGATGACTTGCAGCCGCCGGTGCCTCAGTTAGCGGAGAGCTACTTGAGCAAAGGTCAGTACTCGGCCTGCAGTTTTGCTCTCGCAGCCGCGCCGGCACCGCTGAGCGCGCAGCAACTTCGCGTACTGTCCCGTTGCTCCTACTACGTCGGCCGCGATGATCTGGTCATGAATGCGACCGGCCTGTTATTGAAGGCCCATCCCGGCGATCCCGAAGCACTTTACTGGCGGATCGAGTCTGTGGGGCGTCTAGGACTAGCCGCCCTCACGAAAGCGACCGACCTCAACCCGGATTCGGCTTCGCTTCATGTGTTATCGGGCGATATGCTTCGCGGCAAAGGCGATTTCTCGGAAGGTGCCGCCGAATACCGCAAAGCGATTGCTTTGAAGCCCGGGTTCCTGGCCGCTCACATGGGACTTGCGCGGGACCTCTACTCCGACGGCGATCGCGAAGCCGCCGAGCATGAATTGCAATACATTCTGAATGCCAACCCAAGCGATCCCGAGGCGAACTACCTGATGGGCGAGATACTTGTCAGCCGCCGGCAGTTCGATGAAGCATTACCGTTGCTTCTGAAGGGCCTTCACGCGGCACCGGAAGAATTGCCCCATGTTCATGCCAGTTTGAGCAAGGTTTATGCCGAGCGAGGTGAGCTTGCGCGAGCTATCTCTGAGATTAAACAAGCCTTGCCGGGTGATGCCGATGGAAGCTACTACTATCGTCTCGGACGGCTGTACTCTCAGGCGGGCAATCGTGCGGCTTCGGCACAAGCGATGCAACAGTCAGCAAAACTGCACCGCCAGAATGACGCCTCGACTTCACTTGAAGATGAGCAGTAGTGCTAGTCCCGCATCGTCCTAAGTCCAGAAAGTCCGACTACCGCTCGGGCCATCCTTTGCTTGGCACGATACCCTCACCTTCTCGCACCGTTATCAGCCGATCCGCCGGAATATTTTTCAACCTCTCCTCAAATCCGTTCGGCCAGTGAATATCGACGTCGGCTGCCACATCGGCTCCCAAACCGTAGTGCAATCTGGGATCGTTGCTGGATAGATAGCTCGATTGGCTGAGTACCGTCTGTGCTTGAACCTTTTTTCCGTATTTCACAAGCACGCGCGCCCCGATAGCACTGCGATTGGATTTTGTGCCCACCAGCTTTACCTTAAGCCAATGGTTTCTCTCCGGGACATCATTACGTAGCAACGACGGTGGCTCATTCTGATTCATAACCAGAATGTCCAGATCGCCGTCATTATCAAAGTCCCCGAAAGCGCACCCGCGGCTGGAATGCTTGGCGGCCATTGCCGGACCCGCCTCAGCGATCAACTCTTCAAATGTGCGATTACCCAGATTTCGAAATACTACGCGCGGCCCCTTGTCTGGAAACTGCGGGAACTTTTTCTCAACTTCCGGATAAACGCTCCCCGTCACCATGAACAGGTCTGGATAACCATCGTTGTCCAGATCCGTCATGCCCGCGCCCCAGCAGACGTAGCGAGTCTCCACATCCAGACGTGCCGCGGACGTAACATCGTCGAAGTTCCCCTTGCCTGAGTTGTGAAACAATCCGGCGGTGTCCCCCTGAAAGTGCGTCTTGAAAATATCGACATGGCCGTCCAGATCGTAGTCTCCCACGCCCACGCCCATTCCGGCTTGTTCATTGCCGTCCTCATTTAGCGCAAGGCCACGAGCAAGTCCTTCTTCACGGAATGTTCCGTCATGGTTATTCATGAACAGCAGGCTCGGCGTTGAATCACAGGCAACAAAGATGTCCGGCCAGCCGTCTTCGTCAAAATCAGCGGTCACAACAGTCAATCCGTAACTGTCTTTGAATGCCGAGATGCCCGCTTGCTTGCTGACGTCCGTGAAGGTGCCGTCGCCATTGTTGCGATAGAGCGAGTGGTATCCTGGCTTCAGACCTCGAGGTCCGCAATTTACGGGCACGCCCTTGAAACTGCAGTTCGGATTCCGGGACGGTGTGGGGACCGTCTTGAAGTCGAACTGGACGTAGTTCGAAACGAACAAATCCAGGTGCCCATCACGGTTGTAATCAACGAAGCTGCATCCGGTTCCGAAGCGAGGTGCTTCGCCGAGAAGCCCAGCTTGTCTCGTGACGTCCGTGAAGGTGCCGTCGCCATTGTTGTGGTACAGCTTGTTCTGCCCGAAATAGGTGCAGAATAAGTCCTCGTTCCCGTCGTTGTTGTAGTCCCCGACGCAAACCCCGTAAGCCCAACCGACATCGCGCAGGCCAGCCCTATCCGTCACATCCGTGAAGGTTCCATCGCGATTGTTTTTGTAGAGCCGGTTGGTTGCGCCAGCGGGAGCACCTTCCAATCGAGTTCCTCCAAGGACAAAGATATCCATCCAGCCGTCGTTGTCATAATCGAAAAATGCGCAGCCCGAACCGACTGCCTCAATAATGTATGTCTTTTGGTCCGCTCCGCCGTAGGGGATCACGGATGTAAGGCCTGCTTCCCCCGCAACATCGGTGAAGCGGGAGAACGGTTTTCCCGACGGAGCCTGCTTGGGCTGAGGCTGAATTCCCCGTGAAGCCATGCCGCCGTCCTGAAAAAGCAGCCGACCAGCGGAGGCGGCCAACAAAGTGGAAACAAATGCACGTCGGTCTACATTCATTGAGAGTGGCACCGCCTTCAGTTTAGCTCGGAATGAACGAATAGCAACTTGCGCGCCCAAGACCCGGGCGGCATTTCACGCAACTCTCCATTTCCTGGGGATTGAATGATCGCACCGGCTTGCCCCCGTCGAGATGCTAGGCCCTTATTCCCTTGACTCCACAGGGACAATCGTTGCCAGCAATACCACTTGGCACGGGCGTACCGGCGGGATAACGTTGATCCCTCCAGGGGGTTCACACATGATCGACGGGCTGGCGGGAGTCAAGAACAGCGTGGGAACGATTGTTTTCGTGTGTTCCAAATGCCGGGCCTACCCCGACCATGCCTATGGTGCGCCGAACGCGAATCAACTGGTTTACATGCTGGTGTGCCCGAAGTGTGGCCGGACACTTGGAGAGTGGGTCTCCAGCGAACAACGAGAGAAGGAATTGCGAGAGTTCGCGAGGAGAGTTGAACTGCTCACTTAAGTCATTTCTAAGCGCGCATCCATCAAAGAGGCATAGACAAGTCGAAAGATGGCGGAAATCCCCGAGAGACTAGCTCGGCCTCACTCCCGGAACAGGAAGATTCTTCCTCGGCGACTATCGAAACAGCTCTTCCATGGTGCCCATCGGCAGGAAAAGCCGTCGCTCGATTCTGGGAAGTTCGAGAAATCCATACTTCTTGTAAAACGCGAGTGCCGCAGCGTCTTTCGCATCGACGATGACCCCTGCGGAAGCCACTTCCCGGCTGTGCTGAAGAGTTCGATAGAGCGCATCCATCAGTAACATGGCCCCGTGCCCTCGGCCGCGAAATGTAGTGCTTACGGCCAATCGGCCGAGAAGCGTCGCTGGCACTGTCGGATATTTCGGCAGTTTTTTCGCAACCTCCGCGGGGACTTCGTCCAGTTGTACTGAGTATTGCGACAACGTGTAGTAGCCGGCGACAGTTGTTCCGTCCGGCGTGATCACGAACGGGACAGCCGCGCGCTTCTTGAGGTCCTGCCCGGCCTGTTTGTGAAGGTAGGCGTCCAGGATTTCGATGCCGCAAGAAAAAGCCGCTCGATCGTGTTTCGGACCGAGCGGCTCAATCACAAACTGCGGCCTTTCCGTTTCGTCGCCCAATTAGCGCCCCATTTGTTCTTTGTACCGCTGTGCAGCTTTACGCGCGGCTTCATTGGGCGCGGGAGGATGCAAAACCGCATTCACAAAAGCATCGCGTGCCTCGTCGTGCAGAGTGAGAAGCTGGAAGTCTTTGATCGTATCTGCTGCCGCCTGTTGAGCGCTCGCAACCACGAATTCCGTCACCGAAGACCCGCGCAAAGCCGCCGCGCGTGCGATCATCTTTTTTTGCTCCGGTGTAACTCGGGCTTCCAAACGCTCCTCTTTCAGAGAGCGTCGATCAATGGCCACAGTGCGTCTCACGGTCTCCTCCCAACTCCTTAACAGTGTACGGCGAATCGCCGCACAAGTCAATAGCGATGTACGGCCAATAGCCGTACAGTAAAACGCAATTCCTGGCTTTCTGTAGCTTATCCCTTCGTGACGCAAGTCACAGACGGCTCGTTATCTGCACTTGATACTGATTTGCAAGTAGAATTGCAAAGAACTTGCATATAGAGATTGCCCGTGCCCACACATACCCGAACTCCGCTGCTGCGATTCCCCGCAGTGTTCTTCTTGGTGGTGCTCTTTGCCGGGGCCGCTGCGGCTGATCCTCCAACGCTCTCTGGGACAGTGACGGATCCGAGCGGATCCGCGATTGCTGGCGCGGCGGTTGTCCTACGCGCTCTCGATTCCGGCAGGTGGCAAACGGCCACAACAAACAACGAAGGCTATTACGCTTTCGTAGCTCCCGAGGGGCGGTACGATCTGGAAATTTCGTCTCCCTACTTCGAAACTTTTCACCAAACGGAGTTGGTGCTTGTGGCCGCAAATCCCACGCGCATGGACGTAAAGCTCTGTTTGGAATCG
>Ga0187817_10000735_pt1 | contig 14690 bp, 17 predicted proteins | sample NC_wetland_sal_i_17_FD_132431 | JGI IMG/M metagenome (GOLD analysis project Ga0187817, IMG submission 132431) | Wetland sediment microbial communities from Neuse River Estuary, North Carolina, USA - SO4_2 | ecosystem: Environmental > Aquatic > Freshwater > Wetlands > Sediment | place: USA...
CTCGCCCGGCTCTCAGGAGGGATGTGGCTTTCCTCCGACAGCGGCCTCGTAGCGTTCCTTCATTGCCGCCGCCCCGGTTCGCCCTCGGTTTGGCCTTCGTGAAGTCCGGGTCACCCCGTCTCTACGCGCCACCATCCCGCTCGCGGTTCGGCACCGTGCGCCAAGGCTTTCCCCGACGCCCATTCCTCTCCGCGAATCCATCCTTTTCCTGGCCGGACGAGCGAAGAAATTGATGCGCGACGACTATAAATTAGTTGCTGCGATTTTCGTTTTCGAGAAAGGTCACAGGGGACAGGTTACGAAAGTGCTGGAAACTTCTCCATGGGGGCCTTCGACCCGACAACCCAGATTTCCCATTTGTTTCTTATCTTCATGTCGACCGACCGCAACCTTCCCTGTGGTACAGCGAGAATCCGCCTGACCGAACCCCTCCTGAACAGGTACGGCTGGAACCAGACGCTCGAGAAGTTCTTGGTTCCAAGCCGCCTCATGTTTGGATGCGTCTCACACTCCACCAGGACGAGCTGCTCTGCCCCACCTTCGGACCTGTATCCCATGAGGTCTGGTCTGTAGGATGTCCAAGATGCCTTGTCCCTCGGCGGGGACAAGGGCTCCTCGACGACCGCGTACCTTTCGAGCTCGAGTTCATGCCTGACGATGGCCTTCATCGACCTGTGCACCTGCGACTCTGCCACGCCCAGGCAATGGAACTCTGCCAATTTCACCTTTGGGCTTCGGCGCTTTCCACCCCCGGGTCAGTGTTTGCACACACACCACTGACGGAACATGGATCGCGGTTCGGTTGTCATCTGGATTTTGCAGATGGTTTACTTCACTAGAAGAAACCGATTCTAAGCCATGCGTACTTCGGTATCAACCGATGTGGTTGACGGGCCCTCATCATCGCACGCCCCTGTCAATGATACCGATATCGGGTTTTGTCTACTAAAAATCTGTTCTTTGTCAGCAACTAGAGTCAAGCTAGGATAACAGTCGCGCAAATCACCATGCTGGTAGCTCTCTCGCTGTTGGCTTTGCTGATGGCCGTGAGTGCAGTCCGAGTCGACGCCGGTTACGCGCGAGGTCGGGAATATTCCGGACTGCCCCCCGGCTAGAAGCAGAGCCTTGTGCTCGCCAGAGCCCGGTGTGGTCCGACGACCGCGCCTCGGGAAAGCGGAGAAGCGCAGGCGGGGGTGGAAACGCATAAGGGTGGAGGTACGCAGGAGGGTGGAGAACCCTTCTTCGGCCGAGCCAGGTGTGGAGCTCCATGCTTAGCACCGGACTGGGACGCAGAAGCGTTTGAATCCCGAAGGTGCACCGAATCCCAAAATGCTGTTCGACTCCCGAGTGCGATTCGAAGCTGGAACGTTGCGCGGAAGAAGGACTACATCTGACCTGAACGAGCAGACGAAAACAGCGAGGGGCGGCTTTGTCCTTATTACGAGCCCCAACTGAGGGACGCTTCTTGAGCGAAATCACCGCGCAGAACGGGGACACTGTGTCAGTGCACTACCTCGGCAAGTTTCCTGGGGGAAAGGTCTTCGACACAAGCATGAAATCAGAGGCCGTCAAATCGGGGCTCTTCAATCCGGCCCGGGACTACAAACCCCTCCAGGTAGTACTGGGACAGCATCAGGTAATCAGCGGTTTCGAGGAGGCGCTTGTCGGAATGAAGATCAACGAGGCGAAGGAGATCACCCTCCCTCCGGAGAGGGCCTACGGCAGGTCGGGGAGGCATCCGATGGCGGGAAAGACCCTTCAGTTCAGGTTGCTCGTTACTAACATAAAGAAACCATAACGGGCTTCTACTTCTTCGGTTGGTGATGCCGTGCGTAGTACGTCCTCAGCTTCACCTTATTGCCGCAGCTTTCCATGCTGCACCATCGCCTGGAATGGCTCTTGGAGCTGTCGATGAACAGGGAACCGCACCCCTCCTCCTCGTTGGCGCACTCCTTTACCCTCGCAAGGTCGCCAGAGGTCAGGAGGTCTGCAGCAGATTTTGCGATGGGATAGAGCATCCTGTCCGCGGCTTCCTCCGTACACCATCCAAACCTGTATCCTGTGTCCGTCATCTGCACCTCCATCTTTGCCAGAGCGTTCGCCAGGTGTCCGTTGAGGACCCCCACATCAGCGGCACCGGCCCGGTTCCCGTGCGCGGCAGCAGAAAACATCCGATAGATCGCTTCTCGCAGCACACGGGCATTCTCGAGGACTCGCTCACCTGTCGCCTCCTGACTGCTGGCCGATCTCAATAGCACCCTCGACTCCTTCTCGTCGACCACTCCATGTCTCTGGCTCCAATTCACCAGGTCTGCATAGGTCTGCAGTCGGTCCGTGGCATGATCGCTCGTGCGCCAGTCCACAGTGTCAGTGAAGTCCAGGCACAGCTCTAAACTTGCGATTCCAGTCGTTGTCTGAGACTTCTGCATGCCCAAGGCTCCGAAGTCGCGTTATATTAACTTGAAACCATCATACTCATCTAAGCAGGTGTGAAGATTTATATACACACCATCATCATACCGTGGATGGTGGTGTGGAAACCAAATGACATTCACGCAATACGTCACAAGCAAGACCTCTGAGTCAACCAGACCTGCGAGAACCGTGCCGATTGACGAAGTGCCCGGGGACATGGACTCGCTAAGAAGGAGGATCCAGTCAGGTCAGGCGTACCTAAGAGTGGTTGCCTACCCCTGGGGAGTCGAGTTCGAGGTGTGTGACCGAGGGGATAAGAAATGAGCAGCGATGGCAAGATCAGGGTAGTGGTAAGGAGCCGAAAGGTGCCATCCAGAACGGTCGAAATCAGCGAGCCGGTCTACTCAACATCAGGTATTCCGATGTGGACAAGGCGGAACAGGCTGATCGTGTACGACTACGTATTAGACGCAGAACACAACAAGGCCATCCAGGAGGGGCGGAGACTCGCCTGCAACCTGGGCCTCGATCTAGAAGTCGTCGATGCCACCCGAAGAGGGATTCTTGGACGGGTCCGCTCGTCGCTGGGCCGAGGTCATGGTCGGGGTCCCAATCTGGAAATCACCCCATCATCCAAAGGGAGACAGGGAATGTCTTCCACGGTCCAGCCCGTTCGCAGGCCGTAGGCAACGCTTTCCCTCCATCGAGTCGCTTGTATACTCGCCTTGACACCGAAGCCTTTTACCTCTGAATCACAAACCAGAACGGACAGCCATGGCAAAGAGAGCATTCACAATAGACATCGGGACCGAGAAGATTGCAGTCGAGGGGCACGCGCATCAGAACGTCGCTGTCAAGTATCTGATGAAGCGCCGAAGGAGCCTCATATTCACCAAGGACCCGGCGAAGGTCGAGAAGCTGTTCTCAGAGGTGCCAACACAAATCAAGATTATCGGCGCCAACGTCACCAAGAGCTACAAGGTCACCTGGGAGAGGGTGAGCACCGGAGAATTCGCGGGGGCCAGGTTCACCTTCACGCTGGAAGAAGTCACGTAGGTTATCCTTTTCTGCCGGGCATACGACGCGGCCGCATTGGCCCCAGGTTATCGCCGTGACGCCTACAGCGACGCCATCGACAAAGTCCGCTCACAGCATTCAGATTCGATTAAGCACGCCAATGTGGCCGTCGAATGCCCAAGGTGCGGGACCCGGCAGGTAATCACCGAGGCTCCCGGGATGCGCGTCTGCGTCAAGTGCGGCTTCGAATTCCGTCCTCTCCAGCAGCGCTAGTGCCCACGCGTCATGGTCTTGGCCTCGCCCGTTTTGGAGTCCGTCCAGGACACATAGCTCGTGCCGCACGACGAGCAGATGAACCTCTGGACCTTCATCGGCTTGCTAGTCCTGGCCCCGCCCACCCATTCCCTGGCAGGCTTGTCATTCTGCTTACCGCACTTTGGGCACTTTGGCGAGCCCAAGCTAGTCCTGCTCTAGGCCGTGGCGAAGTGCTTCTTCAGCGGTCCCCAGTAGTAGTCCCTCCAGCCTTGGGCGTAGTACTCGACCTGCTCGGCCGGAACCTTCGAATGGACCATGGTCAACTCGGTCTTGCTCCCCTTCGCCTTGAGGATCAGTTCGACCAGTGAAGGCGGGTATCCTGCGGGCCACTCCGTCGTAGTCCACTCATGTACGATTCTCTTCCCCTTTTCCAGTTTCACATACTTCCCCGTAATGTACCCATCCCCGGCTGTGAACTTGCAACCCGCCCTCGGGGTCCCCGTCGCTGAGGAGCCGGTGAACGCAGCATGCTTCTTCGGGCTGACATACGCCTCGTACACTTCGAGAGGACTGGCTTCGACAAGGACTGTCTGCTTGATCGTTCCGAACTTCATGATTTCCCGCCCAGGAACCTCAGAACCTGGTCGTTAAAGAATTCAGGGTTCTCCATGTGGGGGAAGTGCCTGCTCCGGGGCACCATTACCCGCTTGGCTCTCGGAACGGCCTTCGCCATCAGTTCGCCAATCCTCCTCAGGTAGAGGGCACTCTCTTCCCCGTTGATTACGAGGGTCGGGCAGGAGATCATTCCTGCTTCCCGGGCCGTGAACATTGGGAACTTCGTCTTCAGCTCAGCCACCGTCTTCGCGTTATCGATCATCATCTTCTTCGTCTCCTCGGGGAGCCCCCTGAACGCCCCTTTCATGTCTTGGATGCCGTCGACGTTGAGCTCGACCGCCAGTTCGAGTTCCCCGCGTTCCAGCGCCTTCAGAGAAGGTCCCAGGCTCCTAGTTTGGAATCTCCTCCCAGAGAGCGCCACGGAGGGGCTCTTGAGCAGCAGCATTAGGGCCTGAGAGCCGCTCGACTGGTCTGCGACGAGGAGCGTCGAGACGGCAGGTTCCACGAGCACCAGGGACTTCACGAGGTCCCCGTGGTCTGCAGCCAGGAACGCCGACACGAACCCCCCATACGAATGCCCGACCAGGCTTACCGGTCCCATTCCAACCTTCTCAATGAACCCTTTCAGGTCCGCCGCGTTGTTCTGGATTGTAGAATCGCTGACATCCCCCTGCCTCTGGTTGGGCGCTGCGTACCTCCTGCTCAGGGCAATCATTCTTCTTCCTTTCGAGAATGACTCGGTCTGGGCCTGCCACGCCCTGTAATCAGTCGGGATCCCATGGGCAAAGACGACAGGGTCACCTGTTCCCTTCTCTTCGTAATAGAGCGAAATCCCTCCTACATCGACATTTGGCATACCACGCCCTCATCTCCGAGCGCTATATCCACTCGCTCAGCTGGGCTTCTTCCAGGCCTGCGCCCGCTTGCAGAAGTCATCGGCCTCGTCCACCGCCTTCTCGCACCTCTTGTAGTGGCCGACTATCTCTCTCAGCAGCTCCTCTATGGGGGTAGGCGTCCCAGGGCACTCCGAGTCGAGCTGGGCCCTTATCTCCATCAGTGGCTGCCAGATGTCCCGTGGAATGGTCACGGGGACCCCCTGCTTGTTAGTTGCCATGGCCAACGGCTAGGTCACAGGCCTTATTTTGAGTTGGGAAATCTCAGACCCAGTCGAATTCCATTCTGGGGGGAAAACGTATATCCTTGGGTTTAAGAACAGAAAAAAGCAAGCGAGACACATGAACTGTCCAAATTGCGGTGCCCAGCTTCCAGACGATGCTGCATTCTGTTACAAATGCGGTAGCGCTACCAGTCAGACGGCGAGCCAAGGCCAGGGTCCCCGCGGTCAACCCGGCGCCACACCCGCCAACGCTCCGCCTTCTAAACCACAGGAAATCGTCGCTCCGTCAGGGGTGGCCTCGCTAAAGTGCCCCAACTGCGGCGCTCCGTTAGCCCCCAAATTCGGCGAGATGGTGATAACCTGCGAGTACTGCGGCAGCGGCGTTACGTTGGGTGCTCAGGGCTGGACCCACATACAGAATCAGACAATGCTCCCCTTGAAGATTGCCAACTCCGACGACCTGAACTCCCTGATCAGACCCTTGATGGACAAGGGCCTGCTGCACAGACACCTCCAGGAAGACTCCAAGCAGGAAGAAATGTCCCTGTCCTATGTGCCCTACTGGATTGTCAGCGTCTCCGCGCGCACGACTGTCGTCGCTACCAATGAAGCAGCGCAGATCGGACAGGTCGCCACGACCGCGGCCTTGATGGGCGTGATATTTGGCGGCATGGGAGGCGGAGGTGGTTTCGGAGGAGGGGGCCGCAGGCGTGCTTTAGGCTACGGAACAGGCGGCCTGTCGCTCAGCGCCCTTGGATTGGGCCGGCTGCCTATAATGGCCTGGGGAATGGGGATGGGCATGGGATACGGCGGAGGAATGAGGAAGACCGAGCAGATGGACCAGAACTACAACTTTCCTGTGATAGCCCTGAAAGGCCTGACGGACTATCAACCCAAGGATTATCAGTTCGACCTCGATGGCAGGGCTCTGTTCGACATCACCAAGCTGCCAAAGGGAGTCAAGATTCTAAACGGGGACATTGGCGAAGACGTCGCGAAATCTCAGGCGAAGACCCTGGTCGATCAGCTTCAGTCACAGAAGGCGCACGCGAAGTACCACATGATTCAGTCGATAAACACCGAGTCTGACGTGGGGGACGTCGAACTCCTCCACGCTCCCATATGGTTCGCCAAGTACGACCACAAAGGAAACAAGATCGTTCTCGTAGTTGACGCCAACTCCGGCAGAGTAATCAACAGCCTCGGCCTGTAGCGCCCCGCCTACTCCTTTGGCGAGAGATGTCCGCTTGGAAGAATTCAAATACGGGGCCCGAATCAGTCTGTCAGAGCCCTTTCCCAGAAGGCCATTGGTAAAATGAAGCTGTCAAGGATCATCCTCGTGGTCGTAGTGGTCGTCGTCATAGTGATAGCGGCCCTTGTCGCAATTGGATACTTCTTCGGCTCCTCACCGGCCTGCACTTCAACCTGGAACTGCGGTGCGGGCTACCCGCTCCAGATAGGCGGAACGTATGCAGTAGCCGGACAGCAGTGCGTCAGCAACGGGACGCAGGTAGTGTGCATCGGCGGGCAGGATGCGAACGAGGGGCCCAGAAGCGAGTCGTACTACTCCTCTCCAGTCAGCCCGTCCTCAGGAAACATCACGGGGTGGGCGGGCGAGTCCTACTCCTATCCTAGGACCATCGAAGGCCAGTCCTGCGTGCTGTACTCGGGATACGTCTACTGCGTCGGGGGGAGCTACAACGATAACGGGGACGACGTCGCAGCGAGCTACTACTCCCAGCTCTCCAGCTCTGGGACCCTGGGCAACTGGACTTCCACCACAGCGTTTCCGATACCCGTTGATTCCCAATCTTGCGTGGCATCGTCCTCCTACATCTACTGCGTAGGCGGCAACAACGAGACCGACGGCTCCAACGCGGACAGCGTCCCGAGCTCGTCCGTCTGGTACGCGGCGCTCTCCTCGTCGGGTATCGGGTCCTGGACCCATACCACGGCCTATCCCACGAACGTGTACTTCCCCAGCTGCACCACCGGGGGCGGGTTCATATTCTGCCTGGGCGGCGCTGACGCCAACGACAATTCACTGGGCACCGCTTACTACGCTCCCCTATCATCATCGGGGGTAGGTGCCTGGAGTCAGACGACCGCCTATCCGGTCGCGGGCAGCGGTCAAGCCTGCGTCTTCTTCTCAGCGTACATCCTATGCGTGGCCGGACAGACGACCGGAGGCTCGAGCCCTGCTTACACCAATGGCGTCTACTACGCTCCCGTGTCGCCAGGAGGAATCGGAACCTGGAAACAGGCCCCCAACTTCCCGGTGAGTGATGCTACTGAGTGCGTAACTGCTTCGGGCAACATCTACTGCGTCGGAGGCTTCGACGGCAGTTCGGTCGGCGCCAACAACGCCGTGAACTACGCTTCTCTATCTACGCTGCTAGGCTGAGATCTACGGAGTTAGGTATCCGCTTCTCTGGCCGCGACTGAGCAAAATGACCAACCATCTAGACTGTAGCCTGCAAGTGGCGACTTTCCAAGGCTCTAAAAGTCGGACCTACGAATGACGACCCCAGGCAATCACTTGGGTCGCAGGAACTTTTGGGGTAAACCCAAGCCCGTCATACGACCCGAGGGATCTCTCCAGCTCACAGCTGCTGTCCGCAGCTGGGACAGAACTTCAAGGTCTCGCCGACCGCCGTGCCGCAGTTCGGGCAGAACTTGGGCTTCGCGCCTCCGGGTGCGCTCCCCTGCGGCTGAACCTGGGTCGCACCGCAGTTCGGGCAGAACTTGGTACTCAGGGGAATAATCGACCCGCAGTTTGAGCAGCTCTTGGTTTGACCTTGGGTCATCCCCTGCGCCATCTGTCCTCCAATCGCCGAGCCTGCTCCGATCCCCGCGCCAAGTCCAGCAAAGACGCCCGCGCCACCAGATGGATTCTTCGCAGCATCATCGATGGCCTTGCCAGTCTGGTACTGCATGAAGTTGACCCCTAGCACCTGCATCTGAGACCTCGTGTCAATGGCTTTCTGAACCTCATCCGGGAGACTGATGGTAAGCCCGGAGATCTTGTTGATTTCAATCCCGTACTGACCAAGGTTATCCGGGCCCGCGGCCAGCACCTCCTGTTCTATGTTCGTGAGGTTGGCGGCCAGGTCGGTCACCTTCAATCCCTGCTGCTTCATCTTTCCAAGGGCATTGTAGATGATTATCACTATCTGCTCCTTGATTCTCCCTTCTACGTCGTCCGAGGTGTCGGCACCGAAAGTACCGACGAACTGGTTGATGAACAGCTCAGGGGACGAAATCTTCCACCTGTATTCACCGAAGACGCGCAGGTTCACAATCCCGAATGCCGGATCGGTGAACTGGTAGGGCTGTGAGCTCCCGAATTTCCCGTCCAGGTACCGCTTCGGGATGTAGTAGACCTCGGCCCACTGCGTCACTCCGGTGAAGAACTTCAGCAGATTGCCGACTATGGGGGCGTTGAAGTCTGTGAGAGCATACCTGTTCGGCTGGTCGAAGTAGGTGAGGGCCTTTCCGTCTCTGTAGAACACAGCGATCTCGTCCTCCCTGACGACTATGTTGTCGTTGAGCCTGATCTGCCTGGGAGCCTTCCAGAGGACGTTGTACACTCCGGGAGATGGTTGCTTGTACTGATCGTCCCATGCGAAGGTGGTCGAGCCGAAGGCGCTCCCTCCAGTCGCAGGCACTGCATCACCCTTCTTGCCGAATACCATCGCCATCACTCCCCGAGGGCTATACCCTCCATCGCCTCAACCCTCTGCGACCACTTCTGTCTGATGTCGGCCACGGACCGCACGAAACCGTTGAGCGCAGTCTGTATTGAGTTAGGTGCCGTGCTGTCGTAGGTTAATTTTGCAGGGGATGTCGCGTCGTCCAGCTGGAAGACAGTGCTGACAAAGGAATAATCGTACTCGTACAGCTTGTTCAGCTTGTCGTCAGTTATCTGGATCGGCGCCACCCATCCAGAGTATCCCTGGGCCGCATGCCTCACTTCCCCGCTCAATGTCTGCACCTGGGACATTAGCGATCCCACGCTCGTAATATTGGTCAGGTCGTTGCTCGCGGCCATCTGCTTCCTCAGCTGCTGAAGGTTGTCCTTCACTCTGTCAAGCCTGTCTGCGACCTGGTTCCTGAGCAGAGAGTCGGAGACCCTGAGATCTTCCTTGGTCCTGTAACCTCTCAGGCCAGGTATAAGGAGCTCCAGCTTCTTCATGGCTCCCCTGTTGTCGTCCACCTGCTGCCTGATGTCCGGGTTACCCTGAGACATTATCTTACCAGATTCGCGCCCTCTCCCATCGTTATAAATATTGGGAGCGTCAACCGAGAGTAGGAACCGTCTCATCGACCTTGGACCTCGAGAAGCTCAGAATCGGCTGCAGCGGCTGGTCCTACAAGGACTGGCAAGGCATATTCTACCCGAAGGGACTCGCCGCCAAGGACTATCTGGGCTACTATTCCAAGGTCTTCAACTGCGTGGAGATAGACTCCAGCTTCTATCGCATCCCGAACCAGTTCATGGTCAACCAGTGGCGGAGCAACACACCCCAGGGCTTCCTATTCTCGCCCAAGCTTCCGAAGAAGATCACGCACGAAAACAAGCTCAAGAACTCCGAATCCACCCTAGTGTACTTCTACAGCGTCTTGAGCAAGCTCAAGGACAAACTGGGCCCCATCGCCATACAGCTCCCCCCATCCATCAAGCTCAGCACCCACCAGAGCATCATGAAGGCGTTCATTTCGCAACTGAGCCCCGAGTTCAGGCACGCCATCGAGTTCCGGCACAAGTCATGGTTCACCCCCGAGGTCTATTCGCTGCTGAGGAAGAACAACATCGCCATGGTCTGGTCCCTGAACCAGTACTTGGAGACACCTCCCGAGGTAACGGCAGACTTCGTCTATCTGAGGATGGTCGGAGACAGGGAGCTCACCGAGTTCACCGGCATTCAGAGGGACCGTTCCGCCGACATGAAGAGGTGGGCCTCCACCATCAAGGAGAACGCGAACAAATTCGAGTCTGGCTACGTCTTCTTCAACAACCACTTCGCGGGGTTCAGCCCGGAGTCGTCCAACGAGTTCCGCCGGCTCCTGGGACTCATGGAGCTCGACTGGAAGGCTCAGGGGACTGAGCAGCAGACGCTCTTCGGGTCGTAGCTGACAAATGCAACGAGAACGCAGGGCAATCCTTCATGTGGACCTGGACGCTTTCTACGTGTCAGCAGAGGTGAGGGAGCACCAAGAACTGAAGGGGCTCCCAGTCGTGGTCGGAGCGAACCCCGAAGGGGGCAAGGGTCGCGGAGTCGTCGTGGCCTGTTCCTACGAGGCGAGAAAGTTCGGACTCCGGTCTGGGATGCCGATCTCAATCGCCTACAGGCTTTGCCCACAGGCCAGATACATCCCGCCGAGCTGGGGACTTTATGAGCGGGTTTCCGAAGAGGTCATGGCGACCCTCAGGGGGTTCGCGGACAAGTTCGAACAGGGGAGCATAGACGAGGCCTTCCTCGACGTCACCAGCAAGGCCGCAGACCAAGAGTCAGCGAAGAAGGTCGCCGTCCAGGTCAAGAACGCGGTCAGGGAGAAACATCACCTGACATGTTCGGTGGGGGTCGGCCCGAACAAGTCGTCGGCGAAAATCGCGTCTGACCGGAACAAGCCGGACGGTCTCACGGTGGTCCCCTTCGACGACGTCTCAGGGTTTCTGGCCCCTCTCCCCGTGGGAGTCGTCCCAGGGATCGGGAGGAAGACAGGAGAGTTCCTGAGCGAGAAAGGGATCGCCACCATAGGCCAGCTCCAAGAGCTGAATGGCAAGCAGCTAATCACCTGGTTCGGAAAGAACGGAGTGTGGCTCTGGGGAGTGATCCACGGCGAGGAGAACGTTGAGGTCAGGCAGCAGGAGATGCCGAAGTCCCTGAGCGTGGAGAGGACCTTCAAAGATGACGTGAACGACTTCCGCGAGGTAAGGAAGGAGGCGGCGGAAGGCGCATCCGAGCTGATGAGGAGGGTGAAGTCGGCGGGATATTCCTACAAGGTCGCTGGGATCAAGATCAGGTTCAAAGGGTTTGAGACCCATACCCGGGAGAAGACGCTTGTGAGCCACACAGACAGCGAAGGCCCGCTTCTGGAGGTCGTGGAGACGCTACTCGACGAATTCGAATCGAAGGGAAGACCTGTCAGGCTGGTCGGCATCAGAGTCGCGGACATTCAGCGCTCGACCTCCGGGCCCTCGAAGCTCGACGATTGGGCAGGCGCCTGAGCCCCCTTCGGCATCTCTTCGGGGAGCCTCGTCCCCTTGAAAAGGATCCAGAACACGCTTATGCCCACTGCATAGAGTACTGTGGCGACGTAGAAGGGCGCGGCTAGAAGTCCTGCGCTCATCATATCATATCCAGCGAATGTCGAAAGGGCGTTTGGTAGCCTCCAGAGGGAAGCGTTCACCCCAGCAGCCATCCCTCTCTCGTCCGGGGAGACTAGGCCCATGATGAGAGACTGTGTTAGGGGGTTCGAGAGGTTCATCAGGAACACCCTGACGACGTAGATTGACGCGGCAACGCCGAAGGTGGGCGAGGAGGGGAGTGCAACCATGAAGACGGTCGAGGCTGCCTGGGTCACAACGGTGGCCCTGACCAGGCCCATCTTCCTGGCGAGCCTGGGCGTAACGAACACGACACCGGCCGTCAGCAGGCTGGTTAGCCCCAGCACAAGCCCGCTGAGGGTGTCAGACACCCCGTAGGCCGCCGAGAACCAGTAGGCCATCAAGGGAACGAAAAGCCCCGCCCCCACGGCGATGACTACACTGTAGCCTCCGAACTTCGCGATGACCCGCCATGATTTTCGGGGGAGGACACCCTTGGGCCGGCTGTACTTCGTTCCCTCCTTGGTCCGGAGCATCAGCGGAACGATCGACAGGCTGAGCAGCCCAACGACTATGAAGAGAACGACATGGGCATCTTTGAGCGTCAGCCCCATGTCTTGGAGAACGTAGACCGAAGAAATTACGAATCCCCCGAGCGCTCCGGCGACCCAGCCGATGAACGCCAAAAGGGAGAAGGCCGCTGTCCTCTTCTCGTCTCCTGACTTTTCAGCTATCAGGGCCACAAACGAAACCGCGTAGGCAGCCTCCCCGGTCCCCTCCAGGACAGCTATGACAAGGACGAGAGCGTAGTTCGCCGTCAGGGCGAAGCCTATCAGGCTCAGGCTGGCGCACACGTTCCCCAGCACGAGCATCTTCACCTTCCCGAACCTGTCTGCGAGGATTCCGAATGGGACGCTCTCGGCCACGAGGGTGACCCCCATTATCGTGATAGGGAGGCCAGCTCCTATCCCCTGGAGAATGGGAAGAAAATACGACAGGTCCGTGTAGATGAAACCGATGGCCACGTTGGGAATGAAGCTGAGGTAGATCAGCCGCCTTGCTTGCCAGGGGATCCCCCTGTACTCGCTGAACAACTCCCGCGCCCTCGGCCTGGGCAATCGGTATAAACACAGAGCAGGTGGTCTCCCTTGAGCCTACTCGGTGCCAACACTCGTGCGGATGGAGGCCGGTCGGTGACAATGAGGCTAGCAATGGGCGTCCTTGCCGAACTCGTTGTCTTGGCTGCGGCCCTAGGCCTGGGCACCTTCGTGCCAGCGGGCCTCACATTCGCGTTGTATGTTGTGTTCGCCCAGCTCGTCGCCACCTACCTCGTACACTGTCCGGCGCACTATCTGGTGGGCGCGGCCCTTGGGATCAGATTCCGGAAGATAAGAATGGGGCGGATGACCTTGGCCAGAGTCCTTCCAGGGCGCCTGGCTGGCGTCGCCAGGCTGGTGCCTGTCCTTGCTTTGTCGGCTGAAAAGGATTCTTTGGCCAAGGTCTCAAACCGCCGAGCTGCGGTGATGTATACGTCGGGAACAGTCGCCTCGGTAAGCTCTGCCATCGCAATCGCCATTGCCGCAACATCGGCCGAACCTCCGGTTTATGCGGCCCTGGCATGGGCTGTCGCTGTCGGCTACCTAATCTTCGACGCCGTGTTCTCTCCCCGGAGCGGGGATCTGATGAGGGCCAAACTCTCCCTGAGGAAGTAGCTGCCGGCAAGACCAACGAGCTACTTTCTGCCCTTGTCCCTTGCCGTTCCGAACCTGCCCGGGCTCAGAAATGAAACGTCGTGGGCCGTCCTTCCTTCCGTCACCAGATCGGCTGCAACCTCGCCGAGGACGCTCGCGAACTTGAATCCATGGCCTGAGCATGCGCTCATCACAACTATCCTTGGATCTGCCGGATGCAGCCCGACAGCGAAATTCATGTCCGGGGTATTCGAGTAAAGGCATGTAGTCGATGCGATTGGGGGCCCGTCAAGCTTCTTCAGGCGCCTAGAAATGAAATCCCTTACAGGACTGATGTCTTCCTCTGTCACCTGCCTCTTCACACTGTCAGGTTCGGTGACCACACCGCCATGGGACCGGGCTACTTTCACACCATGGCCCACATCCGGGACCCCGTAGTAGAAGACCCCCTTCGCCTCCTCCATCAAGAAGACAGGCATCCTTGGAGGCGCGTAGTCAGGACCTCCTGACGAGAACCAAAGGGGCACCTGCCTTTCGCACTGGAGTGGCACCAGTCCGTGAAGGAGGGGGCCGTTCCACGCACCGGCGCAAACCACCAGCTTGGACGCTGTCTGGATCCCAGACGCCGTTTCCACCTCAACGCTTTCGGAGTTGCCCCTCCAGTCATGCACTTCATCGGAGAACCTGAACTCGCATCCTGCCTCGCTTCCGAGCCCGACGAATGCCCTCACAGACTCCTCCGCAAACAGGATCCCCGCATCCTTCTCGTACACCGCAGTGTATTCGCTTCCGAGGGTGAAGATCTTGAACCGCCCCTCCGCCTCTGAAGACGAAAGGACTTCGTGAGGGAGTCCGTGCGCTCTGGCGCTCTTCATGACCCCCGAGATTAGCTCGCCTTCCTCTCTTCCTATCATGAGTCCCCCAGTAACCTGCAGGAGTTTCTTCCCCGACTTCGACTCGATATCCCTCCACGATTCGTAGGCCCTTCGCAGGAGTGGGACGTACCGGGGGTCTTCGTAGTAGGCCAGCCTGATGATCCTGGTCCTTCCATGCGACGAACCGGACTTGTTGTTGACTCCGAACCTCTCGAGGTTCAGGACACGGAGGCCCCTCTTCGCGAGGTTGTAGCTGACGGCTGCGCCCATCACGCCACAGCCAATGACAATGGTGTCCCATCGCCTGCGACTGGTGCGCGACTCTGCTGGCGGCCTAACCGTCTGGCTAAGACTCAATTCTCTTTCGGGCCATC